>C688J18823_10001711_pt1 | contig 13679 bp, 12 predicted proteins | sample HopSoiMetagenom1_FD_18823 | JGI IMG/M metagenome (IMG submission 18823)
GCCGCTCGTGTAGCAGTCCCGCCGATGACAGTCGCTGCTGTCCAGCCCACCCACGGTGATGTCACGAAATCACGGCTGGCCTTTGGGCGCGGCCGACGGACACCGCGGGCTTCGTGGAATGCAGATTAGATCGATGAGCGGTCACGAGGGCCACGTGCGTCAACGATGCGGATTCGGATAGACCAGGCTACGCTTGAATTCCCCTGAACGGGTGGTGGACTTCGCCATATCCAGAGTTTGGTTGATCTACATCAACCTCCCGCGTTGAGAGCGCCGCAATCTGGCCGCTCGTCTGACTTCGTAGGGAGATTCCTCTGATGTTTCGTTTTATTCTTGCTGCCCTTTCTGCACTCGTTCTGCTCACCGCGAGCTTGATCCCGGACGAAGCCGATGCTCGCGCTCGCGGAGGTGGCGGATATCGGGGCGGTGGCGGAGCCTACCGCGGCGGCGCTGTCGCAGTTCGAGGACCTCGGGGCGGCGGAGCTGTCGCCGTGCGGGGCGGGCGAGTAGCCGGAGGCTATCGAGGGTACGGCTATCGCGGCGGGTATCGTGGTTACGGTGTCGGTGCGGCTGCGGTGGGCGCCGCTGCGGTCGGAGCCGCGGCGGCCGGGGCCTACCGCGGCAGCTGCTACGACGCCTACGGCAACTACATTTGCGCCGGCGGGTACCGTCCGTACTGAGTTCGCCAGTGCGGGCTCATGCCCAAGGTTGCGGCGCGTGAGATCACCCGGCCGTTCGGACTAATCACCGAACGGCAGCCACACACCGCGCCAGTTCTGTTCCACCTTCCTGATGGTGGAACAGAACGCTTACGCCGCGCTAGAAAGCTTCCAGAATGAGGCCGCCCTGTTTCGACATTTTGTGCTCACGAGCATGTTGAGCAGCGCTGAAAGCTGAGCTGTGAATGTCGACCATAACGCAACTGCCGCGTAGCCTTTAGCCTAACAAGCCTGAGCGCTTCAATTCTGCGCAGCCGCGCGGTGCCGTATACCCCCGTCTCGGTCCATCGCTTCTGCTAAGCGAGCAGCGTCATTTGCTACGCCCGATAAGAATGAAGAGCTCATTCTTGAGAGCCATGGCAGGCCAAGGAAGTAAATACCGGCGATCGGAGCAATCCCGTGTTCGTGCTTCGGCCGACCGCAGGCATCTAGTACCGGGAGATCAATCCAGTTGTAGTCGAGCCTGTAGCCGGTAGCCCAGATGATAGAGGCGAGCCCGGAGCGACTGACATCGATCTGGCGCACGGGGTCGCCAACTTCCGGCGGATCGTTGCGTCTTGCCCGGGCTTGAGGGTCGGCCGAAACATTCATTCCGCGCCGGTCGACAAACCGGTCAACCCTTTCCAAGAAATCGCTGTAGGCTGCGTCGCCATACGCCAGGCTCCGGCCGAGATCATCTGCAAAGTGCAGAATGCCGTCCTGAAGGGCCTGCAGTCGCCCGAGCAATGTAATGCCGCGGCTAGCGAACTCTCGGAGATCGATCGTATGCCCACCATAAGCTCCGGTGATCAGCGGTAGCGTCGCATCGGGTCCGCGCTGCTCGATCGTCATCCGGTCGAGGCGCATCGTCTCGAGCCACCAGATCAGATCGTGCCCCCGATAGCGGCGCGGCACGCGCTTGTGTCGGCCGACCGACAAGTAGACCTGCCGGCCGGCGCGAGCCAGTTCCTCGGCAATCTGGACGCCGGAAGCTCCGGAGCCAACAACTAGCACGCCTCCGGAAGGGAGCTGGTCAGGGTGCTTGTAGGCGCTCGCGTGCACCTGAAACAGGCTGCACTCGCGGAGCGGCAAGTCCGGTATGACCGGCCGCTGATACGGCCCGGTTGCAATGACGACGTTGAGCGCCGTAATCGGTCGTGTGGAAGTGAAGGCCACAAACCCTTTCCCGGCGCCGTTTGTCTGCAAGGCAGTCACTTCGACGCCACAGCGGACCGGAGCTTCGATCTGCCGAGCATAGGTCTCGATAAAATTGACAATTTCACCGCTCGTCGCAAAGCCGTCCGGATCCGAACTGCGAAAAGGACAATCGGGCAGGCGCACCGACCAGTTCGGAAACTGAAATCTGAGCCCGTCCCATCGTTCGCTGCGCCAACGCTCGGCGATGCGACCGCGTTCAAGCACCAGGTGCGGTTTGCCGCGGCGAGTTAGCATGTCGCTCATGGTGAGCCCCGCCTGACCACCTCCGATGATCAAGGTTTCTATGCTCTCCACCGTCATCGCAGCACCCGCGGCCTTCGCCGATTTGCCTGTTCGCAAACCACATTGTGCAGCTCCTGGACCCTGAGCGATAGAGACATCTTTTTACAACATTTTTTTGCCCAGCTATTATCAGCTATGCGCAAGCCTTTTCACTATCGGGGCGCTGCGACTTGCGCGGGTCCAATATCCATTGGGGTGCGTGGCTTAGCATGCGACTTTTTGGAGTGGGCGGAGTTGCACGAGCCATGACCGGTCTCAAGGCGTCTGGCAGCGCCGCGGGTAATGGCGTTTCGATTTTTATCTCTTCCTGTCCTACTTCGCGGCGCGGCCACCGGCAGGAATAGAATCATGAAACTGAAGCTTGCAGCGCTGGATGCGTTTGCACTACTTGGGCCCGGCCAATATGCACGGGCGTGCGTGCTTTAGGCCCGGTCGGGAGGAGACTCACCGGTCGATGAACGCCTCCGCTGGCGTAAACTCAAATCCGTGCGCCTCCGCCACCGGCTTGCAGGTGATCTTGCCATCGCAAACGTTGAGCCCGTTTCGCAAATGGATGTCCTCCTTCAAAGCTTGGCGCCAACCCATGTTGGCAAGGTGTAAGGTGAAGGGCAGGGTTGCGTTATTGAGCGCAAAGGTCGATGTGCGCGCCACCGCTCCCGGCATATTAGCAACGCAATAATGAACCACGCCGTCGACCACAAAGGTCGGATTGGAATGCGTCGTCGGCCTCGACGTTTCGGCACATCCGCCCTGGTCGATCGCAATGTCGACGAACACGGAGCCCTGCTTCATCGTCTTTAGCATTGTGCGAGTAATAAGTGTTGGCGCTGAAGCGCCTGGCACGAGCACCGCGCCGATTACGAGATCAGCTTTGGTGACGAGGTCAGCGATCGCCGCGCGCGTCGAGAAGATCGTCCGTGCTCGGCCGTCAAACTGGGTCGCAAGGCGACGCAGAACATCGAGCGACCGGTCGAGTATCGTCACCTGAGCGCCCATACCGAGAGCGATCGTGGCGGCGTTAGTGCCGGAGACGCCGCCGCCTATGATCAACACATCTGCTGCCGGGGCGCCGGGCACGCCGCCCAGGAGAACACCGCGCCCACCCGCCTCCTTTTCCAGCGCATGGGCGCCGACTTGCGGTGCGAGGCGCCCAGCGACTTCCGACATCGGCGTCAGGAGCGGAAGTCCTCCCGAGGAGCCGGTGACGGTTTCATATGCGATACAGACAGACCCGCTGCAGACCAAGTCCCGTGTCTGAACCAAATCAGGTGCGAGATGCAGATAGGTGAACAAAATTTGACCTGGCTGCAACATCTTGCGCTCGCCGTCCTGCGGCTCCTTCACCTTTACGACCATTTCAGCGCGAGCAAATATTTCCTGTGGGGTGTCGACAAGTTCAGCTCCGGCAATTCGATATTCGTCGTCTGTAAGGCCCGAGCCGATGCCAGCGGATTTCTCAACGATAACCTCGTGGCCGTGATGCGTGAGCTCGGCAACTGTTGCAGGCGTTAAGCCCACACGAAATTCGTTGTCTTTGATCTCTTTTGGCGTGCCAACTAACATTTTATTTGCACCCGCAATGAAAAATGGAGCGATTAGCCTTTCTTACCGGCAAAGCAGCGGCTCGAACATACCGTTCCCGTACGCTCATCCAGTATGCAGCATCTTCATTCTGGCTTGTCGAAGCACCCATATTGCATGGATGGCGCGGAGGATCAGCTTGCGTTTTTTCACGTTCGGCGTTCTTCTTTCCGTGCACCTATAATAAAAGGCGGGTAGCAGCAGAAACCTGAGGAGCGCAAAATCCTGCTGGAAAATCGGGTTGCGCCAATCTGGACGTCCCACGATTGGATGAGTGGCTCCCTACGCGGAAGATGAGTTGCCACATACGCAGAAAAACAAACAAAGCAGGGAGGAAATGATGCTCGACACCACATTCAACGCACGCATCCAAGTCTTTCTTGACAAATTCGATGCGGCGCTTGCGGCAGGCGATATCGAGGCCGCCGTCGACATGTTTGCGCCGGAATGCTACTGGCGCGACCTAATTGCCTTCACGTGGAACATCAAGACTATGGAAGGCCGCGATCAAGTGCGAGACATGCTCGCTCTTGCCTTGCGCGCGTAAAGCCAAGCAACTGGGCAATCGCCGAAGGGGAGAGCGCGACCGAAACTGATGGCGTTAACGAATGCTGGATCTCGTTCGAGATCGGCGCCGCACGCGGCTACGGCCTGGTCCGGCTGCAGAACGGCCAGATCTGGACGCTTTTGACAACGATGGTCGAACTGAAGGATCACCCAGAAAAGGCCGGCTACACCCGGCCGCTCGGAGCACGGCACGGCGTCAATCCCGGCGCCAAAACCTGGAAGGAATTGCGAGACGAGGAAACCGAGCAGCTCGGGATCAAGACCCAGCCCTATGCTCTCATCATTGGCGGCGGCCAGGGCGGCATCGCTCTCGGTGCGCGGTTGCGCCAGCTCGGCGTGCCCACCATCATCGTCGAGAAAAACGAACGAGCCGGCGATTCCTGGCGCAACCGGTATAAATCACTCTGCCTGCATGATCCGGTCTGGTACGACCACCTCCCTTACATCGAGTTCCCGAAGAACTGGCCGGTCTTCTCGCCCAAGGACAAGATTGGCGACTGGCTGGAAATGTACAGCAAGGTCATGGAGTTGAACTACTGGACGGGGACCACAGCCAAACGCGCGAACTGGGAGGAGGCGAGAAAGGAATGGAACGTCGTCGTGGAACGCGGAGGCAAAGAAATCACGATCAAGCCGAAACACTTGGTGTTTGCGACCGGCATGTCCGCCAAGCCGAACATGCCGCAATTCAAGGGCATGGACACCTTCAAGGGTGAGCAGCACCATTCGTCGCGCCATCCAGGTCCCGACCGGTACAAGGGCAAGAAGGTCATCGTGATCGGCTCGAACAATTCCGCGCATGACATCTGCGCCGCGCTATACGAGGCCGGTGTGGATGCCACTATGGTGCAGCGCTCGAGCACCCATATCGTGCGCTCGGAGTCGCTGATGGAATCCATAGCCGATCTCTATTCTGAGCGCGCCGTCCGCGGCGGCATGACCACAGCCAAAGCTGATTTGATTTTCGCCTCGCTGCCCTACAAGATCCTGCATCAGCTGCAGAAGCCGGTCTACGACAAGATCCGCAAGGACGACGCCGATTTTTATGAAGGGCTGGCGAAAGCCGGTTTCCGGCTCGACTTCGGCGACGACGATTCCGGGCTGTTCATGAAGTACCTGCGTCGGGGGTCTGGATATTATATCGACGTCGGCGCCTCGCAACTCATCATCGACGGAAAGGTCAAGCTGGTGACGGGCCAGGTTGAGGAAATTACACCCAACGGCGTTAAGCTCGACAACGGTAAGGAACTGCCGGCCGATGTGATCGTCTACGCCACCGGTTACAGTTCTATGAACGGCTTTGTGGCCGATCTCATTAGTCGAGAGATGGCCGACAAAGTTGGTAAAGTTTGGGGGCTCGGCTCCAATACGACCAAGGATCCCGGCCCATGGGAAGGCGAACAGCGGAATATGTGGAAGCCGACGCAGCAGGAGGGCTTGTGGTTCCACGGCGGCAATCTGCACCAGTCGCGCCATTACTCGCAGTTCCTCTCCCTGCAGTTGAAGGCGCGCTACGAGGGCATCCCGACGCCGGTCTATGGCCTGCAAACGGTCCATCACACGGCCTAAGGCTTTAAAGTGACTCTAATGAGTGCAGTCGAGCACGGGATTGCGGACTGGCGACGTCATCGCTGTCTACCGCCGCCCTGCGCCTTGCGGCGCAGATTAGGAACGGCGGCGACGGCAATCAGGATTCCACCCCAGATCGCCAGGGTGAGGAACTGGCTGAAATTTAAAAGATTAAATGCCGACGAGATCACCTGCAGGATGATCAGGGCAAGCAAGAGTCCGCCGACTTTGCCAAAGCCGCCGAACGGGTCGACCCCGCCGAGCACCGCTGCAAGAATGGTGACGAGCAAATAGCTCTCACCATATGCCGCGTTGGCCGAATTGAACCGTGCCAACATGACCACCGCTGCTACTCCGGCGAGTAGGCTTGAGAGCACATAGAGCTTGAGCAGGACGGCGCGGGTATCGACGCCGGAGTAACGCGTCGCCTTTTCGTTCGAACCGATCATGTAAACCTTTGCCCCGAACGGCGTCGCGTTGAGCATAATCGCGACAGGTAAGGCACAGAGCGCAAGCACGATCAGGGCAAAAGGCACCCCCAAAACGTCCCATTGCCGATAAAAACAATGGTTTCCGGAAATCCGGAGATGACATTGCCGCGGGTGAGGCCGATCGCAAGGCCCTTGCAGAGCGTCATCGTGCCGAGCGTTGCGAGGATGGGCGAAACGCCGAGATAGGCAATGATAAATCCGTTGACGAGGCCAACCAGTGCTGCAACGGCAAATCCTGCCGCGATCGCCAGCACTTGCACGCCGACCCAGGCAATGCCTTCGCTGCCCGGAATGTAACGCGCCAGCACGAAGGCGATGGTCAGCCCGGTCAGATTGGCTGTGGCGATGATCGACAGGTTGAGTCCGCCAGATAGCAGCGCCAGCATCATTGCAAGCGAGAGGATGCCGAGCTCCGGCATCTGGAAGGCCATGGATTGCAGCGTGTTGATGGAAAAGAATCGATCGCCGATGGCAATCGCGAACACCGCCCAGAGCGTCATCAACAACAGGATGAGGGTGGTACTCGTCCCTCGGCCGGCCAGACCGGCCATGCGTCCGCGAAGGGAGATGCCGGGCGCTTCGCTCATGGGCGTGCGCTCCTGGTCCGCCGCTCTCGCTGCGACCAAGCGGTCGCTGAGACCGAGACGAGAATGACCAACCCGACAAAAAATGGCGACCAGTAGGACGAAACGCCGAGCAAAACGATTCCATTTTGCAGTATGGCGAGCAGCGCTAGGCCCAGAAACGTGCCGAGAACCGTGCCGACGCCGCCCGTCAGGCTGGCGCCGCCGAGCACGACGGCCGCCACCACATCGAGCTCCTTACCCACCAGAACGGTCGGAGCGACGGACTGTGCGAGCTGCGCCTGGACCAATGAGGCGATGCCAGCCATGACCCCCATGTAGCAATAGACCAACATGTTGAGACCGAAAATATGGAAGCCGAGCCGCTGTGCGGCGTCGGCATTATCTCCCATGGCGTAGATCTGCCGACCTGTATTGGTGCGGTTGAGCAGGAGCCAGGTGACAAGAAACGAGGCTGCGAGCGCGAGGATTTGCAGGTTTACCCCGTAAGATGAATCCTTGCCCCACTCGAACTCGAACCAGAATATCCCGGTCGCGAACCAGTCCGGCAACGAATAGATGTATTTGCCGCCGGTAAAGAAAATCAGCAGCCCATAGAAAATATTCAGTGTTGCGATCGACACGATGATCGATGGTATCCGAAGTTTCTGGATGAAGATCGCGTTGAGGGCGCCAAGCGCACCGCCGATACCGATCGCGATCGCAAAGATGCTGATCCAGCTCGCGCCATAGGTGTTCGCTTCTGTAAGCGTGACATATTGCGCCACCGATGCCGTTGCCGTGAACGAGATGTCGATTCCGCCGGCGATCAGCACCACGAGCAGGCCGAGGGCGAGAATGCCTATGAATGCATAGGAGGTCAGCAGATCGAACAGGTTCTGCATGGTTAGGAACTGGCCATTGGCTACGCCCAGTCCGGTGCAGAGCGCCAGGATCACGATCAAGAGCCAGAACTCGTGGCTGCGCCGAAATCTGCCGAATGAAGCAAACCGCGATTCAGGCATTGATCGCCTGCCGAAGCGCATCCTCAGAGGTGTCTGCGGCCAGCACGTCAGTAGTCAAACGCCCCTCGCGCATCACCAGCACGCGATGGCTGTGATAAAGCACCTCGGGGATTTCGTCGGATATCAAGAGCACTGCGACGCCCTCGCGGGCCAGTCGCCGAATGATTTCATAAATCCCGTCCTTGGCGCCGATATCGACACCGACCGTAGGGCTGTCAAGAATCAGTACTCGCGGGTTGGTCGACATCCATTTGGCGAGCACGATCCGCTGTTGATTGCCGCCGGAGAGTGTCTTGACCGGGTTGTCCGGGTTAGAGACCTTGATTCCGAGTTCAGCGACCCATCGCGCAACATGGCTTCCTCGCGTTTGTGCGCCAATCAGGCCGAATGCGCCAGCAAGACGTTCCAGCACAGTCAAAGTGACGTTTGCCGTGATTGACTGATCAAGAATCAGACCAAGCGTAAGTCTGTCCTCGGATACATAGGCGATGCCTCGATGGATCGCGTCCGCATTTGTGTTCAATGAGATGCGGCGGCCGTCAAGCGCGATCGTTCCCCGATCGGGCGGGTTCATGCCGAACAGCGACAATGCGAGCTCGGTTCGGCCCGATCCGAGCAGTCCGGTGAGGCCCACCACCTCTCCGGCGCGCAATTGCATGCTCACACCGTCATAGTCACCGTCGCGGCCAAGGCCCTGGACTTCGAGTACAACTGCACCCGCAGCATGATCACGCGCCTGCAGCTGATACTCGAAAACCTTCCCGGTCATCAGATGGCTGAGTTTGCGGCCGTCGATCGTAGCTGCAGCAAAGGTGCCGACCTTGGCGCCGTCGCGCAGGACCGTCACGCGCTCGGCAATCTCAAGCACCTCGTCGAGACGGTGACTCACGAACACTACGCAGATGCCGCGACGCTTCAGGTCGCTGACGAGCTTGATCAAGGCGTTGACCTCGTTTCGGGTCAGCGATGCCGTCGGTTCATCCATGATGAGGAGTTTGGCATCCGCTGCCAAGGCCCGGCAAATCGCGACCAGCTGACGTCCGGCAATGCTGAGATCCGAGACTTTTGTTTCCGGATCGAGCTCAATGCCGACCTTCGCCATTGCGGCCATGGCGGTGGCGCGCATAGAGGACCAGTTCACCGTGTGGACGCCGCCAAGATGGTGCGCCATAGCGATGTTCTCGACGACGGTGAGGTTGGGGAATAGCGAAAGATCCTGATAGATAACCTGAATGCCGCAATGGGTGGAGTAGACCGGGTTCAGTTTTGGGTATTCTTTGCCGGAAATGGTGATCCGGCCTCCGGGTTCCGGCGCCTCGACGCCGGAAATGACCTTGATCAGCGTCGACTTGCCAGACCCGTTTTCGCCGACGAGGCAATGCACCTCGCCGACTTCCAGTGTCAGATCGACATCGCGAAGCGCATGCACGCCGCCGAAGCGCTTCGATATGCCGGACATCTCCAGGAATGTCGACAAGGGTTCGTCCTGCAATGGGACCGTCCAACTAAGCGGTCGGCCTCGACGACACTGCATTCCGGAAGGGCCGGGAATGCAGTATGACGAGGCGGCTAGCCGCCGTACTCCTAGAGCCCTCCGGCGATCAACCCGTCGACGGTTTCCTTGTTGATGCGCATGATCTTGTCGACCTTGATCTGCTTTCCGGCGACATCGACCGCTGCCTTGCCAAGGCCCGGAACATCGACGCCATCCGTGATCGGCTTGCCATCGAGCACGAGCTTGGCGACCGCGACCATCGCGTAACCTGCATCGGTGGGATTCCACAGAAAGCCCTCGCGGATGGTATCATCTGCTATCAATGATTTCGCTTGGCTCGGCAGCACGGTGCCGACCACGGCGATTTTCTTGCCAAGGCGTTGCTGGCGCACCGCATTGCCGGCGCCGATCGGTCCGTTAGAGCCGAAGCCGAGAATGCCGCGCAGGTTCGGATAGGCCTTGATCACATCAAGAGTGGTGCGTTGGCTGGTGTCGATCTCGTCGGCGCCAGGGAAACGGTCGGCGACGAGTTTCATTTTAGGGAAATTCTTCTGCTGATAGGCAATCGCGGCATCGGCCCATTTGTTGTGAAGCGGCGTCGTCAACGTTCCGACATACACCACATAATCACCTTCGCCACCCATGTCCTTGGCGAGACGCTCCATCTGCACTTCACCAAAGCGAACGGAGTCGATCAGCTCCACGTTCCAGTCTCGGCCTTCCTGTTCTGGACCCTCGTGTGTGATGACCTTGATGCCGGCGGTCTGGGCTCGCTTGAGCACGGGCTCGCACACCTTCACGTCCAGCGGTACCAATCCAATCACGTTGACCTTCTTGGCGATGAGGTCCTCAAGCAGCTTAACCTGCTGAGCCGGATCGACGTTCGCCGGGCCCACCATAGTAGCATTGATGCTGAAATCCTTGGCGCCCTTCTGGATTCCCTTTTCAAGGGCATTGAACCACGGAATGCCCGCGATCTTCACGACCGTGACCATTTCCTTTTGGGCCTGTGCAAAGGCAAAACCCGGAAAACCCGCACCGGCCATCGCGGCGGCACCACCGATCACTTTGAGTGTCTGGCGTCTGTCCATTGTTCCCTCCCAGGAATCCATTTTAGGCTTGGCTACCCTTACCCGGCACTCGCCCGGTACGAGCAATCGGCTTCATTTTTGACTTCAGCAGAAAGTTTCGCCCATCTCGCCGCAGGACTTTATGGATTAGAGACCAGCGCTACAGAAGGTGTCAAGCAACTGACATGTTATCTAGTCCCGTGCCGCCGCCGCGAGCCCCTGTCAAAGCCTTCCGTATTTCTGCAAACACTCGATGTATTCAGGTATGCGTCACCTGTTTTGCGCTCTCGCGGGTTTCATTGCAGACATGTCAGGGCCGCGCGCTGGGCGTGCATGAGAAGAAACGCGCGGTAACGATGGTTGAAGAATTCTCGCGATGCAGGATTGGGATGGAAGGTACGGCCGTCGCGCACCATGCTGGCCGCCGCATCGCTGATAGAGCCATGCAGTGCACATGCGGCTGCCGCGACGCAAGCGGTGCCGAGAAGCACGCCCTCGGATTGTTCCGGCAGCACCACCGTGAGGTTGCCGGCGTCTGCGTATAGCTGCACCAGGAACGGGCTGGCGGCGTGCCCCCCGGTGAGGTGCAAATGTGAAATCCGGTAGCCGCTTTGATTTAAGGCATCGACGATGTGACGGGTGCCGAGCGCCACGCCGATCGCCGTTGTGTAATAGAGTTGGTCGAGCGAGCGCGGCGATGCATCGAGGCGCAGGCCGTGAATGACGCCCACCGATTCGGGGTCGGCCAGCGGCGACCGGTTGCCATGGAAATCCGGCAGGACATGGAGATCTCCGGCAAACGCCGAACCTTCCGCCGCCAGTGCGGCCGCGATGCGCGCGGCCATGACGGCATGGCGATCGGGCCCGAGATTGCGGCCCTCGCTGTGCCAGTCAAGGATATGGTCGAGCAGGGCGCCGGTTGCTGATTGTCCAGCTTCGTTGAGCCAGAGGCCAGGCAGCATCGCGCCGAAGTAGGGCCCCCACACTCCCGGAATTAAGCGCGGATTCGATGAGACAGCCATATGGCATGTCGAGGTGCCGGCGATCATGGCGAGGTGATTGTCGAATTCTCTGCCCGCAAGCCCCCCAAGGACGCCAATGCCGCCCGCATGCGCGTCGATCGCACCGACGCCGATGATGCAGGCCCGTGACAGTCCGAGCTGCGCTGCGGCTTCCGCCGTAAGGGCTCCGGCGCCGGTTCCGATCGGCGTAGCGGCAGAAGGGAGCGCAAGTTTCTGCTGGAGGTCCGCGAGCCCGATCTGGACTAGGAAATCCTGCTGCCAGCCGGGTTCCTCGTGGTTGAGATAGGTCCACTTGCACGTCACCGTGCAGGCCGACACAGCGACCGCGCCGGTTGCTTTCCATGTCAAGAAATCGGTGAGGTCGAGCGCCATGCCGTAGCGTTGCCAGGCCTCCGGCAAATGACGCTTGAGCCACAGTAGCTTCGGCAGCTCCATCTCGGGCGACATCACGCCTCCAACATGATCGAGAACGCGATGGCGGGTCGCCGTCATTTCGCCGGCCTCGGCCGTCGCGCGGTGGTCCGCCCACATGACGACGTTCCAGTAGTCGTCGCGGGTCGTCGACACCGTCACCGCTGCGCCGGAGCGATCCAGCATCACGAGCGAGCAGGTGGCGTCGAATGCCAGTCCCTTGACGTCTTGAGGTGAGGCCCCGCTTTCTGCGAGCGCTTGGCGCACCGCCCGGCAGACCGCCCGCCAGATGTCCTCGGAGCTGTGTTCGGCGTGGTCCGTTATCGGATGCCCAGTTGCGAACGCAGCCTCAGCCCGCCGGATCAGATGACCGTGCACATTGAACAGGCCGGCCCGCGCAGTGCCCGATCCAACATCGACGGCGGCTACAAGCGGCCCCATTGCGCAAACCTGGTCAGAGCGAGATCGGCGAACGGCTCTCCGTCAATCTGTCTGATTCCGTCCATGCGGCGCAAGCGGACCGGGAACGGGGATGATGCATGAAGAGGTAGACTCATTCGGGCCTAAGTCGCATTCTCAATCGCGGGGAGGGGCCAAGCTGGTCTTTGCCTCAGTGATATGGCCCATAGGCCGCGCGCAATGTGTGTCCGCATGGCCGCTGTGCTGAAGCCCTAACAAATACAGCAAGTTTAGGCGGCCGCAAATACCGGCAGCAAACAGGCAGCGTTGGAAGGGTGCGTGGTCAGTGGTTCGGGAACGAAATCCGGTTTGGGGATCGCGCTAGCCGACCTTATAGTTCACTCTAGCGTCTGCAAAGCAACGGCCGAGGACATCGATGGGCGGCTTACAATCCGTTTTGAACTTCGGGTTTGGTGCGATTTGTACGGGCCCCTGTAAGTGTGATTTGTCATTAACCTCACGCATTGCTCGCTTGATCGGCAACCTGTCACTCTTGAGCGAGCGATTGGCGATCTGACCAGTAACTAGTGGCGTTCCGCTAGCAGTACCCGATTGGATGCGTGCCGCTGTGCCGGCCGAGGGAATGACCTGGTGCACCGCCATCGAACTAGTGATGCCCGCGATGTAGACGAGTGAATACAAAGCGAGTGTCTTGATGAGCATGATGCTACTCACTTCAGTTTAAGTCGTTCGCACGGGCAGGCAGAGCAATTGCGGTTGATCGATTTGATTTATCTACTCAGAGCATGCGAAACGCGGCGAATGCATGCGCCACAAAGACGACAGCACTCAAGAGAACAAGGGACACGGTTACAACCTCGATCATCGTACCACTCGCTTTTGCGCCCCCGGCCCTAGGGATGAGCATTTCGGCACCAAGTCTAGGATAGTGCCGTCATCGTTAACATTGCCCCGATGGACATTGTCCAAGTGGACTCGGCGCTGGGGCGCGGAATCCGGGAAGCTCTCACAAGGCCCCCTGCTGGCGCTCCGGAACGAGGCGGCTGCGAGGTGTAGGCGGACTCACCCGATAGGATAGTTTTTCTCCGCGTCCGGCGCCTGATGCGAACCGTGGCGTTGGGACACGCCTGGGGCGCCCGGTTATGTCGGCCAGCGGACTCAGGCGCCGTTACAAAAAGTGAACGCTCCTGCCTGAAATGCATCGCCAGGAGTGTTGCGCAGATGTTTTCAACCGTGCCCAACTGAAGTGGGCTGGGAGCTCGTTCGC
>C688J18823_10001712_pt1 | contig 13674 bp, 22 predicted proteins | sample HopSoiMetagenom1_FD_18823 | JGI IMG/M metagenome (IMG submission 18823)
GACGCCGCAATTAGACAAGCCCCTGTGTGATTTGCTGGGCGCCGCTGGTTGCGTGCCGGTGCGGCAGGGCAAGGGCAGCCACGAGATTTGGCAAAGCCCGATCACCAAGAGAAACTTTGCTGTACCTCTCTGCATCCCGAGCCGCCACACAGCGAACGCGATCCTTCGTCAGGCCGGCTTGCCGAAGGCCTTTTGATGAATGTCTTGCGATTTTGTCGCGGTAAATGCAGGCCCCTTTAGCGCGGGCTGAGGGGTTGACGCGGGCAGCCGTCAAGACTAGGTTCCGCGCACTTTCGGCAGGCCGTAGGCCCATGCTTTTCAGGGCGTCCAGCCCTGGATGTTTCGGGTCTAAACGCTGTCGGCACATCTGCTAGGCCAATAAGAGGAGCCCCTACAAGGGTTCCGACAAAGGCACGATCGGGGCTTTCGCCGCGGTCCTCTGCAGAATTCGAGCGCCGGAGGCTCCGTCGAGCCGAAGGTGCTTCGTCGTTTGCGCATATGTCTCGCGCGAAAAATACCCGCTCGCCTGTGTATCCGGCGCGCGGCGGGTGAGGTTCAAAGGTTCGCTTTCAAAGGGCCAGGAATGCCGACAATCAGTCAGTTGATCCGCAAGCCGCGGCAACAGAAGACATACCGCGAAAAAGCCCGCCACATGCAGGGCTGCCCGCAGAAGCGCGGCGTCTGCACGCGCGTCTACACGACAACGCCGAAGAAGCCGAACTCGGCATTGCGCAAGGTTGCCAAGGTGCGTCTGACCAACGGCTTCGAAGTCATCGGCTACATCCCGGGCGAAGGGCATAACTTGCAGGAACACTCCGTCGTCATGATCCGCGGCGGCCGCGTCAAGGACCTGCCGGGCGTGCGCTATCACATTCTCCGCGGCGTTCTCGACACGCAGGGCGTCAAGGACCGCAAGCAACGCCGTTCGAAATACGGCGCCAAGCGTCCGAAGTAGGAGAGCGCCATGTCCCGCCGCCATCGTGCCGAAAAACGCGAGATCATTCCGGACGCCAAATACGGCGACGTCGTTCTTACAAAATTCATGAATTCGATTATGTATGAAGGCAAGAAGTCGGTCGCCGAGGCGATCGTCTATGGCGCCTTCGATGCGATCGAGGGCAAGCTGCGCTCCGATCCGCTTGCGGTCTTCAAAACAGCGCTCGACAATGTCGCGCCCGCGATCGAAGTGCGCTCGCGCCGCGTCGGCGGCGCGACCTATCAGGTGCCCGTTGAAGTGCGCCCCGACCGACGCCAGGCGCTCGCCATCCGCTGGATCATCACGGCCGCACGCGGCCGCAACGACAAGACCATGGTCGACCGGCTCTCGGCCGAACTCATGGATGCAGCCAACAATCGCGGCAACGCGGTGAAGAAACGCGAAGACACGCACCGCATGGCGGAAGCGAACCGCGCTTTCTCGCACTATCGCTGGTAAGCGCGGCGCCGCCGAAGGATCAAACGAAAATGCCCCGCTCTCATCCGATCGAAGACTACCGCAACTTTGGGATCATGGCCCATATCGATGCGGGCAAGACGACGACCACGGAACGCATCCTGTATTATTCCGGCAAGTCGCACAAAATCGGCGAGGTGCACGAAGGCGCCGCGACGATGGACTGGATGGAGCAGGAGCAGGAGCGCGGCATCACGATCACGTCCGCCGCGACGACGACGTTCTGGAATGGCAAGCGCCTCAACATTATCGATACGCCTGGCCACGTCGATTTCACCATCGAAGTGGAGCGTAGCTTGCGCGTGCTCGACGGCGCGGTGTGCGTTCTCGACGGCAATCAGGGCGTCGAGCCGCAGACCGAGACGGTGTGGCGTCAGGCCGACAAATACGACGTGCCGCGCATCGTCTTTGTCAACAAGATGGACAAGGTCGGCGCCGATTTCTTCCGCTGCGTCAGCGATATCAAAACGCGTGTCGGCGGACGCCCGGTTTGCGTGCAGCTGCCGATCGGCTCCGAGCACGACTTCAAAGGCATCATCGACCTCATCCGCATGAAGGCGGTCGTCTGGGAGGAAGAGGGCCTCGGCGCGAAATATCACGACGAGGAAATCCCGGCGAACTTGCTCGATCAGGCCAAGGAATATCGCTTGGCGATGATCGAGGCCGCGGTCGAGTTGGACGACGAGGCGATGGGAGCTTATCTCGACGGCCAGGAGCCGGACGAGGCAACGCTGAAGCGGCTGATCCGCGCCGCCGTGCGCACGATCACCTTCGTGCCGGTCCTCTGCGGCACGGCGTTCAAGAACAAGGGCGTGCAGCCGCTGCTCGATGCGGTCGTCGATTTTCTGCCCTCGCCTGCAGATCGCGAAGGCATCAACGGCATCGACATGAATACCGGGGAGGAGGTCATCCGCCGTCCGCTCGACACCGAGCCGTTCTCGATGCTCGGCTTCAAGATCATGGACGACCCCTTCGTTGGTACGATCACCTTCTGCCGCATCTATTCCGGCAAGATCGAGAGCGGCACGACGGTCTTGAATTCGACCAAGGACAAGAAAGAGCGCGTCGGCCGCATGCTGCTCATGCATGCGAACAACCGCGAAGACATCAAGGAAGCTTATGCCGGCGACATCGTCGCGCTTGCGGGCCTCAAGGACACACGCACCGGCGACACGCTCTGCGACATGCAGAAGCCGGTGATCCTGGAAAAGATGGAATTCCCCGATCCGGTCATCGAGATCGCGATCGAGCCAAAATCGAAAGCCGACCAGGAGAAGCTCGGCGTCGCACTGCAGAAACTTGCGGCGGAAGACCCGTCATTCCGTGTCTCGACGGACCAAGAGTCCGGCCAGACTATTCTGAAAGGAATGGGCGAACTGCATCTCGACATCAAAGTCGATATCCTGAAGCGCACTTATAAGGTCGATGCCAATATCGGTCAGCCGCAGGTCGCTTACCGCGAGCGCCTGACGAAACGCACCGAGATCGATTACGTGCACAAGAAGCAAACCGGCGGCTCCGGTCAGTTCGCCAAGATCAAGATTGCTTACGAGCCGAACGAGCCGGGCAAAGGCAACGAGTTCGAGTCGAAAATCGTCGGCGGCAACGTGCCGAAGGAATATATCCCGGGCGTCGAGAAGGGCATTGCGAGCGTCATGGGTTCCGGCGTTCTCGCCGGATTCCCGGTGGTCGATCTCAGGGCAACGCTCATCGATGGCGCCTATCACGATGTCGACTCTTCGGTTCTCGCCTTCGAAATCGCCGCGCGCGCCGCAACGCGCGAGGCGCTGCAGAAGGGCGGTTCGGTTCTGCTGGAGCCGATCATGAAGGTCGAGGTCGTGACGCCGGAAGAATATACCGGATCCGTCATCGGCGATTTGAATTCGCGTCGTGGTCACATTCAAGGCCAGGACGTGCGCGGCAACGCCAATGTCATCAACGCGATGGTGCCGCTCGCCAATATGTTCGGCTACGTCAACCAGCTGCGCTCCTTCAGCCAGGGCCGCGCGGTCTTCACGATGCAGTTCGATCATTACGAGCAGGTGCCGGCAAACGAGGCGGCAAAAGTTCAGGCGAAATACGCCTGAGCGGAGTCAAACACGCAAGACACTGACGAGTTCCCTAAGGAGAGTGTGGCTATGGCCAAGGAAAAATTCTCGCGCAACAAACCCCATTGCAACATCGGGACCATCGGTCACGTCGACCATGGCAAGACATCGCTGACGGCGGCGATCACCAAGGTGCTGGCGGAAACGGGCGGCGCGATCTTCACGGCCTATGATCAGATCGACAAAGCGCCGGAAGAGAAGGCGCGCGGCATCACGATCTCGACCGCGCATGTTGAATACGAGACGAAAAAACGCCACTACGCCCATGTCGATTGCCCCGGTCACGCCGACTACGTGAAAAACATGATCACCGGCGCCGCGCAGATGGATGGCGCGATCCTCGTCGTCTCCGCCGCCGACGGCCCGATGCCGCAGACGCGCGAGCACATCCTGCTTGCGCGTCAGGTCGGCGTGCCGGCGCTCGTCGTCTACATGAACAAGGTCGACATGGTTGACGATCCGGAACTGCTCGAGCTCGTCGAGCTCGAAGTCCGCGAGCTCCTGTCGAAGTACGAATTCCCCGGCGACGACATCCCGATCATCAAGGGCTCGGCGCTCTGCGCGCTGGAGAATCGCGAGCCGGCGATCGGCCACGATTCCGTGCTGAAGCTCATGGATGCGGTTGACGATTACATCCCGCAGCCGGAGCGCCCGAAGGATCAGCCCTTCCTGATGCCGGTGGAAGACGTGTTCTCGATTTCGGGTCGCGGCACCGTCGTCACCGGCCGTATCGAGCGCGGCATCATCAAAGTCGGCGAGGAAATCGAGATCGTCGGCCTGCGCCCCACCTTGAAGACGACCGTCACCGGCGTCGAGATGTTCCGCAAGCTGCTCGATCAGGGCGAGGCGGGCGACAATGTCGGTTGCCTCTTGCGCGGCACGAAGCGCGAGGAGGTCGAGCGCGGCCAGGTTCTCTGCAAGCCGGGTTCGGTGAAGCCGCACACGAAGTTCAAGGCCGAGGCCTACATCCTCACCAAGGAAGAGGGTGGCCGCCACACGCCGTTCTTCACCAACTATCGCCCGCAATTCTATTTCCGCACGACGGACGTGACCGGCATCGTCACGCTGCCGGAAGGCACGGAAATGGTGATGCCCGGCGATAACGTATCGCTCGACGTCTCGCTCATCGTGCCGATCGCGATGGAAGAGAAGCTGCGTTTCGCCATCCGCGAAGGCGGCCGTACCGTCGGTTCGGGCGTCGTCACCAGCATCATCGAGTAGATTGTCGGCGCGTCATAGCCGGGCTTGGGCCGGCCATCCACGCGAACTGTTGCGAGTCGGAAAGACGTGGATGGCCGGCACAAGGCCGGGCATGACGGATGAAAGATAGAACATGAACGGCCAGAACATCCGCATTCGCCTCAAGGCGTTCGATCATCGGATCCTCGACACGTCGACGAAGGAAATCGTCTCGACGGCGAAGCGGACCGGTGCGCAGGTTCGCGGACCGATTCCGCTGCCGACGCGCGTCGAGAAATTCACCGTGAACCGTTCGCCGCACGTCGACAAGAAGTCGCGGGAGCAATTCGAGATCAGGACGCACAAGCGCGTTCTCGACATCGTCGATCCGACGCCGCAAACGGTCGATGCTTTGATGAAGCTCGATCTTGCCGCCGGCGTCGACGTCGAGATCAAGCTCTAAGCCGGAATCATTCGCCGAAAGGGCGGAAGGAATCAACTTATGCGATCAGGTGTCATCGCACAGAAAGTCGGCATGACCCGCGTCTTCACGGACGCCGGCGAACACGTGCCGGTCACGGTGCTGAAGCTCGACGGCTGTCAGGTAGTCGCGCATCGCACACAGGAGAAGAACGGCTACACCGCCGTGCAGCTCGGCATCGGGCGCGCCAAGGTGAAGAACGTCTCGAAGGCCGAGCGCGGCCGCTTCGCCGTGGCGAAAGTCGAGCCGACTTTGAAGATCGCGGAATTCCGCGTCGATGCCGACGGGTTGATTCCCGTCGGCGCCGAGATCACCGCCGATCACTTCATTCCCGGGCAGTTCGTCGATGTCACCGGCACGACGATCGGCAAGGGTTTTGCCGGCCCGATGAAGCGCTGGAATTTCGGTGGGCTTCGCGCCTCGCACGGCGTGTCGATCTCGCATCGCTCGCACGGCTCGACCGGCGGCCGTCAAGATCCGGGCAAGACGTTCAAGAACAAGAAAATGGCCGGACATATGGGTGTCGAGCGCGTGACGACGCAGAATCTGCGCGTCGTGCAGACGGATGTCTCGCGCGGGTTGATCCTGGTCGAAGGCGCGGTGCCCGGACATCGCGGCGGGTGGATCTATGTGCGCGATGCGGTGAAGCGCGCACTGCCAAAGGACGCGCCGCAGCCGGGCAAGTTCCGCGTGCGCGGCGAGGAAAACGGTTCGGCCGGCGAGGCTTCGTCGGAAGCGCCCGCGCAACAAGAAAAGCAGGAGGGCTGATCCCGTGAAGATCGACATCACGTCGCTTGACGGCACATCAGCCGGCGACATCGAACTCTCCGACGAGATTTTCGGCCTCGAACCGCGCATGGATTTGATCCATCGCATGGTGCGCTATCAACTCGCTAAGCGTCGCGCCGGCACGCATGCGGTGAAGAACCGCGCCGACATCTGGCGTACCGGCAAGAAAATGTACAAGCAGAAGGGCACCGGTGGCGCCCGTCACGGCTCTGCCCGTGTGCCGCAATTCCGCGGCGGTGGCCGCGCCTTCGGTCCGGTTGTCCGCGATCACGCGCACGATCTGCCGAAGAAGGTCCGCGCGCTTGCGCTGAAGCACGCGCTGTCGGCGAAAGCTAGGGATGGCGGCATCATCGTCTGGGACAAAGCCGACCTTAACGAAACCAAGACGAAAGCGCTGAAGACCTCATTCGCCAAGATAGGCCTCACGAGCGCACTCATTATCGATGGCGCCGCGCCTCAGGAAAACTTCACCCGCGCCGCCCGTAACATCCGGGATGTCGATGTGCTGTCGGTCGACGGCATCAATGTTTATGACATTTTGCGCCGCGACAAGCTGGTTCTGACGCGCGCTGCCGTCGATGCGCTGGAGGCGCGCTTCAAATGAGCAAGGACGTTCGTCACTACGACGTGATCGTCTCGCCGGTCATTACCGAGAAGGCGACCAACGCGTCGGAAGAAAACAAGGTGATCTTCAAGGTCCGCAGGGACGCGACGAAGCCAGAGATCAAAGCAGCGGTCGAAGGATTATTCGACGTCAGGGTCGAGGCGGTGAACACGCTTCTGCGCAAAGGCAAGCGCAAGGTGTTTCGCGGCCGGCGCGGCCGTCAATCGGACTTCAAGAAGGCAGTGGTGACCCTCGCCGAGGGCAGCCGCATCGACGTCACGACGGGTCTCTGAGCGGGTAGGGACAGATAATGGCACTCAAGACCTTCAAACCCGTCACGCCGAGCCTACGTCAGCTCATCATCGTCGATCGGAGCGACCTCTATAAGGGCAAGCCGATCAAGGCGCTGACCGAGGGCAAGAACTCGTCTGGTGGACGCAACAATAACGGGCGCGTCACCGTGCGCTTCCGCGGCGGCGGGCACAAGCAGACCTATCGCATCGTCGACTTCAAGCGCCGCAAGGTGAACGTCACGGCAAAGATCGAGCGGCTCGAATACGATCCGAACCGTTCGGCTTTCATCGCGCTGATCCGCTACGCCGACGGCGAACTCGCCTACATCCTGGCGCCACAACGTGTCTCTGTCGGCGACGAGGTCGTCTCCGGCAATCAGGTCGACGTAAAGCCCGGCAACGCCATGCCGATGTCGAACATGCCGGTCGGCACGATNGTCCACAATGTCGAGATGAAGATCGGCAAGGGCGGCTCACTCGCACGCTCCGCCGGCACTTATGCGCAGATCGTCGGCCGCGATCAGGGCTATGTCACGCTGCGGCTGAATTCAGGCGAGCAGCGTCTCGTGCACGGCCAGTGTTTCGCCACGGTCGGCGCGGTGTCGAATCCCGATCACATGAACACCTCGATCGGCAAGGCCGGGCGCTCGCGCTGGCTCGGGCGGCGTCCGCACAACCGCGGCGTCACGATGAACCCGATCGATCACCCGCATGGCGGCGGCGAAGGCCGCACCTCCGGCGGCCGCCATCCGGTGACGCCGTGGGGCAAGCCGACCAAGGGCAAGAAGACCCGCAAGAACAAGTCCACCACGAAATTTATCGTGTCATCGCGGCACGCACGCAAGAAGGGCTGATCACATGTCGCGCTCGATTTGGAAGGGCCCGTTTGTCGACGGCTACCTCTTGAAGAAGGCAGATACTTCGCGCTCGTCCGGCCGCTCGGAAGTGATCAAGATTTGGAGCCGCCGTTCGACGATCCTGCCGCAATTCGTCGGCCTGACCTTCGGCGTGCATAACGGTCACAAGCATATTCCGGTGAACGTGTCGGAAGACATGATCGGCCACAAGTTCGGCGAGTTCGCACCGACGCGCACGTTCCATGGCCACGCCTCGGACAAGAAGGCGAAGAGGACCTGACATGGCCAAGACCAAGAACGAACGCGGGCTCGCCGACAATGAAGCCAAAGCGGTGGCGCGCATGCTGCGCATCAGCCCGCAGAAGCTGAACCTGCTTGCGCAGCTGATCCGCGGCAAGAAGGTCGAGCGCGCGCTGGCGGATCTGGAGTTTTCGCGCAAGCGCATCGCGGTCGACGTGAAGAAGGCGCTCGAAAGCGCCATCGCGAATGCGGAGAACAATCACAGCCTCGACGTCGACGATCTCGTCGTCGCCGAAGCGCATGTCGGCAAGGCGCTCGTGATGAAGCGCTTCAGCCCGCGGGCACGTGGCCGCGCGGGACGGATCGAGAAGCCGTTCTCGAATCTGACGATTGTCGTGCGCGAAGTCGCCGCTGCGGCCGAGGCCTAGAGGAAGAGACGAATGGGACAGAAGGTCAATCCGATCGGGCTGCGCCTCGGCATCAACCGCACGTGGGATTCGCGCTGGTTTGCCAACAAAGGCCAGTACGGCAAGCTCCTGCACGAGGACATGGCGATCCGCGAGGCTCTGATGAAGAACCTCAAGCAGGCCGCGGTGTCGAAAATCATCATCGAGCGCCCGCACAAGAAGTGCCGCGTGACGATCCACTCGGCGCGTCCGGGCGTCGTGATCGGCAAGAAGGGCGCCGACATTGACAAGATCCGCAAGCTGGTGGCGAAGCTCACCGACAGCGAGGTCGTGATCAACATCGTCGAGGTGCGCAAGCCCGAAGTCGATGCGACGCTCGTTGCCGACTCGATTGCCCAGCAGCTCGAGCGCCGCGTTGCCTTCCGCCGCGCCATGAAGCGCGCCGTGCAATCGGCGATGCGGCTTGGCGCCGAGGGCATCCGCATTAATTGCTCGGGCCGTCTCGGCGGCGCGGAAATCGCGCGGCAGGAATGGTATCGCGAGGGCCGGGTGCCGCTGCATACGCTTCGCGCCGATGTCGATTACGGCGTTGCCACTGCGCATACCGCCTATGGCACGTGCGGCATCAAGGTCTGGATTTTCAAAGGCGAGATCCTCGAGCACGACCCGATGGCGCAGGACAAGAAACTTGCCGAGGGCGATCACGGCGGTGGCGAGCGTCGCCAACGCCGCGAGCGCGAACCGCGCGAAGCCGCCTGAGGCTTTGAGGGAATTCGAAAGATAGAACGATGCTGCAACCGAAGCGCACCAGGTTTCGCAAGGCTTTCAAAGGCCGCATTCGCGGCCAGTCGAAGGCCGGCTATGATTTGAACTTCGGCGAGTTCGGCCTCAAAGCGGTCGAGCCCGATCGCGTCACCGCACGCCAGATCGAGGCAGCACGCCGCGCCATGACGCGTCACATGAAGCGCGCCGGCCGCGTGTGGATACGCATCTTTCCCGACGTGCCGGTGTCGAAGAAGCCGACTGAAGTGCGCATGGGCAAGGGCAAGGGCGCGCCGGAATTCTGGGCCTGCCGTGTCGCACCCGGCCGCATCATGTTCGAGATCGATGGCGTGCCCGTGGACATCGCCCGCGAGGCGCTGACGCTTGCCGCGGCGAAACTGCCGATCAAGACGCGCTTCGTTCAGCGCATCGCCGAGTGAGGGCTGAGATGAAGACGAAACAGCGCGTCACCGATCTCCGCGTCATGTCGGACGATCAGCTGAATGACGAGGTCCTGCGCCTGAAGAAGGAGCAGTTCAATCTGCGCTTCCAGCGCGCCACGGGGCAGCTCGAGAATACGTCGCGCGTACGCGAGGCCCGCCGCGACATCGCGCGTGCCAAAACGATTGCGTCGCAAAAACGCGCATCCGCGAAAAAAGGTTGAGTTAGATGCCGAAGCGAATTCTCCAGGGCGTCGTCGTCAGCGACAAGCAGGAAAAGACCGTCGTCGTAAAGGTGGAGCGGCGCTTCACGCACCCGCTTTTGAAGAAGACGGTGCGGCGGACGAAGAACTATCACGCGCACGATGAGGGCAAGAAATACAAGGTCGGCGACCAGGTCTCGATCGAGGAGACGCGTCCGATCTCGAAATTGAAACGCTGGATCATCGTCGAGGGCGCGGCGAAGTCCTGAACCTGCAACCAAATAACTTCAGGCGTAGTCCGTGAGATCGCTCACCGGAAACCGATCTGAGAAAGGCAAGAAGCCATGATCCAGATGCAAACCAACCTCGAGGTTGCCGATAATTCCGGCGCCCGCCGCGTGATGTGCATCAAGGTCCTCGGCGGATCGAAGCGCAAATATGCAGGCGTCGGCGACATCATCGTCGTGTCGATCAAGGAGGCGATCCCGCGCGGCCGCGTCAAGAAGGGCGACGTCATGAAGGCGGTCGTCGTGCGCACGGCGAAGGACATCAAGCGCCCGGACGGCTCGGTGATCCGCTTCGACACGAATGCCGCCGTGCTCGTCAACAACCAGTCCGAGCCGGTCGGCACCCGCATCTTCGGACCGGTGCCGCGCGAGCTTCGCGCCCGCAATCACATGAAGATCATCTCGCTCGCGCCGGAGGTGTTGTAATGGCCGCGAAGATCAAGAAAGGCGACAAGGTCGTCGTCCTCTCCGGTCGCGACAAGGGTCGCAACGGCGAGGTCGTGCGTGTCCTGCCGCGCGAGGATCGTGCGCTGGTCCGCGGCGTCAATGTCGTGAAGCGCCACCAGAAACAGTCGATGAAGGAAGAGGGCGGGATCGTCCGCAAGGAATTGCCGATCCATCTTTCCAACATCGCACTCGCCGATCCGAAAGACGGCAAGCCGACGCGCGTCGGTTTCAAGATTCTCGATGACGGCAGGAAAGTCCGTTTCGCCAAGCGTTCCGGAGATTTGATCGATGGCTGACGACAAGAAGAAAGCCGCGGCAAAGCCGACTAAGGGCGGCGCGCCCGCGAAAGGCGGCGCACNGAAGGATGGCGGCAAGGCCGAGGCAAAAGCCGACAACAAAAAGCAGCAGGCGCAAGCCAAGGGCGACGGCAAGGGCCGCGGCGACGGCGGCGAGCGCGTCCAGAAGGGCGAGCCTGCGGTCATGCCCAGGGATTACAAGCCGCGCCTGAAGAAAATGTACGACGAGGTGATCCGGCCGAAGCTGACCGAGGAGTTCAAATACGGGAACGCCCTGCAGGTGCCGGTGATCGAGAAGATCGTGCTCAATATGGGGGTCGGTGAAGCGGTCAACGACACGAAGAAAGTGACGGCCGCCGCCTCGGACCTCGCGCTGATCGCCGGCCAGAAGCCGGTCGTCACGCGTGCGCGCAAGGCGATCTCGACCTTCAAGGTGCGCGAGAACATGCCGATCGGCGCCAAGGTGACGCTGCGCAAGACGCGGATGTACGAGTTCCTCGACCGGCTCGTGAACATCGCGTTGCCGCGCGTGCGCGACTTCCGCGGCTGCAATCCAAAGAGCTTTGACGGGCGCGGCAATTACGCGCTCGGCATCAAGGAGCACATCATCTTTCCGGAGATCGACTACGACAAGACGGAGTCGATCCTCGGCATGGACATCATCGTATGCACGACCGCAAAGACCGATGAAGAAGCCCGCGCGCTCCTGCGCGAGTTCAACTTCCCGTTCCGGCAGTGAGGCGTGAGCTTCAAACGCGGACACCAGAGGTAAGACATAATGGCGAAGAAGAGTGCAGTCGAAAACAACAAGCGCAAGATGCGGCTGGTCAAACAGTACGCCAACCGCCGCAACAAGCTGAAGGCGATCGCCAATAACGAGCAGCTGCCGATGGAGGAGCGGTTCGAGGCTCGCATCCGGCTTGCCGATTTGCCGCGGAATTCATCGGCGGTCCGCATCCGCAATCGCTGCGACGTGACCGGCCGCCCGCGCGCCAATTATCGCAAGTTGAAAATGTCGCGCATCGCGCTGCGTGAGCTCGGGTCGAAGGGTCTCATCCCGGGCCTCGTGAAGTCGAGCTGGTAAGGAGGGAGCGATGGCAATCAACGATCCCTTGGGCGACATGCTCACCCGCATCCGCAACGCCCAGATGCGCAAGAAAGGCAAGGTGACGACGCCCGGCTCGCGCATCCGTGCGAACGTGCTCGACGTTCTGAAGGACGAGGGCTATATCCGCGGCTACTCGACGACCGAACTGGGCAACGGCCGCACCGAGTTTGACATCGAGCTCAAATATTTCGACGGCCAGCCGGTGATCCGCGAGATCGAACGCGTGTCCAAGCCCGGTCGACGTGTCTATGCCGCCGTGGACGGCATGCCACGCGTCGGCAACGGCCTCGGCATCACGATCGTCTCGACCTCGAAGGGCGTGATGGCCGACCATGCCGCACGCGAAGCGAATGTCGGCGGCGAAGTGCTCTGTAAGGTCTTCTAAAGCGGGCTTTAAGGAACAAAACGATGTCTCGTATCGGAAAAAAGCCCGTTGCCATTCCCTCCGGCGTCACCGCCAAAGTGGACGGGCAGCGCGTGTCGGTGAAGGGCGCGAAGGGCGAACTCTCGTTCACCGTGCCGGAGGACGTCGCGGTGAAGTTCGAGAACGGCGAGATTTCGGTCGATCCGCGCACCGAGACGAAAGACGCACAGGCGATGTGGGGCATGGCGCGCTCGATCATCTCCAATCTCGTGACCGGCGTCACCACCGGTTACGAGAGGCGGCTCGAAATCACCGGCGTCGGCTACAAGGCGGCGGTGCAGGGCAAGAACCTGCAACTGTCGCTCGGCTACAGCCACGATATCACGTTTCCGATTCCGGCGGGCGTGACGATCACGACGCCGCGCCCGGTCGAAATCGCCATTGCCGGTATCGACAAGCGTCAGGTCGGGCAGGTCGCGGCGGAGATCCGGGGCTTACGAGCCCCTGAGCCTTATAAAGGCAAGGGTGTGAAATATGCCGGCGAGTTCATCTTCCGCAAGGAAGGCAAGAAGAAGTAAGGACACGGACGGATGGCCAGGAATCTCAAAGTCGAGGGTCGGCGCAAGGCGCGCATTCGCCGCTCGATTCGCGCGCGCGGCAATGGCAAGCCGCGCCTATCCGTGTTCCGCTCGTCGAAACAGATCTACGCGCAGATTATCGATGACATCAACGGTGTGACGCTCGCCGCGGCGTCGTCGCTCGATAAGGATGTGCGCGAGAACCTGAAGAGCGGCGCCAATGTCGAGGCTGCACGCACGATCGGCAAGCAGCTTGCCGAACGCGCGACAAAGGCCGGGATCAAGGACGTCGTGTTCGATCGCGGCGCGTACATGTATCATGGGCGGGTCAAGGCGCTCGCCGAAGGCGCCCGTGAAGGCGGCTTGAAGTTCTAGACCAACTCCCAGCGAGCGGCGGATGTTCGCCGTGTGAAGTGACGAAAGATTAGAGATGGCACGTGAAGGTGAAGGCGGAGGGCGCGGACGCGATCGCGGCCACAACCGCGAGGAGCGCGACAGCGAATTTGTGGACCGTCTGGTCCACATCAACCGTGTCGCCAAAGTGGTGAAGGGCGGACGGCGCTTCGGTTTCGCTGCGCTCGTCGTCGTCGGCGACCAGAAGGGCCGCGTCGGCTACGGCCATGGCAAAGCGCGCGAAGTGCCGGAAGCGATCCGCAAGGCAACGGAATCAGCGAAGCGCTCGCTGATCCGCGTGCCGCTACGCGAAGGCCGCACGCTGCATCACGACGTCTACGGCCGTCATGGCGCCGGCCGCGTCATCCTGCGCGCTGCGCCCGCC
>C688J18823_10001713_pt1 | contig 13671 bp, 8 predicted proteins | sample HopSoiMetagenom1_FD_18823 | JGI IMG/M metagenome (IMG submission 18823)
CATGGCGTTGTCCTCGTGCACCGTGTTGTGGCAGTGCTCCATGAACATCCCGCCCCAGTCGCGGAACTGCATGGCCAGGGTGAGGCTTCCGCTCGGACGCAGGCGGTACACGTCCTTGCGGCCCTTCTCCCAGGCGGGCACGTTGCTGGCGCTGCCGTTGCGCGAGAGGATCTGACCCTCCTCGAAGTGGATGTGGATGGGGTGATCCCAGCCGCCGCCGCCGTTCTTCAGCGTCCACTGCTCGGTGGAGCCCGCGTGCGGAGCGGCGGTGATGCGCCCGAAGTCCGCGTCCAGCGTGTCGCCCTGGTTGTCGGTCTTCACGCCCCAGGGGCCGATGAAGGCGGTGACCTCGGCCCGGCTGCCGGGCTTCTTCGCCACCAGCGGTTCGGAGTTGTTCGCCAGCGTGGTCTGGTTCGCGCCGCTGTTCCACTCGAAGGTGCGCGAGCGGGTGACGGCGGGCAGGACCGGGTTGGGGATCATCGGATCCGGGACCTTGCTCTGGTCGGCGACTGCCGGCTTGCGCACGATGCGGAACTCGAGGAACTTGCCCACCACCGGGTCGGCGTTGCTGCCGGCCAGGGCCTCCTGGATGGAGAGGTCCTTGTCAGGACGCTTGCCGTTCGTCTGCTGCGCCAGGTTGACCATCGAGACCGTGCTCCCCACGGCGTAGCGGGAGAAGTCGATGACGATGTCGTAGCGCTCGGCGATGCCCTGCTCGTCGAGCTCGGTCAGCGGCACCGGGTGCGGGAGCAGGTTGCCGTCGTTGGCGATGAAGATCATCGGCGAGCCGTCGCTCAAGGCGACCTTGAAGAAGCGCGAGACGGCGCCGTTGAGGATGCGGAAGCGGTACTTGCGTGCCTCGACCTCGAAGTACGGGTTGTCCACCAGGTTCACCGTCATGCGGTCGCCGAGGAAGCCGTCGAAGTCGAACTTGTTGAAGGCCAGCTGCCCCTTGGCGTCCCAGGCCTTGTCGGCCAGCACGAGGTTCACGTCGTAGTCCAGGTTGCCGTACGACTTGGCGGTGCCGCTGGGGAGCCGGAGGTTGACGCCGTCGTTGATCGCCTCGTTGCCGCGATCCTTGGCGCTGTAGATGTTGAACATCGCGGCCATGCCCTTGTACACGTTCTGCGAGGTGAAGCTGAACATGTGGTCATGGAACCAGTGCGTGCTCATCGTCTCGTGCCAGTCGCCGGGGATGTTGGTCTTGCCGCCGTTGTCGTCCGGGGTCGCGGCCTGCGGATCGGTGGCGCCGGTGTTGATCGTCCTGAAGCCTGCCAGCACGATCGGCCAGTGGTAGTCGTAGAACTGGCCGGGGAAGAAGTACGCGCCGGTGAAGCCGTCGTTCTCGGCGCCGTGGTGGCCGTTGTGCTCGTGCGTCGAGATGGTGTGGATGCCGAAGCCGCCGTTGGCATTCTCGTCCACGGGGAGCTTGTTGTGCTCGCGGAAGAGGATCGGCTCCTGGTAGCGGCCGAGCACGAGCTTGGGCGGCAGCGTGCCCTGGAAGGTCCACATCGCCAGCGGGCCTTGGTCGGGCAGGTTGGGGTGGAAGCGGAAGTGGAAGGGAGTCGCCGGATTGATTCCCGAGTTCAGGGTCGCGGGGACCTGGGGGTTGTAGGCGAGGTTGGTCTTCGCGCCTTCCATCGTCACGTCATAGGCAACCTTGGGGGGATTCGTGTCGAAGCCCTGGTGCGCCCAGATGGGCCCCGGAGGACGGCCCTCGATGGGACCGGTGCCGCCGCCAAGCGCGGGATCGACCGGCTGCTGCGTCTGGTTGGACTGCGCCGTCGGCGGAGGGTTGAGCGTCGAGACCGCCTGGCGCTGCAGGACGTCGAAACGCGGCATCGGCTGCGTGAACTTCTGGATCCCGAACGTCGGGCTGGGGGGCAGGCCGGTTGGAACGCTGTCAGCAAGGGCTGCCGGCGAGAGCGTCGCCAGTCCCAAGCCTACGATCAGCGCCGAAGCCGCCGTCCCGAGTCCGGTCCGGAGGATTCCCGGAAAAGTTGCTCGTGGTGTTTCACTGGGGGGGTGCAAGGTGCCTTCTCCTTGGCCCCTTCCGCCGCGGCAACATGCCGTGGCGGAGAGGGCGTTGCGGTGAGTAGTGCACCGTTGTTCAGTAGCATGGCTCATGCCACGCCATGGACCGGAGAAGGGTCACCCCGATATCAGAGCGATGCCGCGGCGGATTCGGTCCCATTGAAGGGGTGGACGAAGCGTGGCCATCCCACGTTCGTCCCGTTTCGGAACAAAGTCGGCGGTCTATTGCGGACCATTGCACACGCAGCAAACCCATTGAAACATCCCGAGGCGAAGCGAGCGACTGGTCGTCATTTCTCCGCGTGCTCCGTCTTCATGTGCTCGATGTACTCGCGAGCCTTGAGCGCCTGCTTGCTGAGGGGCGCGACCTCGATGATGTGGTTGAAGGTCGCCAGCGCCTTCTTCTGATCCTTTAGATCCTGCGCGTAGGTCACGCCGAGATCGAGCAGGCTCGCCATGTGCTTGGGGTCGATGGCGTTCGCCTTCTTGAAGTTCGCGATCGCCTTGTCGGTCTTGCCGAGCTCCCGGTACATCACGCCCTGGTCGGTCAGCACATTGGGGTTCTTCGGCTGCAGGGCGAGTGCCCGGCCGTACGCCTGCACGGCCTGCTCTCGCTGCCCGGTGTCGAAGTAGGAGTCGCCGAGCGCGATCCACGCCTTCACGTTCTTCGGATCCTTCTCCGCGGCCTCTTTCAGCTTTTCGATCTGGGAATATGATGGACTCGGCGGCGCGGGCAGTTGCTGCTTCGGGGCGGCCGCGCCGTCGGCAGGCTTTGCCGGAACCGGAGCGGGGGAGTCGCTGCGCGCGGGCGGTGAAACGACGAAGGCGGCGGCGAGCGCTGCCACGACGACTGTGAATCTGCGCTGCATCGATTCGTTCCTCCTGAGGACGAAGCCCCGAACACCGAGATCGATCTCGGCGCTCGGGGCTTCGCTCGAATTCCGGAACGGGTTCTTGCGACTCGCCCGGATTGGGTTACTGCTGCTGGTATACCAGCGAGTGGTTTCCGCCGCAGTAACTACCGGTGACGGTGAGCACGCTGCCGCTGAGCGTGCCGACCAGCGTGCCGTTGCGCGGAGAGCTCAGGGTATAGGTGTCGCCGCTCACCGACACCTTGCCCTTGTCCGACACCGACAGCGCCTTGCCGGCTTCCGTTCCCTGAAGGGTGGCGCTGTACGTAGCATTACCGACGATTGCCAGCGTGCCGCCGTTGACGTTGTAGATCGACCCGTCCGAACAGGTGATGTCGACAGGGAGGGGCTGCGAATCGACGCCGGTGAGGACGAAGTTCGTGGTCGTGGTGGCTCTCACGTCGGCGGTTTGCTCGTCGGCGGGCGCCTCACCGCCGCAGGCGGAGGCAGCCAGCAGCGCGGCCGCAAGACCGGCAAAGGCGAAGCGGGTGGTGAGAGCGACGAGGCTATTTCGAGGTTCGTTGGACATGTAGTGCTTGCTCCGGTTGAAATCGGCCGCCGGGGGTGACGGTCGAAGCGACATTGATGTGGGACACCGTACTAACGTCACGCGGAACAACTTTCAGGCCTCTTTCGAGCTCGTCTTGTCGGTCAGCTGACATCCGGGTGCTCGTGCGAAAGATCATTGGGCTCCAAACCTTCCCCCCACTTGCGTGAGCCCGTGCCGCTTCATCGAGCGGACCATGCCGGCCCGCACGACGCTCAATCGCTGGCTGGATCGAAGAGTACGGCCTGGAGGACGACGGCGGTCCGCGTCCTAGCGCGCCGGGATGTCGTAGAGGCGGAGCTTGCGGTACAGCTTCCCGCGAGAGACGCCCAGCTCTTTCGCAGCGCGCGTGACGTCCCCGCCGCAGAGGGCCAACGCCTCCGCGTAGACCTCCCGCTCCACGTCGGCCATGGGCCGCACCGCTGCCGCCGCGCGCACCTCGGGGACGTTTCCCGGCTCGTGGCGAAGGCGCTGCAAGCACGTCGCCTCGGGCGGCGCGAAGTGGATTTCGCTCTCGATCCAGTGCTCCAACTCGCGGACGTTGCCCGGCCAGGTATGCGCCTCCAGCGAGGCGAGGGCCTCTTCCCCCAGCGTCTCCAGCCGGCGCCCGAGCAGCGGCGAGTAGCGATGGAGGAAATGCTCCGCCAGCATCCGGATGTCCTCGCGGCGCTCGCGCAGCGGCGGCACGGGGAGGTGCAGGACGTTGAGGCGATAGAAGAGATCGGCGCGGAACCGGCCGTCGGCCACGGCCTGCCGGAGCGGCACGTTGGTGGTGGCGATGATCCGCACGTCGATGGTCCGGGGCCGCTTGGCCGCCAGCCGCGTCACCGACTTTTCCTGAAGCGTCCTCAGCAGCTTGGCCTGCATCTCCAGCGGCAGTTCCACGACGTCGTCGAGCAGCAGCGTCCCGCCGTCGGCCAGCTCGAACTTTCCGGGGCGGCCATGCGGGTCGGCGCCCGTGAACGCGCCCCGTTCGTAGCCGAAGAGCTCGCTCTCCAGTAGATCCCGCGGGATGGCGGCGCAGTGCACGGCGATGAACGGCGCCTGGGCGCGGAGTCCGCCGGCGTGGACGGCCTGCGCCAGCACTTCCTTGCCCACGCCCGACTCCCCCTCGATCAACAGGCTGGAGGTGCTCCGCGCCGCGACCCGGCACACCTCGCGCACCCGCGCCAGCGCGGGACTGCGTCCGATGAGGTTGCTCCCAAGGAGATCCGGCTGCGCGAGCCGGCGGGACGGCGTTCCCCGGGCCGGTCCCCGGCGGCGGCCGGACGGCTGCTGGGCGAGCGCCGCCATGGCGAGATAGCGGGCGAAGATGGCGAGGGTGAGACCGTCGTCGGACATGAAGGTCCGACCCTCTCGTTCCACCAACACCGTTGCGCAGAAGTCCCCTACCTCGAAGGAGGAGGCCAACGCCTTGCCCTGGTTGAGCGTCGAGTAGGCGCCGACCAGGTGCGTGGTGGGACGGCTGAGCGTCGCAAGCCGCGCCGCGGCGGCGGCCCGGGCGATGGTTCCGGCCGCAGCCACCAGCGGCTCCGAGTCCGGCACGGCGACGTAGACCACCGCGCCGGAAGCGTCGAGCAGCGGGCGGAGCTCTTGTGCAGCGCGATCGATCAGGACATCGAACGAAGCGGCGTTTGCCAGCGGCTCGATGGCGGCGAGGAAGGCCGAGGCACGTCCGCGCGACGGCGGGCTCGCTGGCTCGAATACCGGCAGGTCCGTCGGCTCGAACAAGGGCCCGGTGGACTCGCGGACGAGCGCGTTCGATGGCATCTCGGCAGTTCCTCGTTCGGAGCTTCGCTCCGGGTTTCAGTGGGCGGGGGCCGGGGAAACTACCGGCCGCCGCGCCCGGCCGCAAGAGAAACCGTTGATACGCAAACTTTTCATCAGCGCCGGGCAAGACCATACCATCCGGACCCGACGGTGACCGAGCCGCGGGGGCGTCGCTACGGCGTCCGCACTCCTGCCTGTTGATTGGCCGACGCGCTCGGGTCGCGCGGTTCAGTTTCCGACGCGGTTGACGCCGTGTTCCTTCACGCGCTCGAGCGCACGCTCTGCGCTGGCCACCAGGTCGCGCGTCTTGCCGCTGCTGCGCGGCTCGGGCACGTCGACGGCGATTCCCACCGTCGCGGTCACGGCGATCTCGCGGCTGCCGAAGCGGGTGCGAAGCCGCTCAACCGCATCGCGCAGCCGCTCGGCGAGCGCCTGGGCACCCGCCAGATCGGTCTCGCGCAGGAGCAAGGCAAACTCGTCTCCGCCGATCCGGGCCACGACGTCGCCCCCGCGAACCAGGCTCTCCAGCACCAGCGCGGCCGCGCGTAGCACCTCGTCGCCGGCGGGCCGGCCGTGCAGCTCGTTGACCTGCCCCAGATGGTCGATGTCCGCGAGGACGACTGCAACCGGGCGCCGGTACCTGCGCGCGGCGGCCAGCTCCGCGGACAGACGCTCGCCGAAGTGGCGGCGGTTGTAGACGCCGGTCAGCGGATCGCGCAGCGCGATCTCGGCCAGCCTGCGCTGGTAGTTCACCTCGACCTCGTCCGCCCAGGCGAACTTGAAGGTGGTGGACACCCCGACTTGCACCCGATCGCCGTCCACGAGGACGCGCTCGGTCACGCGCTCGCCGCCGACATAGGTGCCGTTCTGGCTTCCCAGATCGCGGAGGACGGCCTGCGGTCCGCGCGCCTCCAGGCTGCAGTGCACGCGCGAGATGCCCTCGTCGTCGAGGCGGATGTCCACCTCCTCGCCGCGGCCGACGCGCAACACGCGGCCGGGGTGGAGCTTGTAGACCTCGCCGAAGCGCGAACCCGCCAACACCAGGAGGAACGAGCCACGCGGCAGGACGCCGGGGGTGGTGGAGGGCTCGGTGACGATGGTGCGCGCTTTCGGATCGACCGTCTTCGCCATGTGCTGAGGGCCTCGTGGTTTGGGCGCGTGTTGGGCGTGCTGCAAGGAACCCACGGAAGGGCGGGAAGCGTCAACTCCCTTGTCGGCGGGCCTTCCGCGCAGGCGCCCGGGCCGGGATCGGACCGCTGAGCACCACCCGGTTCCGCCCGCCTTTCTTCGCCTTGTAGACTGCGTTGTCCGCGCGCTCGAACAAATCGCGCTCGGTCTGCTCGGCGCCCAGTTGCGCAACCCCGACGCTCACCGTCACCGAGATGCCCACCGGCACGTCGTGGCCGCTCTCCCAGCGGGTCTGCGCCACTTCCACCAGCTGCCGCAGGCGCTCTGCCAGGGCCATCGCCTCGGCCGCCGCCGCTTCGCGCGCCAGCACGACGAACTCCTCGCCGCCGAACCGCGCCAGGATGTCCTCGATGCGGATTCCCTGGGCCAGCGCCCGAGCCACCGACTTGAGCACCTCGTCGCCGGCAAGGTGCCCATACCGGTCGTTGACGCGCTTGAAATGGTCCACGTCCACCATCAGGAGCGAGAGCGGACGCCCGTGCCGATGGGCCACCGCCACCTCGGCGGCGAAGCGCTCCTGGAAATGGCGGCGGTTGTAGAGCCCGGTGAGGGGCTCGCGCAGCGCCGCCTCCACCAGCTTGCGCTGGACGCCTGCCTCCAATTCGTCGGCGATGCTGAACTTGAGCGTGGTGGTGGTGCCGATCTGGAAGCGATCCTCGCTCGAGAGCACCCGCTCGCGCACGCGCTCTCCCTCGACGAAGGTGCCGTTCGCGCTGCCCAGATCGACCAGAACCGCCCCCTTGCCGCGAGGCTGGATGCTGCAGTGCCGCCGGGAGACGCCGTCGTCCTCGACGCGCAGATCGGCGTCGCCCCGCCCGATGACCGTGAGCGCGTCCGGCGCCAGCCTGTGCAGCTCGCCGACCTGGGGGCCGGAGAGCACCAACAGGAAAGCTGCCCTGTCCAGCGCGGGTCGCTGCGGCGCGGGGGCCGAGGTGGTCTTCTCCAGCCTGTCGATGGACCGCGGCATGGCGCTAAGGCTCCGGAGCCTGCCGCTTGCGCGGCCGCGGGATGTTGAAGGTGGAGAGCCGCTTGACCAGGGTGCGCCGGGAGATCCCCAGCGAGATGGCGGCCTCGGTCTGGTTGCCGGCGCAGCGTGTGAGGGCGTCGACGATGCGCTGCCGCTCCGCCTGCGCCAACTGCTCGCGCAGCTCGGCGGGAGCCATCGGACTCCCGCGCAGCAACGCCGGCACGGGCGAGGGCACCGCCAGCGGCGGAAGGGGCGTGGGCAGCGGCGCCGGGCCGTAGTCGGGCTTCCGCGCCGCGAAATGGGAAGACATCTTCTCGGCCGGCAGGTGCGCGAGCGTCAGCGTGGAGTCGGCGCAGAGCAGCACCGCCCGCTCGATCACGTTGCGCAGCTCGCGGATGTTCCCCGGCCAGGGGTACTGGCGCAGCAACGCCAGCACCTCCGGCGACAGCTCCGGCTCGGCGGCGCGGCCCATCCGCCGGCAGGCATCGGAGACGAGCAGCCGCGCCAGGCCTTCGATCTCGTCCAGCCGCTCCCGCAGCGGGGGGATGACGAAGGAGATGCCGTTGAGCCGGAAGAAGAGGTCCTTGCGGAAGCTTCCCCGCTGCACCTCCAATTCCAGATCCCGGTTGGTGGCGGCGACGAAGCGGACGTCGATCTCGGTGGGGCGGACGGCGCCGACCCGGCGGACCTTCTGCTCCTCGATCACGCGGAGCAGCTTCACCTGGGTGGTGAGCGGCATGTCGCCCACTTCGTCGAGGAAGACGGTTCCGCCTTCGGCGGACTCGAGCAGACCGGCCTTGGAGTTGGCCGCGCCGGTGAAGGCGCCCTTCTCGTAGCCGAAGAGCTCGCTCTCGAGCAGCGTCTCGGTGAGCGCGGCGCAGTTGAGGCGCAGGAAGGGACGCGCGGCGCGGCGCGAGTTCTTGTGCACCGCCTCGGCCAGCCGCTCCTTGCCCACGCCCGTCTCGCCGAAGATCAGCACGCTGATGTCGCTGGAGGCGATGCGCGCCACCATGCGGTAGAGATCCTGCATCGCGCCCTCGGCAGGGGGAGGTTCCTCCGCCGGCGTACGGATCGCGGGGTCGCCGCTGCTGGCGCGCGCCAAGAGCGCGTCGGGGCTCCGCCCGTCTCGCGGGTAGAGCGCCACCCAGATGCGGGGCCGGGCGCCGCGCTCGGCGAGATGCGCCTCGAGCCGCGAGACCACCAGCGGGATGTCCTCCGCGCCGGCGTCCAGCAGCAGCAGCTCGTACTGGGCCGGCCCGTCCTGCGCCACGATGTCGACCAGGCGCACCGAGCTGGCCAGCACCTCCTCGATGACCTCCGCCGGGCAGGCCGGATCGCAGGCGACGCGGAGAAGGGCGAAGGTGGCGTGGTAGCGCGCGGCCCGGTGGCACTCCTCCTCCAGCCGCAGCTCGAAGTAGCCGTGGGGAAGGATGCGGCGGGGCGGTGCGCTTCCGCGACCCTCCACCATGATGATCACGCCGCCGAGGTGGAGGATGTCGCCCGGCGCCACCTCCACCGGCGAGCCCGCGGCCACCCGCTCCTGTCCGACGGTGGTGGGAAGGCCGCTCTCCAGATCCGCGATGCGGACCCGGGGCCCCATCGACAGCAAGGCATGGCGCGGCGCCACCGTGGCGTCGTCGATGACCAGGTCGCAAGCGGCATCGCGGCCGATGCTGACCTGGCCGGACTCCGGCAACTGGTGCGTGCTGAACCGGCCCTCGCCCGCCACGAACAGGCGCAAACGCCTGGGCTCGCTCCGCGCGCTCTCGCTTTGCGGCTTCGACAAAACAACAACCCCCGCCGCCATCCTAGGTCGGAAAACCTCGGGGGTTCAATCACTTCTGAAGTGTGACCCCGGGGGGTGGGGTGGGCCTTCTCACTACCCGTCCAGATCCTCGCTGGCGGAGGGCGTGACGCGAAGTTCCCCCTCGCCGGGTTGAAGCCACGACTCCACGTCCACCAGGGGGCCGCCCATCACCTCGCCGTCCCGGACCTCGGCCGCGTCCACATGGACGTGGACCCCGAGGCGCAGTCGGGAATCTGCTCCGGCGACCGACATGGGCGACAACAGCCTCCTGCCCAGGGCGATGGCGGCCTCGCGCTCCTTGCGGGCGGCCACCGAGTCCTCGGGCAGCGGCTTCACGCCCAGGAGGGCGCTGCCCGTCTGCAGATAGAGCGCATAGCCCGCGTCGAGCAGCTGCAACTCGGTCTCGTCGAGGAGCTGCACCAGGCTGGCGAGGAGGGACTCGTCCTCGTCGCCGGTGATGCGGAGATCGACGTTGATGGCCACGCCCTGGCGCCCCGAGCTGCCCGCGGTGCGCTTGCCCGCCACCGCGGCGCGCAGCGCTTCGGCGAAGGCGGAGACGTTGGGAAAGCGCCGGTTGGCCCGCTTCTCCAGGCAGCGCAACACCACCGCGTCGATCTCCGCGGACACCGGCGCCAGCGCGCTGGGCCGCGGCGGCGGCGCCTCCACGTGCAGCCGTTCCAGCTCCACCGCGTCCGAGGAGATGAACGGGTACCGGCCGGTGAGCAGCTGGTAGAGCAGGACCCCGAGCGCGTAGATGTCCACGCGCTGGTCCACCGCCTCGCCGCGGATCTGCTCCGGGGCCATGGCGTGAGGCGTGCCGATGCGTTGTCCGACCGCGGTGATGCCGCGCTCGCCGGGCGCGCTGCGCATCAGCTTGGCGATGCCGAAGTCGAGCAGCTTCACGCGCGGCGGGTCGCCGTCCCGGGCCACCGCCACGTTGCTGGCCTTGAGATCGCGGTGCACCACTCCCGCCGCGTGCGCCGCCGCGAGCGCGTCGCAGACCGGCTCCAGGTAGCCGAGCGCCTGCGCGGGCGTGAGGCGTCCTCGGCGCTCCACGATGCTCCCCAGGCTCGAGCCTTCGAGGAGCTCCATCACGAAGTAGGGCCGCTTGTCCTCGAGTTCGCCGAAGTCGTAGATGTCCACGATGTTCGGATGGCGGATGTGGTTGACCACGCGCGCCTCGCGAACGAATCGCTCCACCATTTCCGGCGAGCTGGCCAGCTGGCTGTGCAGCACCTTCACGGCCGCCCTGCGCGCGAGCACGCGGTGCTCCGCCGTGTAGACGGTGCCGCATCCGCCCGAGGCGATGCGCCCGAGGATCAAGTACTCGCCGGCGCGATCCCCCGGCGCCAGCTCGTCGGGATCGACCCAGTCTCCGCTCTTCCCGCGGGGCGGCTCGGCGGGCAGCGTGGGTGTGAACCTGTCCTTCACCGCAGCAAGTTTCCCACGGCGCGACGGTTTCTGGAAGGAAAGCGCACGCGTGTTACCTTGCCGCTGGATGCCGCCCGACCGATCCGGCCCGGAGTTGACGCTGCGGGCGGTGGGTTCCGGCCTGCTGGTGGGCGCGCTCCTCTGCGTGGCCAACCTCTACATGGGGCTGAAGACCGGCATCTGGGATGGCGGCCACGTCACCGCATCCATCCTCGCCTTCGCGCTGGTCTCCGGGCGGCTGTCCCGGCTGGAGAACAATACCGCGCAGACGGTAGCCGCGGCGGTGGCCGCGGTTCCGGCCGCGGCCGGCCTTCTCGGGTCGGTTCCCGCCTTGGAGCTCCTAGGGCGTCCCGTGCCAGGCTGGGGAATCGCGGTCTGGGGTTTCGTCCTGGCCATCCTCGGCATCCTCCTCGGCGCGGCGCTGCGGCGGCGGCTGCTGGAGGAGGAGAAGCTTCCGTTTCCCACCGCGGTGGCCACCGCCGAAGTGATCGAAGTGCTGCACCGCGACGCCCACGCCGCGCGCGAGCGCACCCGACCGCTCATCCAGGGAGCGATCGCCGGCGCCGTGCTCGGCTGGTTTCGCGACGGCCGCCCCTCCCTGATCCCGGGGACGCTTCCCATCCCCGGCGCGATCTCCGGCATTCCCATGGAGACGCTGGGAATCGGCATCAGCACCAGCCCGCTGCTCTACGGCGTGGGACTGGTGGTGGGAGTGCAGATCGCCTCGAGCATGCTGCTGGGCTCGGCGCTCGCCTGGGGCGTGCTGGCTCCGTGGCTGGTTCGCGGACCGCTCCGGCTGGCCGCGAACCAGGACGGCCTTTGGAGCTGGCTCTCCTGGCCCGGCACGGCGCTGCTGGTGGGAGCCGCGGTGGTTTCGCTGCTGCAGCAAATCGGTGCGTTTGCCGGCGCCCTGCGCGACTTGCGGGCGGCAGGAGATCACCGCTCCCGGGAGCGGCGCTGGGGCCTCTTGCTTGGCGCTGCGGCGGTGGCCGCCACCATCGTCGCAGGGCGGGCGATCTTCGGACTGCCCGTGTGGCACACCGCGCTCGCGCTGGTAGCCTTGGTGATCGGGGCTAGCGTCTGCGCACGCGCCGCGGGCCTCACCGACATCACGCCGCTGGGGCCCATGGGTCAGGCCACGCAGGCGGCCATGGGCGGGCTCTCGCCCGGCCAGCCGGCGCTCAACATCGCGGCAGGATCCGTCGTCGCGGGCGGAGCGACGCACACCAGCACGCTGCTCTGGTCGTTCGGCCCCGGCGCCCGATTTGGCGCCTCGCCGCGCAACCAGGTGGTCGCCGCCATCGTCGGATCGGCGCTCGGCGCACTGATCAGCGGGCCGGCCTATCGCCTCCTGGTGCGGGCCTACGGCATCGGCTCGCCGCGGCTGCCGGTGCCCACCGGCTTCCAGTGGAAAGCCATGGGCGAGGTAGTCGCGGGCGGTCTCGCGGCGCTCCCTGCCGGGGCGCTGCCGGCGGTGGTCATCGCCGGCGCGCTCGGGATCGTCCTTGCGCTGCTGGCCTCGACCCGCTTCGGCCAGCGCGTGCCGTCCCCCATGGCGATGGGGATCGGCATCCTGGTGCCCGTCGATTTCTGCATAGCCATCGTGATTGGCGCGCTGCTCCTGGCCGCCATCCGCCGCCTGCGCCGGGAGGGCCCCGTGATCGGCGCCGGGCTGATCGCGGGAGACGCCTCGGTGGGACTCCTGGCCGCGGTGCTCAGGTCGCTGGGAGCCCTGTAGCCGACAGGCCCTTGCGGATGCGGCCTTCCATGATGTTGGGGATGCGCGCCGCGCGCGCGGCGGCCTCGGCAAAGGCGCGCTGCGCCTCGTCGCGCCTGCCGCGGCGAAGCGCCCAGGTGCCATAGAGGTCGGCGACCTCGATGGGCTGCTGCTCCACGGACTCCTGCGCCGAGCGCCGCAAGAGCGCCTCCCACTCCTCCGGAGAGGAATCGCGCGTCGCCAGATCCACCATCTCGCGCAACACCCAGTCGGACGGGCTGAGGACCTGGCTCGCTGCCGCGCCCCGCGTCGCGGCGTCGATGCGCCGCAACAGATCGCGGGCCGCCTGCTCGTTGCCGCGATAGGCCTCGATGCGCGCCAGCCACAGCGGGCCGATGGGACCTCTGGCCACTTCCGGATGGCGATCCTCGATCTCGATCGACTTGCGCGCGTGCTCGGCGGCCCGTTCCAGATCGTCCGACTGATAGAAGACCTCGGCGAGATTCATCTCGCCGAGGTACTCCGCGAGCAGCATGCCGGCCTCGCGGCCGATCCGCATCATCGAGAGGTGGTCCTCGATGGCCCCGGCCACGTCCTGGCGGGCGACGCGGAGGTTGAGGCGGTTGATCAACGCGGAGATGAGGTGCAGTTGATCTCCGCGCTCGCGGCAGAGGGCGTGGGCCCGCTCCGCGATCTGCTGCGCGGCGTCGATCTCGCCCAGGTGCGGCAGGAGGTATTCGAGCAGCACCAGCGAGATGATCAGCGTCTCGTAGCCCGCGTCTCCCACCGACTCGGCGATGCGGACCGCCTCCTTGAACCCCGCGGCCGCTTCCGCGTTCCGGTCGACCCGGTGCAGGGCGCGGGCGTGGCCCATCAAGAGCCTCGCCCGCAGGAGCTGCGAGGTCGACGCCTGCGGGAGCGCCTGCGCTTCCTCCACCAGGGCGCGCGAGCGGGGAAAGTCCCCCATCCAGTCCAGCGCGGTGGCGGCGTCGAGGAGGATCTCAGCCTCTGCCGAGCTGTCGCCCACGGCCTTGGCGATGGACTTCGCCGCCTCCAGGTCGGCCAGCGCGTCGTCGTAGCGGCTGATCCGGTAGCGCATGCTTCCCCGGCCGCGCAAGGCGGAGAGGCGGCCGGGCCGGTCCTCCTCGCCCAGCAGGAGCAACACCTGGCTGTAGCTGCGTTCCGCGTCGACGTAAGCGTGGCGGCTGCGCGCGTCTTCGGCCAGCCGCAGATGGAGTTCCGCCGCCTCCTCGCGCAACCCTGCCTCGGCGGTGTGCCGGGCGAGCAGCGGCAGCCGGC
>C688J18823_10001714_pt1 | contig 13664 bp, 9 predicted proteins | sample HopSoiMetagenom1_FD_18823 | JGI IMG/M metagenome (IMG submission 18823)
TGAATCCGAGCGCGGTAATCGAGGATGGACACCTCGTTTACCGATGAGGCGGGGATTGAACGCAGAACGCAGATCGCAGAATGAAGAATTTAGAAAGAGACGTGCGCGAAGCGCCACCTCAATTCTTCATTCTCAATTCTTCATTCTGCGTTCTGCATTCAATCCCCCGTCATCGGCGTGCGCGAAGCGCCACCTCAATCCATTCACCCCTCCGGCTATAATCCGGCTCACCAGGGTATCGATCCAACATGTCCATTGCCGAGGCTTCGACCGTCTCCGGAGAGCGGGATCTGGTTCTCGCTGTCGATGACAACGAACAGAACCTGCAGCTGCTCGAAGAGTACCTGTGGGGCTGGGGTTACGACGTGGTCGTCGCGCGCGACGGCCGCGAGGCCGTCCAGCTCTATCCGAAGCACAACCCGTCGATCATCGTCCTCGACGTGATGATGCCGGTGATGGACGGCTACGAAGCGTGCACGATCATCAAAGGCTCGCCCGGCGGCCGCACCATCCCCATCCTGATGCTGACCGCGCTGACCGGCACGGACGACAAGATCCGCGCGCTCGATTGCGGCGCGGACGACTTCCTGAACAAGCCGATCAATCGCGAAGAGCTGCGCACGCGCATCCGCTCGCTGATCAAGATCCGCAACCTGCGCAAAGAGCTCGACTCGAGCGAGAACATCATCATGACGCTCACCAGCGCGCTGGAGAACAAGGACCCGCGCACTGGCGGCCACGTGCATCGCGTCGCCTCGTACGCGGCGAAGCTGGCGGACAAGCTGGGGATGTCGCCGGACGAGCGCGAGACGATCATCAAAGGCGCGATGCTCCACGACCTCGGCAAGATCGGCGTCCCCGATCACCTGCTGGCGAAGCGCGAGCTCGATTCGAACGAGCAGCAGATCGTCAATCAGCACACCATCATGGGCGCGTCGATCCTCGAGCCGATGCGGACCTTCCGCTCGTTCCTCCCCATCGTGCGCTCGCATCACGAGCGCTACGACGGCAAGGGTTATCCGGACGGTATCGGCGGCGAGTCGATTCCGCTCGAAGCGCAGATCGTCAGCATCGCCAACCGCTTCGACATCATCCATCACGAGCACGGGCAGACCGAGCACGAAGCGTTGTCGCAACTGCAAGATGAAGCGGCGGCGGGCGCGTTCGATCCGGAGCTGGTGAAGCTTTTCGTCACCGCGCTCGAAGAAGATCTGCCGACCGCATCGGCCGCGCGCCACATGCGCGCGCGCAGCGCCGCGCAGCCGCACGTGCTCTGCGTCGATGACAACCGGCTCAATCGCGATCTGATGACCGCGACGCTGACCGAAGCGGGTTTCGACGTCACGACCGCGGAGAACGGCGCGCTGGCGATGGACCTGCTGGAGAAACGAGCGATCGACGTCGTGCTGCTCGATCTGGTCATGCCGGTGCAGGACGGCGCGGCGACGCTGGAGATGCTGCGCCACGATCCGCGATGGGAGTTCCTGCCGGTCATCGTGCTGACGTCGCACCGCAATAATCAGATGAGGCAGGACGCGATCGTGGCCGGCGCGGACGACTTCATCAACTATCCGCTGAACCGGCTCGAGCTGCTGACGCGCATCAAGTCGCTGCTCCGCATCAAGGACTACCACTCCGATCTCGAACAGACGCAGAACGTCATCTGCGCGCTCGCCCTCGCGCTCGAAGCGAAGGACCGTTACACGCGCGGCCATTCGCAGCGCGTCGGCGATCTCGCCCGCACGTTCGCATTGCACCTCGGCTTACCGACCGAGCATGCGGATCGGATTCGCATCGCTGGACTGCTGCACGACATCGGCAAGATCGCGGTGCCCGAGGCGTTACTGAACAAGCAGGGCCCGCTGACGCGCGACGAGTTCCTGCGCGTCATCGATCATCCGGTCATCGGCGAGGAGATGGTCCGTCCGCTGATGACGCTCACGCAGGTGCTGAGCCTGATCCGCCACCATCACGAGCGTTACGACGGCCGCGGATATCCCGACGGTCTGCGCGGCGACACGATTCCGTACGACGTGCGGCTGCTGTCGATCGTCGACGCGTACGACGCATTGACATCGCATCGCGCATATCGCCCCGCGCCGCTCACCCACGAGGCCGCGATCGCCACCCTGCGCCGCGAGGCCGCCGGCGGCAAGTGGGATCCGGTGATGGTTGATTCGTTCTCCACCATGCTCGGGGAGAGCGGGCCGGATTGGAATGCGATTACGCAGCCGGTGCCGATGTTGAATTTGGTGTGAGGTTGCTGAGTTGCTGGGTTGCTGGGTTGCTGGGTCCTACCGAGCAACCCAGCAACCGAGCAACCCCGTAACCGTACGATAGACTCCCGCCTCGAAACGCCCATGCTCGTCCTCCACGACCCTCTCAAACAAACCGACCTCCCGCGCGGCTGCATCGCGACGATCGGCAATTTCGACGGCATGCACGTCGGACATCAGGCCATCATCCGCGGCGTCATCGAGCGCGCGCGCGAAGTTGGCAAGCCCTCGGCGGTCATCACCTTTCATCCGCATCCGCTCACCATCGTCGCGCCCGATCGGGTGCCGAAACAGATCCTGACCATCGCTCAAAAAGAAGAACTGATGCGCGACATCGGCCTCGACGCGCTGCTGATCGTCCCCTTCACGCACGAGTTCTCGTGCTGGACCGCCGACCGCTTCATCGAAGAATTTCTGGTGCGCGCGCTGAAGGTCAGCGAAGTACGCATCGGCCGCGACTTCTGCTTCGGCGCGGGACGGGAAGGCAATCTCGAAAAACTCACCGCTGCGGGAGAACGCTTCGGCTTCGCCGTGCATGGCATCGACGATGTGAAGGTGCGCGGCATGCGCGTGTCGAGCTCCATCGTGCGCGATGCGATGGCCAAAGGCGCGATGCGCACGGTGACGATGGCCCTCGGCCGCACCTGCTTCATCGACGGCCGTGTCGCCACGGGACGCAAACTCGGGCGCAAGATCGGCTTTCCGACCGTCAATGTCGATCCGCAGAACGAGCTCTATCCCGGCTCCGGCGTCTACGTCACGACCTCGCGCTTCGAATCGTTCGACCGTTGCTTCGAGAGCGTGACGAACATCGGCGTGCGTCCGACGCTCTACGAAAATTACGCGGTGACGATCGAGAGTCACATCTTCGATTTCGATTCGAACGTTTACGGCGACACGGTGCGGCTCTACTTTCACGAGCTGCTGCGGCGCGAGCAGCAATTCCGCTCCGCGCTCGAGCTGACGAATCAGATCCGTATGGACATCGAGCGCTCGCGGCGGTACTTCCTCCGGCATCCGATCATCCGGACATGAGCGGCCAGGTTCTCACACTGATCCTCATCGCGATCCTGTTTGCCGCGGTGGCCGCCGTGCGTTTCTTTCGCACGCTCGATGCGATCTTCTGGCGCGACGCGGCGACACCGGTCATCGCGGGACTGATCGCCGGCGGCCTGCTTTTTTTTCTGGACAGCGGACAGCAGACAGCAGACAGCGGTCTGACCCTGCTATCTGCTGCCCGCTGTCTGCTGTCCGCTGTCGTGCTCACGCTCGCGGCGCTCTACGTGCGCCTCACCGGCCGCGAGAGCGAGCCGGGCGACGGCATGCTCCTCGGCGCGCTCACCGGCGCCTCGGCCGCGCTGTTCAATCTCGACCGCTTCAGCGAATGCGTCATCGCCGGCGCGATCACCGGCTACGGCGTGACATATGCGGCGTTCTACGTACGGCAGCGCGGAAAACAGATCGCCATCGACAGCTTCACGGCAATCGCGGCGATCGGCGGCGCGCTGCTGCCGCGCGTCGTGATCGTGCCGGATTTCGATGTCGTCGTGACGATCGCCATCCCGCTCATCGCCATCATCGCGCTGCTGAAACAGTGGCGCGACGTGACGCGCGAGCTGATGGATGAAGCGAACCTCGGCTTCCTCGATGCGGGCGACGTGCGCATCGTCTCCCACCCGATCCGCCGCCTCGGCGCCGCCGGCTGGGCCGATCGCAACGCACGCCGCGAGTTCGTGCGCATCGCCAACATGATTGCGCTGCGCAAGCGGCAGCAGCGCAATCGTCCCGAGGAGGAAGTGCGGCTGTACCAGGTCGAGATCATCAAGCTGCGCATGCAACTGCAGGAGATGACCCGGATCGATCAGGAAGTGCGCGCGCACCTCGGCTAACCGCGCGCCAATTTCACTTTCTCCGTCACCTCGTTCAGGTAATTGATGGCGTCCTGGCGCGTGCGGACCGTGGCGATGCGTGCCTTCGCTTCGCTCTCCGACGTGACCCGTGCGTGCTCGCGCATGGCGATGTAGAGGAAGCCGGGGAGATCGCCATTCTGGATCGATTCGTTCAGCGGACGCGTCGCCGCAGCGCCGGCCGGCGCGGGCGCGGACGCCGGCGGATTCGGTGTCGTCGCCGGCGTGCTGCGCGCGGTGGTCAGCGAGGCGAGCTTCGACGGATCGTTCGCCGCGGCGTCGCGTTTGGTCAGCGCGGACAGGCCGAAGATCGATTCCACCGCGGCCGGAATGGAGGAATGGTCGTAGGTCCGGTGATCGATCAGATTCTGCGGAATCAGCGGCGAAACGACGACGGCCGGAACGCGCACGCCGTACTGCGCGAACGTGAAGCCGTACTCGTAATACGAATTCGAGTGGCTCGGCGTCGTGTCGCCCGGCGGGACCGCCGCGGGCGGCGGGACATGATCGTAATAGCCGCCATGCTCGTCCCAGGTGATGATCAGCAGGCTGGTGTCCCAGATCGATGACGCGCGCAGCGTGTTGTAGAACGTGCTCAGAAACGCTTCGCCGTTGGCGACTGTGTCGATCGGATGGTCCGAATTTCCGCCCACGTACGTGCCCGCGGCAACCGCGCCGTAGCTCGCCTCGATGTACGTGTACATGTACGGATAGCCGTTCGCGAGATCCTGCGGAAAGACGGAGAACGGCACGACCTGGGTCAGCGAGATGTTGTGCAGCGCGGCGACCGTCGGCAGATTGCCGAGGGGCACGCCGGGGAGCCAGGTCTTGAAGGGGAAGGTCGAGCCGTAGACCGAATTGAAGTAGAGCCGGAACGACCCGTCCGACAGACCGTTGATCGCATCGAAGATCGACCCGTTCGGAAACTTGAAACCGGCCACCGTTTCCCATGTCGCGATCTCGTCGGTGGACGGACTGTGATCGAGTCCGGACGACGATGCGCCGTGCGCAAAGAACCGGTTCGGCCACGTCGGCCCGGGCATCGACGAAAACCAGCTGTCGCAGACGGCGAACTCCGTGGCCAGGAAATTCAGCACCGGCGTCTGTGCGGGGGAACAGGCGGTCATGATGTCGCACGCGTGACCCGGCGGCGGATTCCCTTCGCCCGATGACGGCGACGTGAGCCAGTCCGCCAGAAAGCCGCTGTTGCAGACCGGCGGATTCGCGTTCGTGCAGATCGGCGGATAGTTGCCGGCCCACGGGTACGTGGCGCCTGTGCCGCACAACTGCATCAGCACATCGAGGAACTCGTGCCCCGGATCGACCACCATCGGATCGACCGCCGGCTGGCTGACCGTACAGGTCTGGCCGTTGTAGCTGTTCGATTGATTCGAAAGACCGTTGATGCTCGTCGGCTGTCCGGTGACTGCGTCGGTGCCGGTGATCCCGGAAAACCCGAGCAGGTGATCGAACGAATGATTCTCGAGCATGATCACGAACACGTTGGTGATCGGCGAAGTTGCCATCGGACCCACCTCCTGGACGACTCTCTGCCGCTGAACGTAGGTCCGTCCAGCCATTCGCGCAATAGCTCCGGTACTACTCCTTTCCAGCGTTAATTACCTATTGCTCTCCTGCACTTGCGGGCCCATCTTCATCGCGGGTCACGCTCCAACAAACAATTTCGATGAACGACTACACGGCCTCACCGGCTGCTTCTGTATTCGACGCCATGCTTCCCGGACTGGCCGCGTTGCGCGGCAGCACGGCGGGTGATCCGGAGATCTGCATCGCGCTGCTCGACGGGCCGGCCGACCTGTCGCATCCGTGCTTCGCCGGCGCCGATCTCACTCCGGTCGACACGCTGATTCCGTCGTGTCCCACGCCCGGTCCGTCGACCGGTCACGGCACGCACGTGGCGAGCATCATCTTCGGACAACCGGGCAGTGCGCTGCACGGGATCGCACCGCGATGCCGCGGCCTCGTGCTGCCGATCTTCACCGATCTTCCGGACGGCCGGGTACGCGCGGCGATGCAGCTCGATCTCGCCCGCGCCATCCTGCAGGCGGTCGCCCTCGGCGCCAACATCATCAACGTCAGCGGCGGCGAGCTCGTGCCGAGCGCCGAGGCCGATCCGTATCTCACCAACGCGGTGCGCCTCTGCAACGAGAGCGGCGTGCTGCTCGTCGCCGCGGCGGGGAACGACGCGTGCGATTGTCTGCACGTGCCGGCGGCGCTCGGCGGCACGCTCGTCGTCGGCGCGGCCGATCTCGATGGTCAGCCGCTGCCGCAGAGCAACTGGGCCGCCGCGTACGCCACTCACGGCGTGCTCGCGCCGGGCGCGATGATTCCCGGCGCGCAGGTCGGCGGAGGCGTCGCGCGCCGCAGCGGGACGAGCTACGCCACGCCGATCGTCTCCGGCGTCGCCGCGCTGCTGCTCTCCGAACAATTCCGCCGCACCGGAAGCCGCGATGCGCGCACCGTCGCCGCCGCCATCCTGCGCGGCGCCACTCCCTGTCAAGCCAACGATGACTGCCGGCGGCTGTTCCGCGGCCGTCTCGACATCGCCCGAACGCAAACGATTTCGAAAGGAGGAACGATCCACATGAACGACAACGAACAACCCCTGGCCGCGGCGGAGCCTCTGCCCATCGAACCGCCACCGATCGCCCGCGAAGGAGTGCTGCCCTCGTGCGGCTGCGGCGGCAACAAGGAAAGCGAATGTACGTGCAAGAAGGAGCCGGAGAAGAAAGGCGGCTGCGGCGGCGGCAAGCAGGTGCTCGCCTACGCGCTCGGCCGTATCGGATTCGATTACGGATCCGAAGCGAAGCGCGACTCCTTCATCCAGGCGGGACTGCGTCACCCGTACGATCCGGGCGAGCTCCTCGCCTATCTCGACGCGAATCCGTGGGCGTCCAGCGACGTGATCTTCACGCTCGAGCAGGACGCCACCGCGATCTACGGCGTCGCCGCCGGAGGTCCGTACGCCGCGCACATCCTCGAGCGCATCCGCGAATTTCTGCGCGATGAAGTCGATGGCAAGACCGATCTCGTCTCGGTGCCGGCGTGGGTCGGCGGACAGACCACGCTGGCGAACGGACAGACGCTGCCGCTGCTCTGGCCGAACGCGCGCGGGATGTACAGCTGGACGCGCGCCGCGCTGCTCGATGCAGTGATCGAGCAGAACGCGCCGGACCATGACGCCCGCGCCGCCGCCGTCGGCAACTTCCTCGATCGCGTCGCATACGAGCTGCGCAACCTCGGCATCGATCCGCGCGAGCGCGCGCTGAACTTCGTGGCGACGAATGCATTCCAGGTCGGGCGCGTGTACGAGTCGGCGATCCGCGAGTCGCTCGTGCTCGACACCATCAATGTCGAGCGCAGTCCGCTCTGCCGTCCGCACTCCGATTGCTGGGACGTCAGCCTCACGTTCTTCGATCCCAACCAACGGCTCACCCGCTCGCGTCGCATCTACAAGTTCACCGTCGATGTCAGCGATGTCATCCCCGTGACTATCGGAGGAGTGCGCCACTTTGACGTCTTCTGATCCAGGAGTTCTCCGCTCATGGTGGGCGGGGAAGACTACTGAAGAAAGGAGGTAATCATGAGGGTCCCTGTTCAGGGTGCTCCGGTGCTCCGCGGCGGAACGGCATCGTTGCAGACCGCAGGCATTCTGCCGTCCGGAACCAACACGCAATGTTGCGGTTCCAACTGTCAGACGGCGTACTGCTTCCTCGGTCTGTCGTCGAAATGCTGTATCGGCGGCAATCCCGTCATCTGTTGTATCGGTGGCGGTAGCTGTTCCTGCCCCTCGTAGCCACCCGCTTTCGGACGGGGAGGGTCGCACCGGCCCTTCCCGTCCCCTGCACACATGTTCGAACACGTTGCTGCATCCACGCCCGGGCTGCCCGACCCGAAACGCGATTCATTCCGCGGGCCGGTGCAACGCGGTGCAGTACGGAGCCGGGACACGTTCTGATGAACAACCTGTACGACCGCGCGGTGCGGCTGTACGAGCAGGGTCAGCTCGATGACGCGCTGATTCCGCTCGAGGAGCTCGCGGCACTCGAGCCCGGACGGGCCGATCTGCACGCGGCAATCGCCGAGATCCATGTCCGAAAACGGCGACTGGCGAGCGCGATCGAGCACTACACCGAAGCGGTGCGCATCGCGCCGCAATGGGCCGAGACGCAGTGCAACTTCGGCGCGGTGCTGTGCGACGCCGGGCAATTGACCGAGGCGGAGATCCGTCTGCGCATCGCGCTGCGGATCGACCCCGCGTTGATGAACGCGCGATACAACCTCGGTCTGGTGCTGACGCAACTGAGCCGTTTCGAGGAAGCGGAGCAGTGCTACCGGCATCTCCTCGCGCTGCATCCGAACCACGCCCGCGCGCATGCGAACCTCGGACTGGTGCGGCAGTACCGCGGCGACATCGCGGGCGCGGTCGTTTCGTTCCGCCGCGCGCTGGAGCTGAACCCCGCGCTGCCTGAAGCGCGGCAGAACCTCGCGTATCTGCGGCTGGTCACGAACAATTTCGAGGATGGCTGGGAGAAGCGCCGGTGGATCCATCGCAGGATCGTGCGGCCGCAACACTTCGTGGAACCGGCGTGGAACGGCGAGCCGCTCGACGGCCGCACGCTGCTCCTGCACTGCGACCGGGACGCGGACAATTTCGTGCAGTTCATCCGCTATGCGCCGCTGATCGGTGGACGCGTGCTCGTGCGCTGCGCGCCGCGGCTGTGCAAGCTGCTCGCGAGTTGCGAGGGCATCGAGATCGCGGGCGATGAACCGTTCGACGTCCACTGCGCCGTCAGCGATCTGGCGATGTTCATCGAACAGATTCCGGCGAACGTGCCGTACCTGCACGCCGATCGCGCGCGCGTCGAGCACTGGCGGCGCGAGCTGCCGCCGGACGCGATCGGCATCGCGTGGCAGGGCAGTCCGACGCAGTTCGAACCGCTGCGGGCGATCGCTCCGCTCGTCAGCCTGCAGATCGGCGCGGCGATCGGGGATCTCGATGAGACCGCGGCGATCATCAGTGCGCTCGATCTGGTCATCACCGGCGACACCTTCATCGCGCATCTCGCCGGCGCGCTCGGACGGCCGGTGTGGGTTGCGCTCTGCGACACGCCCGACTGGCCCTGGCCGGGCCGCGGCGACACGACGCCGTGGTATCCGGCCATGCGCCTCTTCCGCCAGCAGCGCGCCGGCGAATGGCCGGCGGTGTTCGCGCAAATCGCCGATGCGCTGCGGAGGCGCCGGTGACGCTGGACGAAATTCTGGAAGCGGCGGTCGCGCACGCGACGTCAGGCCGGCCGCACGAAGCCGCGGAGAGCTTCGCGCGCGCGATCGAGCTCGTTCCCGACTGGGCCGTGCTGCACTGCAACCACGGCGTCGCGTTGAACGAGATCGGCGCGATCGATGACGCGGCCGCCGCTTTGCGCCGCTCGATCGTGCTCGATCCGAATCTCGAGCATGGCCACTACAACCTCGGTGTCGTGCAGCTGCGGCAGGGATTGCTGCACGACGCGCTGGCGTCGTTCCGCACGGCGGTGGCGCTGGATCCCGGGCACGCCGAAGCGCACATCAACGCGGGGTGCGTGCTGTGGCGGCTCGGTGAGCTGACGGAAGCGCAGGCGGCATGCGAGCGCGGGATGGCGATCAATGCGGATATCCCCGAGGGGCACGTGATCCTTGGGAACGTGCGGAAGGATCTGGGGGATGTGGAGGGGGCGATCGCCCATTACCGGCGGGCGAGTGAATTGCGGCCGGAGGATGTGGTCGCGCGTGCGAATTTGATTTTTTCGTTGCACTACCTGGAGGGGACGACGACGAGCGAGGTGGGGGGGGAGACGATTCGGTTTGCCGAGGCGGCAGCAAGCTGCCGCAATCCGAGGGCGGCAGCAAGCTGCCGCACTCCGCTGTCGATTGGGTATGTGTCGGCGAATTTGAGGACGCATCCTGGGGGGTTTTTTCTGGGGGCGGTGCTTGGGGCGCACGATCGTCGATCGTTCAAGATTACGTGCTACGTCGACAGCAGCGAGGAGGACGAGCATTCGAGGCGGATTCGCAAGTGCGTCGACGAATGGCATTCCATCGCGTCGCTCTCCGACGAAGCGCTTGCGGCGCGCATTCGCGAAGACGGGATCGACATCCTCGTCGACATGAACCGTTTCTCCGGCAGTTGCCGGTTGCGCGCATTCGCGCTGCAGCCGGCGCCGGTGCAGGTCAGCTGGATGGGCGGGCCGATCACGACGACCGGCCTCACCGCAATCGACTACATCCTCAGCGACGCGATCCACACACCGCCGGGACACGAAACATCATTCGTCGAACAGGTGATCCGGCTCGACAACGCGTACGCCGTGTATCAGCCGCCGCCGTATGCGCCGGACGTCGCGCCGCTGCCCGCGCCGCGCAACGGACACATCACCTTCGGCTGCTTCAACTACCTCGCGAAGATCGGTCCGCAGGTGCTGCGATTGTGGAGCGCGATCCTCGATGCGGTGCCGGGCTCGCGGCTGCTGCTGCAATCGAAAGCGTTCGCGCATGCGGCCGCGCGCGAGCGGTTCAACGATCCGCGTATCACGCTGCACGGCGGCGTCTCGCATCGCGACCTGCTCGCGCTGTACGGCGAGATCGACATCGCGCTCGACCCGTTCCCCTACTCCGGCGGCATCACCACGTGCGAAGCGCTCTGGATGGGCGTCCCGGTGATCACCATGCCCGGCCGGCACGTGTCCGTCCGTCATTCCGTGAGCCATCTGCTGAACGCCGGCCTTCCGGAGCTCATCGCGGACGGACCTGCCGATTACGTCACGCGTGCGGTGCGCCTCGCCTCCGATGTCGAACAACTCGCCGCGATGCGCACGACGCTGCGGCAACGCGTCGGCGGCTCGAACCTGTGCGACGCGCCGCGCTTCACCCGGCAGCTCGAAGACGCTTACCGATTCATGTGGAGAAACCGATGCGAGTCCTGATCCTCGGTGGTGACGGTTTTTGCGGCTGGCCGGCGTCGTTGCAGTTGTCGCACGCCGGCCACGACGTGCTGATCCTCGACAACCTTTCGCGGCGCAACATCGACAACGAGCTGGAAGTGTCGTCGCTCACGCCGATTCAGCCGATGAGCGTGCGCCTCGACGCGTGGCGCGAAGTGAGCGGACGCACGATCGATTTCGCCAATCTCGACGTCGCGCGCAACTACGACCGGCTGCTCGCCACGTTGCGCGACTTCCGCCCGCACGCGATCGTCCACTTCGCCGAGCAACGCTCCGCGCCGTATTCGATGAAGTCATCGCGGCACAAGCTCTACACCGTCGACAACAACATCAACGCGACGAACAACCTCCTCGCCGCGATCGTCGAAGCGGACATCGACACGCACGTCGTGCACCTCGGCACGATGGGCGTCTACGGCTACGGCACCGGCGGCGCGTCGATCCCCGAGGGGTACCTGCGCGTGAAGCAGGAGCGGCCGGACGGCGAGCTGCAGGACCTCGAGATCCTCCATCCGCCCAACCCCGGCAGCATCTACCACATGACCAAGACGCAGGATCAGCTGCTCTTCCTTTTCTACAACAAGAACGACGGCATCCCGATCACCGACCTGCATCAGGGCATCGTGTGGGGAACGCAGACCGACGACACGGCGCTCGATCCGCGGCTCATCAACCGTTTCGATTACGACGGCGACTACGGCACGGTGCTCAATCGTTTCCTGATGCAGGCCGCAATCGGACATCCGCTGACCGTCCACGGCAGCGGCGGACAGACGCGCGCGTTCATTCACCTGCGCGATTCCGTCCGTTGCATCGAGCTGGCCATCGCCAATCCGCCCGAGCCGGGATCGCGGGTGCGCATCTTCAATCAGATGACGGAGATTCATCGCGTGCGCGATCTCGCGCAGCTCGTCGCGCGGCTCACCGGAGTGCAGATCGCATATCAGGAAAATCCGCGGCGGGAAGCGGCGGAGAACGACCTCGCCGTCGTCAACGACACGCTGCTCCGTCTCGGACTGCATCCCATGACGCTCAGCGAGGGCTTGCTCTCCGAAGTCGTGGAGATCGCGGCAAAGTATGCGCATCGATGCGACCGGCGCAGAATCCCGGCCACATCGCGCTGGTGCACCCGCGCCGAGGAGGCGGCCCCACTGCTAGAATCGTCGGGCGAATGACGACGCGCCGCGCGATCACTCTTCTCCTCAGCCTCGCCGCCGCCACCCACCTCCTCGCCCAGGGGAAGAACATGGGGCAGGCCGGCCAGTACTACAAGCAGAACACGAAGTTCAAATTCGTCCCCGGTCCGAAGCAGAAGGGGGGCGAAGTGCGCTGGACCGTCGCGCCGCAGGGACGGGTCGAAGTCGAGAAAGACGAATACGCGCTGCTCGAGAACGATGTCCACGTCTACTACCAGGACATCAAGCTGCAGGCCGACAAAGTCACCATCAATCTGAAGACGAAAGACGCGGTGGCCGAAGGGCACGTCATTGTCGATCAGGGACCGGCGCGCATCACCGCCGATCACGCCGTCTTCAATCTCGACACGAAGCTCGGCACGTTCTTCAACAGCACCGGCACCTTCGAATCGCTCTCCTTCGGCGGCGACAAGATCGAGAAGGTGGACGAGGACACGTACCACCTGGTCAACGGCATCTTCACCTCGTGCGATCTCGACAAGCCGGCGTGGTCGTTCCACGTGCGCGATGCGACGGTCACGCTCGACGACTACGCGCACCTGCGCGATGTGACGTTCCGCGCGCACGACATGCCGATCATCTGGTCGCCGCGCCTGATCTGGCCGACGAAAAAAGATCGCTCGCAGGGCTTCCTGATTCCGCGCGTTTCGTTCGGCGGCGAATTCGGACCGCGCTTCGAGATCGGCTACTTCATCCCCTTCGGCCAGAGCGTCGACGCGACGATCTACGGCGATCTGAACACGTCGGGCTACAACGGCCTCGGCACGATCGTGCGCTACCTCCCGTCGAAAGACGTGAAGATCGGACAGCTCGATGCGTACGCCGTGCACGACGCAGCGGGGAAGAAAGAGCAGTGGCGCTACCAGTTCAAGCACGCGCAGGACAACCTGCCGGGCGGCTTCCGCGGCGTCGTCGACGTCGAGGATTTCTCCGATCTCGATTTCTTCCGCCGCTGGGCCCGCGACCCGCGGCTGCACACGCTGTCGAACATCTATTCGTCCGCGTACCTCACCCGCAACTGGCCCGGCTATTCGCTGAACTTCCTCACCGACCGCCGCGACATCGTCCTCGGACATTCCGATCCGACCGATCCCAATTCGCCGATCCTCAAGCAGCGCTTCCAACAGCTGCCGTCGCTGCAGTTCCGCATGTACCCGCAACGGCTCCTCGGCACGCCGTTGTACTTCGCGCTCGAGTCGTCGTCGTCGCATCTCGAGACGAGCGGTTTGATCAACGGACCGCAGGCCAGCTACTTCCGCACCGATCTCTTCCCGACGCTCTCGC
>C688J18823_10001715_pt1 | contig 13662 bp, 10 predicted proteins | sample HopSoiMetagenom1_FD_18823 | JGI IMG/M metagenome (IMG submission 18823)
CTCGGTGGCGCGACACTGGCAAGCACGCCCGCGGAATTCGGTGCGCTCGTCGCCGCGGAAACCGAAAAATGGGAGAAGGTCGTGAAATTCTCGGGCGCCAAGGCGGATTAATCCGCAGGACGGAATGACAGCATTGAATAAGGTCGTCGTGGTCGGGGGTGGCATTGGCGGACTCGTCACCACCCTTGCTCTGCTCAAGCACGGCATGGATGTGGACGTGTATGAGCAGTCCACGCAACTCGGCGAGGTCGGCGCCGGCATCCAGATCAGCCCGAACGGCACCCGCGTTCTGTTGGCGCTTGGCCTCGAGGAGCCGCTCCGTCGCATCGCCGTCAGTCCGCTGCGCAAGGAAATCCGCCATTGGCGCACCGGCAACACCTGGAACTGGTACAATCTCGGCGCGGCCAGCGACCAGCGGTACGGCGCACCGCACGTCCTGCTTCACCGCGGCGACCTTCACGGCATGCTGGTCGATGCGGTGCGGCGGCTGAAGCCGGACGCGATCCATCTTGGCACACGCTGCGTCGATATCATCCGGGCTGAAGGGCATGTCGACGTCCGGTTCGCCACCGGCGAAACCGTGCGAGCCGCTTACGTCATCGGAGCGGACGGCATCCATTCAAAGATCCGCGAGCGCCTGTTCGGCCCAAGTCGTCCTGAGTTCACCGGCTGCGTCGCCTGGCGCGCTGTCGTTCCCATGCAGCGCCTGCCGGCCGGCGCCGCGACAATGGTATCGACGAACTGGCTCGGACCTCGCGGCCACATGCTGCACTATCCCATTCGCGGCGGCGAGCTGTTGAACTTGCTCGCCATCGTCGAGCGTGACGACTGGCAAGTCGAATCGTGGACAGTCAAAGGCACGACGGAGGAGCTGGCCAACGACTTTCCTGGTTGGCACTCGGACGTCCAAGCCATCATCCGGAATATCGACACCCCATTTAAATGGGCGCTGATGGTTCGTGGACCGATGCCGCAATGGTCCGAAGGACGGGTTACTCTGCTCGGCGACGCCTGCCATCCGACCCTGCCATTCCTCGGGCAGGGCGGCGTCATGGCCATCGAGGATTCTTACGTGATTGCGGCGTGCCTGAAGAAACATTTCAAGGACCCGGCAAACGCGATGGCGCGCTATGAGGAGATTCGTCGGGAGCGGACGTCCGCCGTCGTGCGGAAATCGCACGAGAACAGAAGACAAGCGTTCAACCCAGCGCTCGCGGATCAGGACGAAGCCGTCGTCTCTGTGGCGGAAGACTGGCAGCAGACGCTGGCGCGCGAGCGCCAGGACTGGCTCTACACCTACGACGCCACTTCGATCCAGATTTAGGCTAGGCGGCGACCGAAGCCGCGTAATCGACGGTGGGAGCCGGTCCTTCAAACAAGCCCCGATCGCGGATCCACGCCTGGGTCTTGGCGTACATCTCCTCGGTGTACGGCAGAAACACGATGCGTTCGCCCGGCGAGAACAGGCGTGTGTCGACCTTCGACTTATACCGATCGGGGATTTCGTTGAGATAGTAATGCCGGTATTTTTCCGGCGCGAAATCAAGGTCCATCTGCGCCCGCTTCATGCCGTTCATGTATTTCTCGACATCGGCGGGAGCGACGCCGGGCGGGAACATGAACGCGATCATAAACGAGGCGTCCAGGATCTTGCGGAAACCCAACTGCTCCAAAACCTGAAACGACAATCCCCAAACGCTCACCGCGGGCAAGTCGCGTCCGACGCCGATATCGACGCGCGCCCAGATCGAGCCGCCGAAGCGCAGCTTGATCTGCTCTTTTGTCAGGAACGGCTCCAGCGACTGAATTGTCGTGAAATGACTGCCGGAATGATATCCCACGGCGATGTCCTGTCCGGCAAGCTGCTCCGGCTTGGTGATCGGCGACTCCGGCGGCACCATGATTCCGCCGGGCGTCACGACGTAGGACTTGCCCCACATCGTGCCGACCTGCTGGGCGGAAGCCTGGTTCACGGCCCAATGGCAGGCGCATGAAATGTCGGACTTCACGCCCTTGTTGCCGCCTGCATGCTTGTAGGATTCAAACGCGCCGGCCATCAGATCGGTCACCTTGCCGGCGGCGTCGACGGTTTTCTTGCTGTCGGCCGAAGGGCCGCGAACGAACTCATAGTCGAGCCCCTCGTCGCGGAAATAACCCTTCTCGTGCGCGATCCACTCCTGCAATCGGCCATGCGGCTGGATGATGAATTTTGCCATGTTGCGGTCCTCCGTCGAATTAAAAGTTTTGCGCAATCCGCGTTTCGATCGAGCTTACGCCAAAATCCGGACACCGGAATGCAAAAAAATACGTGACGCTTGGCGAGGTCATCACCTTTTGTCGGCCCGAAATGCGGACGGGCGTACGCGAAACAGGCGGGCGAAGATCGAGCGAATCCATTGATTGCCGGGCTCGCGATGGAAGCGTTCATGCCAATATTGTGAAATTTCGATCCGCGGGAGCTTGATCGGCGGCGCGAGAACGGCGAGGTCGAGATCCTCCGCCAGGACGGTCGCGATCGATAAAGGAAGCGTCGCCACCGCATCGCTGTGCTTGGCGATGATGGATGCCGCCAGAAAGATCGGCACGCGGCAGATGATATTTTCGGCCGGGATGGCTGCTTCGACGGCACGTTCCGCGTGCTGGTGAGCGTGGCCGGTGCCGAGGGTGGAGACCAGGACGTGCTTCTCCGCGGCAAACGCCTTGAGCGACGGCTCGGCGCCAAGCCTCGGATGGCCTTTGCGCACGACGCTGACGTAGCTCTCGACCCACAATGGCTGCCGGCGGAAACCCTTCGTCAGGTGCTTGAAGGAACCCATCGCGAAATCGATGGTGCCGGTTTCGAGCCAGGAATCGAGATGCTCGGCGTCGAACTGCACGGCGGAAAGCCGCACGTGCGGCGCCTCCTCCTGCAGCAGATTGACCAGCGGCGGCAGAAGCTTGATCACGCCGGCATCGACCACGCAAAAGCTGAAGTTGCGGCGCGACGTCCCGGGATCGAACGGCACGTTCTCCGTGCGCAGCGTCAGCATCGCGTCGAGCACCCGGCGAACCGGCCCCGCCAGACTCAAGGCTTTGGATGTCGGCTCCATGCGGAGCGACACGCGGACAAACAGCGGATCGTCGAAATAGCGCCGCAGTCGGGCCAGCGTCTTGCTGAGCGCGGGCTGGGTAACATTCAACACTCGTGCCGCCCGCGTCAGACTGCGTTCGCGGACCAGCACTTCAAACACCTGCAGATGATGCAGGTCGAGGTCGGCTCGATAACCCGATGGAATGGTGATCATATCCATAGATGAATAGTATAGGCGGGCTGCCGGGCGTAGCCTAGCGCGATGATGACGGCCCGCAACAACGCAGACGACATTATTTCCGCATCCGCACCCCGCACGCGCGGTGCATGGTCCGAGCCGGTTGCTGCCGCTGAATTTCGCGCGGCACTGAGTGGCCTGACCTGCTCCGAGGCACCGACGGAGCCTCTTGCGTACCACCGCCAACACTACGCAACCACGAGGGTCCTATGAGCGCGACCAAGCCGACGCCAAGTTGCCATGCCGGTAAGGCGGTACGCAGGGTGCTCCGCACGGGACAGCACTATCTCGATGCACTCGATGACGGCCGCGTGGTTTGGGTCGGCAACGAGAAGATCGACAACGTCGCCACCCACCCGCTGACGCGCGACTACGCCAAGCGCACGGCCGAGTTTTTCGATCTGCACCAGCGCGAGGATTTGCAGGACATCCTCACCTTCGTCGATGAGCACGGCGTGCGCCGCTCGATGATGTGGTTCCAGCATCGCACCAAGGAAGAGCTCGTCCGCAAGCGCAAATATCTCGAATTCATCATGAAGCATTTCGTCGCGGCGTCGTGTCCGCGGACGCCCGACTCGCAGAACTACATGCTGGTGACCTACATCGATGATCCGGAGCCGTGGGAAAAGGCCTCGATCGGCGCCGACGGGCGTGGGCTCGCCGACAACATCCGGAATTTCTGGCAGCAGGCGATGGACCACGATCTGGTGGTGGCGCCGCATTTCGTCGATCCGCAGGCCGACCGCTCCGACCCCAACGCCCACGCCAACTCGCCGGCGCTGCGCATCCTTTCGACCAACGACGAGGGTATCCTCGTTAACGGCGTGAAGGCGATCGGCACGGCTTCAGCGTTTGGCGACTTCCTGCACCTCGGCGTGTTCTTCCGCCCGGGCGCCAAGGGTGACCAGATCATCTACGGCGTCTGCCCGGCGAACCTGAAGGGCATCACCATCGTCTGCCGCGAGAGCCTGGTCGAGACCGACCCGATCGAGCATCCGCTCGCCTCGCAAGGCGACGAGCTCGACGCCACGGTCATATTCGACAACGTGCTGATCCCGTGGAAATACGTCTTCCACATCGGCAATCCGGACCATGCCAAGCTCTATCCGCAGCGGGTGTTCGATTGGGGACACTATTACGCGCTGGTGCGCCAGGCGGTCCGGGCGGAGCTTCTTGCCGGTCTCGCCATCCTGATGTGCGAACACCTCGGCACCAGCAAGATCGAGGCGGTGCAGGCGCGGCTCGCCAAGATCATCGCCTTCCAGCAGACCACGTACGCCCACGTCCTCGCCTCCGAGGACCAGGGCTTCTACACGCCCGGCGGCCTGTTCAAGCCGGACATCCAGCTGTTCAACTGGGGCCGCGTGTATTTCCTGCAGAACCTCGGCCCCATGGTCGACGAGCTGATCGACCTGTGCGGCCGCAGCGCCATCATGTTCCCGACCGAGGCGCAGTGGCAGAACCCGGCGATGCGGCCCTGGTTCGAGAAGCTCAACAAGGGGGCGACCGGCGAGGCCTACGATCGAGTCAAGATCGCCCGCGTCATCCGTGACCTCTATCTCACCGACTGGGGCGCGCGGCTGTTCATGTTCGAGAACTTCAACGGCACACCCTTGCAGACGCTGCTTTCGCTCACCATGAAGCGGGCGGAGTTCACCGGCTCGGGGCCGTTCGCGTCCTTCGCCCGCAAGGTCTGCGGCATCGAGGCCGACGCCAGCAAGACGGAATACCAGGCGACCGCCGACTACGCCAAGGCGCAGGATACCGGCCGGCGCGCGGTCAACATCCAGGCAGCAGAATAACGGTCAGAAGGAGCGATCATGGCCAAGCAACGGATCAGCTATGTCCCGCTGGAAAAGATGGACACCAAGATGCGCGCCGAGATGGAGCGTTGCCAGCGCGAGGGCACGCCGCGCCCCGAGAGCAGCGCCGTTCGCGCCCATGTGCCGGCGGCGTTCTGGTTCTTTGCCGACGCATGGAAGAACCTGTTCCACAACGGCGTGCTGGATCATTCCATCAAGGAGCTGTGCCGGCTCTATGTCTCGCGCTCGGTGCAGTGCGAGTATTGCGGCAATCAGCGCTCGGTGAAGTCGACGACCAGCGGCGCGCTGATTGAAGAGCATGTGATGGATCTTCTCAACTTCGAGAAATCCACCCGTTACGACGAGCGCCAGCGGGCGGCGCTGGCCTACGCCGAGGCGATCACCTGGCATCTGAACACCGACGATGCGTTCTGGGATCGCATGCAGAAGAACTTCAGCGAGCCGGAACTCGTCGAGCTCGGCTGCATGATCGGGCTTACCCTCGGCCAACAGAGTTGGCTGCGGCTGCTCAACATCGAGCACCACCAGGTGATGGCCGGAACCGATGCCTCGATGGCGCCGGGCTACGAGACCATGGACAAACTCAAGATGACAAAGGCGCAGTCCGACTACTGGGCCAAGCAAAAGGCCGCCGGCAAGGTGGCCTGAGCGGGAAGCAGGTTTTTAGGGGAGGGGAAGATGCAGGGGCTTTATCCGAACGATGCATCAATGCTCGACAGCATCGGGCGTCTGATGATCGTGGCGCTGTTTCTGATCATCGGCATCCGCAATTTGCAGAAGTTTCACGTCGACGACCATGTCGCGCGGCTGACCAAGTTCAAGGCGCCGTTGCCCAAGGCCACGTTCTGGGTCGGCCAGATCATGGAATTCGTCGGCATTGCCATGGTGCTGTTCAACTGGCATGCGGACATAGGCGTCATCCTGCTGATCGTCTTCACGGTCGTGGCGTCGCTTTTGCTGCTGCGCTTCTGGGAGGTCGACATTCCGCCGATGCGCGTTGGCATGCAAAACGGCATGGTGGCGAACATCGCGGTGGTCGGCGGCCTGCTGCTGCTCCTGCAAAACGTTCGCTCATGGTGAGCCGGCTCGATCCGCTGCCGCCGGAACATACGCCCGAGCTGAAGGATCAGTTCAGCTCGTTTCTGAAGTCGCTCGGCTTTGTCCCGAACAGCGTCCTGACGATGCAGCGAAGTCCGAAGCTGCTTCGGGCGTTTGTCTCGCTGCAAGGCGCGATCTGGGGTCCCGACAGTGAGGTCGACTTGGGCCTGAAGCGCCTGATCGCCCACATGTCGAGCCGCTCCGCCGGCGACGCCTATTCGATGGCGCACACCGCGAGCGGCGCGCTGCATTTTGGCGTCAAGCCCGAGAAACTAGCCGCAGTCGCAAACTATGCGACAAGCCCGCTGTTCTCGCCGGCTGAAAAGGCGGCGTTGCAGGTTGCGGCCGCGGCGGGGCAAGTGCCGAACGCGGTCACCGACGAGATGTTCGTCGAACTGCGCAAGCATTGGAGCGAAGCGCAAATCGTCGAGATCGTCGCGGCGATCGCGGTTACCGGCTTTGTCAACCGCTGGAACCCCACTCTGGCAACGCCGCTCGAAGACGAACCGATGCAGGTCGGTCGGGACCATCTTGCTGCTTCGGGATGGCAATCGGGCCGACACCGGAACTGAAATCCAGGAGCTTACAAGACGCCTTTGGCAAACATCTTGGCAAAAAATCTTGGGAGGACGCTGAAATGAAAATGGATCGTCGCACCAATCGCCGGCAGTTCATCGCCGGAGCGACTGCGGCTAGCGCCGCGTCGGCTTTTCCGATGCCCGCCATCGCCCAAAACGCGCCGATCAAGATCGGGCTTTTGACGGTGAAGACCGGCCCGCTTGCCGCCGGCGGCCTTCACGCCGAGGAGGGCCTCACCGCCTTTCTGAAGGACAAGAATTACACGCTGTCCGGCCGCAAGGTCGAACTTCTGATCGCCGACACCGGCGGCAGTCCGGCCGGCGCCAAGAACAAGGCACAGGAGTTGGTCGAGCGCGACAAGGTCAATATCGTGTGCGGCCCGTTCGCAGCCTTTGAACTCCTGGCGACGCTCGATTACCTCGCCCAGGCCAAGATGCCGACGCTGGCTTTTGCCGGCGCCGAGGACGTCACCCAGCGCAAAGGCAACGCGTATCTCACGCGCACGTCGTACACCTCGGCGCAGTGTCTCTATCCGCTCGCCGAATATGTCGCCAAGGAAATGAAATTGAAGACCGCCACCACGATCGCCGACGATTTTGCCTTCGGCTACGAGCAGATCGGCGGCTTCCAGCACACGTTCGAGGAAGACGGCGGTCGCATTGTCAAGAAGCTGTGGTCGCCGCTCAACACCGCGGACTATGCGCCCTACGTCGCCCAAATTACGGATTGCGACGTGGTCGTTGTCGGGCAAGCCGGCGCCAACCCGATCAAGTTCATCAAGCAAGCCAAGGGAATGGGCGTCAAGCAGCAGCTCGTTGGCGGCTCAACGGCGGCCGACGACACCAACATGAACGCCTTCGGCGACGAGGTCGACGGCATGATCAACACCAATCCCTATTCGCTGGACGTCGACAGCGACGCCAATAAGCGCTTCATTGCGGCAATGCGAAAGTACAACGGCGAGGACGTGAAGATCGGCCACTACGCCGCGTGCTTCTATCTCGACGGCCAAGTCATCGAAGCGGCGCTGGCGAAAACTGGCGGCAAGTCCGACGATCCGGATGCGTTCGTTAAGGCAATACGGTCGGTCACTCTCGCAGAGACGCCGCGCGGACCGATTAGCTTCGACGAACACGCCAACGTGGTCTGCGATGTGTTCGTCCGGCGCTCCGAGAAGCAGGGCGGCAAAATGGTCAACAAGACCATCAAAACTTATAACAAGGTCAGCCAGTTCTGGACGATGGAGCCGAAGAAGTTCCTCCAGAACCCTGTGTACACGCGCGACTACCCGCCGATGAAGGGCTGAGGGTCTTGTTGCAACCGTGAACAGTCGGACTGGACGGGTACGTGGTGCAGTCCTCGTTCTCGGAAATGGCGCGCGCGAATCATCGTGTGAATGCTGCCCGGCTGTTCGACAGCACTACGACGCAATGCCGAGGGCGGCTACGTAAACCAGCGGTATCTCGGCGAGAACCTTTCCGGTGCCATTCCTGACAATGATAGAACCGGACGCCTTCGTGTTGTTGCGCGCAAGCTCACGAGCAACTCTTTTGCCATAAGCAATCGCGGCTTGCTCAGTGGGATGGGATTCAGGCCGTTCGTCCAGGACAGGACTGCCATCGACGAGCTTCAGCTCATAAGAATAAGGCTGCACAGCGTGCTCCTCTATGAGGCGGGAGCACGGATGTCTCTCAGCCACCGGCGCCCAGAAGTTTAAGCCTGCCCGATGATGCACCGACCGTAGACTGAGTTGTGAGCGAAATAATGGCGTTTATCTCACCGAAGCCATGTTATTTTTGAATAATCCCCACCGCTCTTAGTTTGAGCGATGAGAGACAGGCGATTTAGCGAAGTGATAGCGCTGACCTCAACGACTGCATCACTTCGTTGAAGAATGCCGTTACCGCTTCAGCACTCTCGGTTGGCGCAAGATTACCAAACCTTTCATCGGTGCGCTGCTCCGGGACGTACCCACCGCCAAATATCGAAAAAACTTGCGTGCTGTGCGTGCCTTGGCGCATTGGAAATATCCCCAGTTCGGTGTATGGACCATGGGCTCGTGGCCCGCAACTTAGAAGTGCGAAAAGTCACAGTTCGAGCACGCGCACCGCTCCCTTTGGCCTTCTGGCAGGCCGCTGCTCGGGCAGCCAGGGCTGGGGCACCCGACGCAAGAACGAGGCCTCGCTCGCGGGGAATGGGCGGCGCCGCTATCCGGAGTGCAGTTTCTGCTTGGAGTAGAGCGAATCGCGGATGTGGCGCGCTCTACGATGAATTCGCTGTTAGCACCTCATTAACCACACATCCTAACTCCACTTCCATTTGCACTCGTCATATTGCCGCGGAAGTAGGGGTAGTCGGGACGTGACGTTAGGCGCCTTTAACAGGCGTGACCACGGCGGAAGGACGTCACACCTCCGATCGTCAGAATCATGAATCTCAATCGTCCTATTCGAAATCTCATTCTATGCGGCTTATTGCTCCTGGTTGCGATTGCCGGCGGCGCAGCAGTTTTGATCGGCAATCTTCGCAACAGCGCATTGTCCCATAGCGAGCGCGAATTAAAAAACACCGCGTTGATCCTAGCCGAACAAATCGATCGTTCGTTCCAGTCGCTGGACTCTGTGCAGCGAGCCATGGCCGATATGGTTCAGTCACGGCGAACCGTTTCCATCCATGAGGATCTTCGCCAGCTCTCCGGTGAGGACGTGCACCGAGCGTTGACCGACAAGATCAGCGGATTGTCGTACGTTGCGAAGCTCTTGCTGATCGATGCAGAAGGACGCTTGGCTAATTTTTCAGGGCGGCGGCCTGAGCTGAGCAGCAACATAGCCGACCAGCATTTTTTCAAGGCGGCCAAAGCCGAGCTTGAGACGAGCTCGTTCGTCAGCGAACCAGTGCGCGACGGCGCAGGTACATGGAATGTATATCTTGCTCGCAGGATTGCGCACGACAACGGAGATTTTGCCGGATTGATTTTGGCATCAATCGATCTTTCGTACTTTCAGAAGCTTTTCGGCTCAATTGTGTTGGGCGAATACGGATCGATCGCGCTGTACCGGAGCGATGGTGTTCTGCTGACACGGTACCCTCATAAGGAATCTGTTGTAGGTAAGGTCTTTACAGCCGCAAAGAACGCATTGGGAGCTTCTGAGAGCGGCTCTGTCCGATACTTCGGACAGATGGAAGGCAAGGACCGCATCCTGGCGGCTCATCGGTTGTCTCACTTCCCGATGCATGTGTCGGTCTCGGCAGATACCGACATGGCACTTAGCGGCTGGCGGGCGGAAACGCGTGCGTTGATCGCAATAGCGGTGTTGTCCAGCACGATCATAGCGGTCGTATTCTTTCTCATCGTGCGTCAGCTTTCTGGACGTCATGCATTGGATCGCACCCAGCTCAACCTGGAACGGCAGAAGCTTGACACCGCGATAAATCATATGTCGCAGGGGCTGCTGTTGTTCGATGCGTTTGAGCGCATCGTCGTGTGCAATCGGCGCTACATCGACATGCATAAGCTGTCGCCCGATATCGTCAAGCCGGGCCTAAGCTTCCGCGACCTCATACTCCATCGGAAGGAGATCGGCACGTTCAATGGCGACATCGAAGCATATCGATCGTCGCTTTTGAATGAATTGGCGCGCGGTCAGCCTTGCGAACTGACAGTTCAAACACCCGATCGGCGCTCCATTCGAATCATCAATCAGCCTTTGAGAGGCGGTGGTTGGGTAGCCACCCACGAGGACATTACAGAACGACAGCACCTGCTCAATTCGCTTAAGCGATCGGAAGTGATCCTAAGCGAGCAGAAGCTGCGTTTGGACGTGGCTCTCAACAACATGAATCATGGTCTCTGCATGTTCGATGCCGAAGGCCGTATCATACTTTTCAATAGCCGGTACGCAGAGCTCATGGGCCAACCTGCGGAATACCTTCAGGGCCTGTCGCTTCTGGACCTCTTTAAGCATCGCAAGGCGTCCGGCGCATTCCCCGATGATCCCGATGAATTTTTTGCGAACGTTCTGAAGTCAGTCCGAGAAGGCAAGACGACCACCCGGGAAATGGCGCGGCAGGACGGGATTACGCTGCGCGTCATCGACCAACCGATGCAAGGCGGAGGATGGGTGGCGACTTATGAGGATGTCACCGAACAGCGTCAGGCGGAGCGTGACCGTGATCGAAACCGCGCGTTCCTGGACTTGATCATCGACAACGTGCCGTCGGCCATCTTCGTAAAGAATGCCAGCGACCGCACATACCTCCTCGTGAACCGGGGTGGTGAGCGCTTTTGGGGAGTTTCCCGCCAGTTCATGGTCGGCAAAACGGCCGATCAAGTCTTCCCCGAGGCAGAGGCTCGGAGGATCGAGGCGCGAGACAACGAACTTTTGCAGACCGGACAAGCTCGGTTTGAGGAACGCGAAATTCTGACACCATCCGATGGAATACGGAGCATTTCATCGCGACGCCTTATGATCCGGAATGAGAACGATGCGGCGCAATACGTGCTCGGCGTCATTGAGGACGTGACCGAACGCAAGGCTGCCGACGCGAGAGTCGCCAAGCTCGCCCATTATGATTCGCTTACGGATCTGCCCAATCGCACCTTATTTCGTGAGCAGCTGGAAAGGGAACTGTCATTGATGGGCGGGGGCGGCCAGCTCGCGGTTCTGTATCTCGATCTCGACCACTTCAAGAGAATCAATGACACCTTGGGCCATCCTGCCGGGGATGAGCTTCTGAAACGAGTCGCGCAGCGGCTTCGGAACTGTCTTCGAGATTGTGACCTCATCGCGCGGCTGGGCGGTGACGAGTTCGCAATCGTTCAGACTGGACTGAAGCATCCGAAGGCCGCCGAGGTCCTTGCGCAAAGATTGCGCGAGTCCGTCACCGCCGTTACCTACGATCTTGGCGGTCATCAAACTACAACGGACCTTAGTATCGGTATCGCGCTGGCGCCGGGAGATGGGAAGGACATTGACGAGCTGATAAAGCACGCGGATCTCGCGCTCTATGGAGCCAAGGCTGAGGGTCGTGCGAGTTACCGCTATTACGAACCTGAGATGAATGCCCGGATGAAGCGCCGCCGCCGTATTGAGATCGACCTGCAGTTGGCAATGTCAAACGGTGAATTCGACATTCATTATCAGCCGGTCCTCGATCTGAAGACAGGCGCTCTCACCGGCTGCGAAGCCCTGCTGCGATGGAGGCATCCGGAACGCGGAATGGTGCCGCCTCTTGAGTTTATACCGATTGCGGAAGAAGCCGGGTTGATCGACACCATCGGTGAGTGGGTGTTAAGGCGCGCCTGCGCGGAAGCGATCACATGGCCAAAGCACATCAAGATTGCGGTCAATATCTCTCCGGTGCAATTTCGCAATCCCACATTAGGATTGGTCATTGCCGGAATCCTAGCCGCATCCGGTTTGTCGGCGCGGCGGCTTGAATTGGAAGTGACGGAATCCGTCCTGATGCAAAATAACGACGCGACTCTCGCGACGTTGCATCAGATTCGAGAGTTGGGTGTGCGAATTGCCATGGACGATTTCGGCACCGGCTATTCGTCGCTGAGCTACCTGCGAAGATTTCCGTTCGACAAAATCAAGATCGATCGTTCATTTGTCAGCGACCTTACCAAGCGAGCGGATGCCAAAGCCATCGTCCAGGCTGTTCTGGACCTCGCCAGAAGCCTGAAAATGACGACCACAGCTGAGGGCGTAGAGACGCCCGAGCAGCGGAAGGTGCTGGAATCAATCGGTTGCGACGAAATGCAGGGCTACCTGCTAAGCCCCGCGGTCCCAGCAAGCCAGATTATTGAGCTATTTGCATCGATCGAGCGGCGCATCAGGACTGTAGGCGTGGGACCACGTAAGCGTCGCTTGTCGCGATATGCCACAAGAGCGATTCACGGCTGACCTAATGAGCACCAGCGGCAGCACCCCGACAACTGCGCGCGGTTCACGGAGGCGTGTCGACGAACAGGAATATCCGCCGGGATGCCGTTGCTCCTGATCAGCCATCTCGCCGCCCCGTTATGGCTTGGTGAACAGCGCCATTGCTTTCGCCCGAACGCCGATGAACCAACACCACATTTTAGCAAACCAACGAAGCGTTAGCAGCTTTGGTTTGACGATCCGGAATAGGCGTTCAATGAGGCAGAAGCTGAGTGCATAGGCGACGCACAAAACCACGGTCCCGCTCAGCCAGTGTCCGGCACCAAAAACTACGACTGCCGCTAATTTCGCCGGTTCGACGATCAAGGCAGGCAGGCCCAGAACCGCCAGCGACTGATATGGCCCTAGACGTTGAAGCCGCTTCCGCATGAGACGCATCATCGGGAGCCCGGCCACGTCTCCTGTCCGCCCTGTCGGTGTTGTGGACTTCCGACACCGGTGGACCGCAGCCGGTTCGTGATGCGTTTAGAACAGAGCATGCCGTCGCGGGCCATGCGCGACCAAACGTTCGTGGTGAAATTCTGTTCCCCGTGCCGAGGCCATCAGTAGAATGGCCCAGGGAAGTTAAGCGCTTATGCGACTTTGAGCGCTTTGCTTTTTCTACTGCGCGCGCAAACGGAGTGGACGCCAATCTTCAAAGCAGAACTAGCCGCTTCCTCGTCCCGATTGACTGGGTCGGATATCTGGGGGCGCCAACCACCAGCCCGTGCACGAGCGCCACCCGGTGCTGAGAGCCGGCTGCTTCGGGGGTGGTTCCTTCGTTGAGTGCGGGGATGTTTTTATGGGGGCCCCGATACACGTGCGTCAAACGACAAGCCGGAACGAAGCGCGGCGTGTTCGCTTTGCCTTATGCGACGCCCGTGGTGGGCACCTGTGTTCCGCGCATCTGGTCTCCTTGAGATGCGG
>C688J18823_10001716_pt1 | contig 13660 bp, 14 predicted proteins | sample HopSoiMetagenom1_FD_18823 | JGI IMG/M metagenome (IMG submission 18823)
GCGAGCGTCGCACAGCAGCTCCTCCGGCTTCGGAAGCTCGACGAGATCCAGGTCAGCATCACGCCCGTGCTGCTCGGCGGAGGCGTCAGGCTCTTCGACAACGTCGACGGGCCGATCCGGCTGGAACAGATGCGTGTCGTGCCGTCCGACGGCGTTACGCACCTCCGGTACCGCGTCCTCTACGACTGAGGTGCGGTCGAAGACGCACCGCGCGACCTGGACCGACCGGCCGTCTCGCACCGGATGTACGGTGCTGGTTCGAGACGAGGAGCCGAGGATGGAAGTCGCGCCAGGGATCCACCGCATCGGAAGCGACAGCAAGATCAATGCGTACCTCATCGAAGAGGGCGGACGCGTGACGCTCGTCGACGCCGGCTTGTCCGGGCTCTATCGAGACCTCCCACGGGAGCTCGCGTCGATGGGCCGGAGCATGGATGACATCGAGGCGCTCGTCCTCACGCACGGTCACAGCGACCACGTCGGCTTCGCGGAACGGCTCCGGAACGACCATCGCGTTCCCGTCTCGGTCCACGAGGCCGACGCAGCGCTGGCTCGAGGGGAGGTTCCGAATCCGGTGAAAGGGTTCGGCCCGACGAAGATCGGACCACTCCTTGGGTTCCTTTGGTACTCACTCGTACGAGGCGGGTTGCGAACACGGCATATCGGTGAGGTGTCAACGTTCGGCGACGGTGCCACGCTCGACGTCCCCGGCAGTCCCACAGTGATCCTCACGCCGGGGCACACACCGGGCAGCGCCGCCCTGCACTTCGCGTCGCGCGACGCGCTGCTGGTGGGAGATGCGTTCGCGACCTACGCGGTGACGACCGGTGCACACGGTCCGGGCATCGCTCCGTTCACGGCCGATCCATCGAAAGCCGTCGAGTCGCTGACGCGGATCGAGGACATCCAGGCGAACGTGGCGCTGCCCGGACACGGCGACCCGTGGACCGGAGGCGTCGCCGAGGCCGCTCGACTGATCCGCCGGTCCGCCGTTCGCTAACAGCATGGTCGCTGGGTCCGCCTCGTCACCGGGCGCTCGCGGCGTGACGGATCGCGTCCCCGCCTGGACGCTTGCGGTCGCTGCGATGCTGTCCGTCCAGGTCGCTGCGGCGCTCTCGACCCATCTGTTCGACACGGTTGGACCGGCCGGCACCGCGTGGCTCCGGCTCACGGCCGGAGCCGCCGTGTTCCTCACCATCAGTCGACCGCGCGTGCGAGACCTCTCCCGTGGCGACATCGGCACGGTGCTCGCGCTCGGGGTCTCGACCGGGTTGGTCACCGTCGCCTTCTCGTCCGCGATCGACCGGATCCCGTTGGGAACGGCGGTGGCGATCGAGTTCCTCGGACCGCTCGGAGTGGCGGTGTTCCACGATCTGGATCCGCGACGCCTCGTTGGCCCGCGCTGGCGCTCGCAGGCGTTCTCCTCCTCACGCAGCCATGGCAGGGCGTGACCGATCCGGTCGGCGTGTTGCTTGCCGCTGGGGCAGCGTGCGGATGGGGCACCTACATCGTGCTGACGCAGCGGGTCGGCGACCGGCTCGCCGGGTTGCAGGGACTATCGCTCACCATCCCGATCGCCGCCGTCGCGGCCGCCATCTTCGGCGTCCCGCAGGCGGCCGGTCATCTCAGCTGGGGTGTGGTCGCGGCGGCGGCCGGCCTGGCGCTGCTGATGCCGGTGCTCCCGATGTCGCTCGAGCTGCTCGCGTTACGACGCCTGACGACGGGCGCGTTCGGAACCTTGATGGCGCTCGAGCCTGCGCTCGGGCTGGTCGCCGGCTTCGCGCTTCTTTCGCAGGTGCCCGACGCGCTGCAGTTGACCGGGATCAGCCTGGTCGTCGTCGCCGGTGTGGCTGCCGAGCGTGGCGGCCACCGAGACAAGCGGCCGGGCGATCCTCTTCCTCCCCTCATCGAATGAGACCGAGGACCCTCGCGACGTTCGTGCCCATGATCCCGTCGAGCTTGGCCTGTGGGATCGCGGGCATCGAGCAGGCATCGGCCTCCTCGTTCACCGAAAGCAGCTTGTCCTTCAGCTTCACCGGGTCGTACAGGAACCCCGGATAGTCGGTCCCGAAGAAGAGCTTCTCGAGCGGCACGAACATCGGCTCGCACCGTGACAGCAAGAGGAACAGGTCACGCCGGGTGACGCTCGCGATCAGGTACGACAGCTCCGCGTAGAAGTTCGGGTGTTTCGTCAGGAGGAACAACGCTTCGTCCACCCACGGCCACCCGGTATGCGCCACGATCACCCTCAGATCGCGGAACACCCGTCCGATGTCGTCGAGGATGGCCGGCCGGCCGAGCTCGAGGCTCGCGTCGATCCTCGTCGATCCCGCCTGGTGGATCATGACCGGGATGCCGAACTCTTGGGCCTTCTCGTAGATCGGGAACGCGATGTCGGGGTCGTTCGCCCACCAGTGCTGGTACATCGGGTAGAGCTTCACGCCGGACAGGCCGAGCTCCTCGACGGAACGCGTGAGCTCCTCGACGGCGGCCTCTGGGCCCTGGTACGTCGGATTGACCGAGGCGTATCCGATCAGATGCGCGGGGTCGGCACGGACACACGCGGCGATGTAGTCGTTGCACTTCGCGGGATTCGGCGGCCCCTCCACGCCGAGGGTGCCGTCGACGTCGACGGTCCCGATCAGCCGGCCGTCCAACCATTGCGGCGAGACCGCGAGGATGATGCTCTTGTCGAACCCCGCGTGGTCGCGTACCGACTCCGTCGGTCCGATCACCGGCCAGCCGGCTCTTGTGAAGCCGCTCGCCTCCCACTCCTGTTCGGTCGGCATCCGGTGCGACGGCAGCGTGCCCATCGATCGATAGATGCAGAGCGACCCTTCACGTCCGTACTCGACGGTGAACGCGGGATCTTCTGCGAGCGAAAGGATGTGGCTGTGCGCGTCGATGATCATCGCGCCGACGCCCGGGGCATCGCCGACTGGACATCCGCGTCGATCCCGGCGGCCCCCAGCACCCTGACGAACGACTCCGTCGCCTTGGCCTGGACCTCAGCCAGATCGATCGTGAGCAGGACGCGATCGTCCATCACCACGGAACCGTCGATCAGGACCGTCCGGACGGCGCGGCCCTGCGCGGCGAACGCGAGGTGGGCGTACAGCTGGTTGCGATTGCCGCGGACGAGCGGTGTGAACGAAGGATCGTCGAGGTCGATCACGATCAGGTCTGCCTTCTTGCCTACGGCGAGGACGCCGGCGTCGTGCCCGAGCGCGGTCGATCCATTCCGCGTGGCCATCGTCAAGAGCTCGGCCGCCCCGAGCAGCTCGGCGTCCATCTTGACCGCCCGCTGCACGAGCGACGCGAACTGCATCACCTGGAACAGATCGCTCGAGTTCACGCCCTCGGTCGAGTCGTGGCCGAGCCCCACGTTGATCCCGGCGGCCCGGTAGTCGAGCAGCCGCGCGACGCCGACGCCCAGCTTCGCGTTGGAGGTCGGGTTGTGTGAGATGTGCGTGCCTGTGTCGCGCATCAGGCCGATCTCGGTGTCGGACAGCCACACGCAATGCGCGGCGACCGTCTCGGGACCGAGGAGTTCGCACTCGTAGGCCACCTCGGTCGGCCGGCGGCCGAACCGCTCGATCGAGCTCTGTACCTCGCCCATCGACTCGTTCAGATGGATGTGGACGCCCGTGCCGAGGTCCTTCGCCAACGCGCTCGCGTCGCGGAGCAACCCCATAGAAGACAGGGGAAGCCACTCGATCCCGACCTTCACCTCGACGCGCCCATCGGCGGCGCCGTTTGATGAGCGGAACCCCGCCTCGTTGCTCGCGAGCGTGTCGAGACCGTGCTCGTCGTCGGCGACGACGTTCGACAGGACGGCGCGGATCCCGATCTCGCCGGCCGCCTCAGCCATCGCGTCGATGTGCCGGTACATGTCGTTCACCGTGGTGACGCCGAAGCGGATGGATTCCGCGTAGCTGAGGAGCGCGCCCCGATACACGGCCTCGCGATCGATCGCGCGCACGAGCGGATACCAGAAGCGCGCCAGGTTCTCGGCGAGCGGCAGATGATCCGCCCATCCCCGTCCGAGTGCGGTGTGGTAGTGGAGATCGACCAGACCGGGCAGAACGGCGCCGCCCCGCGCGTCGATGACGCGCGCTCCCTCCGGGACGCGGGCGCGCACGTCGGCGGATGTGCCGATCGCGACGATCCGGTCGCCGTCGACCGCGACGGCGCCGTCGAAGAACACGTCGTGCTCGTCGTTCAGCGTGACAACGACGGCGTCGTCGATCAACAACATCGGGCGCGCGCCGCGATCAGGTCGGGACGACCATGCGTTCCAGCACGTGCTGGAACGCCATGTTCGCCTCGTGCAGGACCTTGCCCTGGTCGATCGTCGTGAACCCGTGGTCGCGGTACACGATGTTCCCGTCGATGATCGTGGTGTTCACCGCACTGCCGTTGGCCGCGAACACGAGGTGCGAGTACAGGTGCGCCTTGGAGTCGGGCAGCAGCGGTGTGAACATCTGATTGTCGAGGTCGATCAGGATCACGTCGGCCTTCTTGCCGGCCGTGAGCTCCCCGGTGTCGTGTCGCAGCGCCGCGGAGCCGTTGCGAGTCGCCATCCGAACGACGTCGGGTGCCTGCTGAAGGCTCGGGTCGACGCGGCTCGCCCGATGCATCAGCGACGCGAACTTCATCACCTCGAACAGATCTCGGCTGTTGTTGCACTCCGCCGCGTCGTGTCCGAGCCCGACGTTCAGTCCCGCCGCGAGCATCTCGGGCACGCGCGCGATCCCGTTGCCGAGCTTCGCGTTCGACGACGGGTTGTGCGAGATCTGCGTGCCGGTCTCGCGCATCAGTGCGATCTCCTTGTCCGAGAGCCAGACGCAGTGGGCAGCGACACAGCGGTCGAACAGGATGCCGCAGTCGTAGGCCACCTCGGTCGGCCGCCGGCCGAACCGCTCCTTCGAGTTCTCCACCTCGGTGAGCGACTCGTTCAGGTGGATGTGGATCCCGGTGCCGAGGTCGTCGGCGAGCTTGCGCGCGTCGCTCAGCAGGCCCTCGGAGGCCAGGGGCAACCACTCGATCCCGATATACACCTCGATCCGCCCGTTGGCGGCACCGTGGGACTGCTCGTGCGCCACGCGGTTGTCCTCGAGCGTGTCGAGGTCGTGCTCGTCGTCGGCGACGTCGTTCGACAACACAGCGCGGATCCCGATCTCCTCGGCGGCCCGCGCGAGACCGTCGAGCCGGCGGTACATGTCGTTCACCGTCGTGACGCCGCACTTGATCGACTCGCTGTAGCTCGCCAGCGCCGCCCAGTAGGCCTCCTCGGGGTTGAGCGCGCGGATGATCGGATACCAGCACGTCTCGAGGTACTCCCACAGCGGCAGGTGGTCGCTCCAGCCCTTGCCGAGCGCCGTGTGATAGTGCAGGTCGACGAGACCCGGCAACACAGCCTTGTCGGAAGCGTCGATCACCGTCGCCCCCGCCTCATCGACCGCGACGTCGGTCCCGATCTGTGTGATCCGCTCGCCCTCGATCACGACCGTCCCTCCGAAGAGCACGTCGTCGTCGTCGTTCATGGTGACGACCGTGCCGTTCTTGATGATGATCCTGTCGCCCATCGCGAACCCCTTCCCTATCGCGAGATGCCCTGGCCGCCGGTCGGCACGGCCGAGGTCAGATCGATCCACACCGACTTCGAGTGGAGGTACGGCTCGAGGGCCTCCTCGCCGAGCTCCTTGCCGAAGCCCGAGTGCTTGCGGCCGCCGAACGGCACGGCGACGTCGAACATGCCGTACGTGTTGATCCACACGGTGCCGGCGTCGAGGCGGTCGGCGATCCGAAGGGCCTTGCTCGTGTCGGCGGTCCAGATGCCGGATGCGAGCCCGTAGTCGGAGCCGTTGGCGAGCGCGAGCAACTCATCCTCGGTCTGCCACGGGATCACCGCGAGCACGGGCCCGAAGATCTCCTCCTGCGCCGCCTTCATGTCGTTGCGCATGCCACCGAGCACCGTCGGCTCGAGGAAGAAGCCGCCTTCGAGCCCGGCGACCGTCGCGTCGTGGCCGCCGGCGGCGACCTCCGCGCCTTCCTGCTGCGCGCCGTCGACGTAGCCCTTGACGCGCGCCCGGTGATTCGAGGAGATCAGCGGCCCCATCTGCGTCTCGGGATCGAGTCCGGAGCCGAGCCGGATCTCCTTGGCTTGTGCGGCGACCCGCTCGGTCAGCTCCTCCGCGACCGGCGCCTCGACGAACAGCCGGGATCCGGCCACGCACGCCTGGCCCTGGTTGAAGAAGATCCCACCGAACGCGCCGGCCGCGGCCGCCTCGAGGTTCGCGTCCGCGAAGACGATGTTGGGGCTCTTGCCGCCGAGCTCTAGCGTGACGCGCTTCAGGCCGTCGACCGCGGTGCGCATGATCTCCTTCCCCGTCGCGGTCTGTCCCGTGAAGGCGACCTTCTGGACGCCGGGGTGCCGCACGAGCGAGGCGCCGACCTCGGGCCCGCCGATCACGACGTTGATCACGCCCGGCGGGAACCCGGCCTCGTCGACCAGCTGCATCAGGCGCAGGGTCGACAAGGGCGCCAGCTCCGAGGGCTTGATCACGATGGTGCATCCGGCCGCGAGCGCCGGACCGAGCTTGTACGCGACCTCGAGCAACGGGAAGTTCCACGGCGTGATCGCCGCCACCACGCCGACCGGCTCGCGCTTGGCGACGGTGAACATGCCCGGGATCGAGTTCGGCAAGACCTTGCCCTCGATCTTGGTCGTCCATCCGCCGTAATAGCGCAGGAGCTCGATCGTGAGCGCGATGTCGACGAGCTGCGCCTCCCACATCGGCTTGCCGTTGTCGAGGACCTCGATCGTGGCGAACTCGTCCTTGACCGCCTCGAGGAGGTCGGCCAACCGCCAGATCAACCTGGCTCGGTGGGTCGGCGGCGTGAACCGCCACTCGTCGAACGCACGACCGGCGGCGGCCACCGCCGCATCCACCTCGCGGGTCGACGCCAGCGGCGCCTCGGCGAGCTGCTCGCCGGTGGCCGGGTTCAGCGACGGCAGCCCCTCGTCGGTCCCGACGAAGGCGCCATCGATGTACAGCCGCATCGGCTCCTCGAGGAACCCGATGCGGGGTTGGGTGTCGGTCGATGCCATCGTGTGTTCTCCTTCCTGGGCGTTACGCGAGCTCGAGCACCTGGCGGCCGAGGACCGACCGCGCCCGCAGCGCGTCCAGCGCGTCGTGGATGCCGTCCATCGGATACGAGGCGGCCACGGGCACGCTCAGCGCGCCGGCATCCGCGAGCGTGAGTGCGTCCTGTAGGTCCAGGCGCGTGGCGGCCACCGTGGACACGAACATCGTCTCCGGCAGGATGAACTCGATCGGATGCACCTCGAGCGACTGGTCGGTGTAGCCGGTCGACACGAACCGCCCGCTCTTGGCGAGGGAACGGATGCCGGCCAGCATCGAGGCCGTCGTCCCGACGAGCTCGAAGAAGACATCCGCGCCGCGGCCCCCCGTGAGCCCGCGCAGCTCGTCGGCCACGGTCTCGTAGCCACCGTCGCCGAGGACGACGCCGCCGCTCGCGCCGTGCGACTTGGCAAGCTGCAGCTTGTCGGCCGAGTCGGCGATCGCGAGGACGCGCGCGCCTGCGTGCGCGGCCGCCTGGACGACGAGGACGCCGACGCCCCCGATCCCGTCGACCACCGCTGTGTCGCCGATCCGGAGCCCGGACAGTTTCGTCGCGTGCATCGCGGTCATCCCGGCGCACGTGAGGACCGACGCCGTGGCGAGGTCGACGCCGTCGGGCACGGGCACGGCGTTCTGCTCGGGCACCACGGCGTACTCCGCATCGCCGCCGTCACGGTTGAAGCCGAGCTGGTCGGGTTCGTTGTCGCAGATGTTCGTCCTGCCCTGCAGGCACTGCTCGCAGCGTCCACAGAAGATCTTGTTGTAGATCGCCACCCGCGCGCCGACCAGCGTCCTCACGCCGTCGCCAACCGCCTCGACGACGCCGGCCGCCTCGTGGCCGAGCGTCATCGGATACGGGTCCGGTTTGATCATGCCGTCGAGGATGTGCAGGTCCGTGCCGCAGACCCCAGCGGCGTGGACGCGAACGAGCACCTCGCCGGGACCCGGCGCCGGTTGCTCGATCTCGTCGAGCCGAAGGATCAGGTCCTCGTGGATCCGTGCAGCACGCATCACGGTTGTCCTCCTCGTTCCTCGGGGGAGCCGCCATCGCTCCCGTACGCCATGTCCCAGAAGGCTCGCTCGTACCGGATCGAACGCTCGAAGATCTGCGCAAGCTCCGTGACGCGCGAGGCGTCCTGCACGTCGACGAGGCGGTCGAGCAGCGCCGTCGTGTCGTCGACCAGCGCGTCGTAGTCGTCGTCGCCGAACAACGCGATCCAGTCGGCGTAGACCGGATCGGCGGGTCGCCCGGCCATCAGCGGACGGGCGAGCTCCCCGTAGCTCCACTGACAAGGAAGCACGGCCGCGAGCCCGGCGGCGCAGTCCTGGATCGCGCAGACCGTCAGCAGGTGTCGCGTGTATGCGTAGGTCGTGGGGTGCATGCGCCCACGACCCGCCACGGTGTCGTCGTCCCCGCCGAGCTTCTCCAGGAACGCAAGGTTCGCGGGGATCTCGTCGTTGACGATCCGCACCTCGAACCGCGTGAGCACCTCGAGGGCCGGCCGGTCGGGTGCGCGTGCGAGGAGGAATCCGATCGCGCGTGCATACGCCTCGAGGTACAAGACGTTCTGTCGGAAATACCCCCGGAACGTCTCGTGCGGCAGCGTTCCTGCGGCGATCTCGCGCACCATCGGGTGCGCGACCGCGGCCGCCCACGTCTCGGCGCCCGCGTCGTGCAACACCTCGGACACGCGCCGCTCGCTCACCGTTCGGCGACCTCGTGCGCCTGCATGCCCGCCAGCTGATCGCCGCGGACGCTTCCGATATGCACACGCATCGCGCGCTCGGCCCCGTCGGCATCGCCGCGCGCGATCGCCTCGACGATCGCCGCGTGCTCCTCGACCGAGGCCTCGACGCGGCCGGGGATCTCCTCGGTCAGCTTGCCGATGCGCGTGAGGTGTGCCCGGAGCGTCTCGATCAGGCCGCGGATCCGGACGTTCGCCACTTGCTCGAACACGATCAGGTCGAAACGCCCGAGGAGCTCGGCCAACAGCGTGAGATCGCCGGCGTCGCGTGCAGCCCGGCTCCGCTCGATCACGTCGCGCAGCGCGTCGAGCGTCTCGTCGTCCGCATCGCTCGCCGCCGCGCGGACGGCGACGCCCTCGAGCAGTTCGCGGAGCTCGTAGATCTCCTGGAGGTCACGTTCCGAGTAGTTGGTGACGACCGCGCCCTTGAACGACGTCGCTTCGACGAGCCCCTCCTGTTCGAGGCGACCGAGCGCCTCGCGCACCGGGGTCTTGCTCACCCCGAGCTGGGACGCGATCGCAGCCTCGCGCAAGGGCGCGCCCGGCTCCAGACGAAGGTCGACGATCGCGCCGCGGATCTCCTCGTAGACCCAGTCGGTCACGAGCTGCCGATCCGGACGCGGCTGGAAGACGGCGCCGTCGGGCTGCGCCGGGCTGCGCGTGAACTCAGCCACCGTCCGGACCTCCGTCGGGATCTTCCACCAGCTCGATCAGGACGCCGCCGGCCGCGGACGGATGCAGGAACGCGACCCGCGTGCCCATCCCGCCGGGTCGCGCGGCGCGGTCGATCAAGGAGACGCCACGCCCGTCGAGGTCGGCCAGCGCCTCGTCGAGCCGGTCGACCGTGAAGGCGACGTGATGGAGCCCGGGGCCTCGCTTGTCCAGGAACCGACGTACGACGCCGTCGCCGGTCGCCTCCAACGTCTGCACGAACGGCCCACCGATCTCGTACATCCGCTCGGTGAACCCATCGCCCTCCTCGGTGTGGGCGGGCTCCCCCAGGAGCGAGGCGAACAGCGCCTCCCCCGCGTGGTCGTCGTCGCCCGCAACCGCCACGTGGTGCAGCCCCGTCACGCGCCAGTCGGTCATGCGCGGACCTCCACCGCGTCGCGGAAGCACGCGGCGAACGCCTCGATCGTTTCCATGCGCCGTTGGCCGAGCGGGAAAACATGCACGGAGTCGGCGCCGGCGGCCAGCGCGGCCTCGATCCGGCCGCGCGCCTGCTCGCGATCGCCCGCGAGCGCCACCTCCCGGACGAACGCATCAGGGAGCAGCCGCGCAGCGCCTGCCGCCTCCTGGAACTCGCCGCCGCGGTACGCGTCGCGAACGGCCGTCACCAACCCAGGCTCGAGCCCCCACAGCTCGCATACGACGGGCGCGGTCTGTGGGAACCACGCCGCGATCGTCCGCGCCGCCTCCAACGCCGCGTCCTCGTCCTCATCGATCGCGCCGTACGCGAAGACCGCGACGTCCGGCCGGGCGCGGCCCGCGGCGATCGCGCCACGCTCGACGTGCTCCATCGCCCACGCAAGCCCGTCGGCGAAGAGGCCGACCAGCAGGATCACGCCATCGGCGATTTCGCCGGCGAGCTCGAGCATCTTGGGTCCGCTCGCGGAGATGTAGATCGGGATCTCGGGGCGGGCCGCGAAGCGCATGTGCGCCCCGTCGAGCGTGAACGCCTCGTCGTTGGCGGACACGGTCTGGCCGGCCCACAGAGACCTTATGGCGTCGATCGAGCCACGCACCGAGGCAAGCTTCGCCGGATGGAGCCCGAGCGCGAGCAACGGCCGGTCTCCCGCTCCGATCCCGAGGATCATCCTGCCACCGGAGATCTCGTCGACCGTCGCGGCCGCGGCGGCGGTGATCGCCGGGTGCCGCGTCAACGGGTTCGTGACGGCGGTGCCGAGCTGCAGGGTCGACGACCGCGTCGCCGCCACCGTGAGGTACGCGTAGGCGTTACGTGCGTGCAGCGAGGAATCCGTGAGCCACAGGTTGTCGAAGCCGAGGCCCTCGATCCGCTCGACCATCGTGGCGAACTCCGCCGGCGGATATGCGCCTTGCAGCACGACGCCGGAGCCAGGCGGCGTCATGCGCGCTCCCGTCCGTACCTATCGATCGTCGAGGCGAGGGCGCGGACGCCCGTCGCGATCGGCGCGACGTCTATCCATTCGTCGGTCGTGTGCTCCCCCGCGCCGGTGGTGACTCCCACCGCGACCGCCGGGACGCCTCGCGCATGCGCCGCGTTCGCGTCGGTGCTGGTGGCCGGGTTCGTGACGTCGACGCCCTCGGCGGCCAACGCCTGCTCCGCCGCGCGCACGAGCGGTGCGCCAGGGTCGATGCGACCCGCCGGTCGGTCACCGATCGGGTCGAGCCGGACCTCGAGCGACGTCGACGTGCTCGTGACCGTCGACTCGAGCGTGCGCACGAGCTCGGCGAGCCCCAACGGGTCATCGGCACGAAGGTCGACCTCGAACCAGGCCTCACGCGCGCGCACGTTGATCCCCTCACCGCCGCCGATCCGTCCGACGTTCAGGGCAGCGCCGCGCGCGCGGGGGGCCCCGACGAGCGCTGCGACCAGTTCGGCGGCGTGGTGCACCGCGCTCGGCGCATCGGCAGCCTCCCATGCATGTCCACCCGGCCCGCTGACCCGAACGCGGCGGCGGGACGACCCGACCCCGATCGTCGAAACCCGGCCGAGGTAATTGCCCTCGACGGCCAGGAGCGCGCCGACCTCGGCGGGCGGCGCATCGAGCGCCGCGGTGATCCCTGCCAGGTTGCCGAGACCCTCCTCGCCGACGGTCGCGCAGAGCCAGACCGGCGGTCCGTCAGGACCGATGCCGATGGCCGCCGCACCGACGCCGGCGACGCCGACCGCGTCGTCGCCGACGCCCGGGCCTCGCAACGTCCCGCCGTCGCGCACGACGTCGTGCGCCACGTTACGCCCGAAGACGGTGTCCAGATGCGCCGCGAGCACGACCGCCGCGCCGGTACCCGATCGGGCGCGCGCCCACACGTTGCCGGCCACATCGCGGTGCACGTCCTCGAACCCGTCCGCGCGCCACCACGAGGAGACGAGCTCGGCTCGCGCGGCCTCCTCGCCCGTCGGCGCGGGGATCGACGCGAGCGTGACGGTGCGATCGACGACCTGTTCCACGAGCGTCGCGCTCGTCGCGCTCATGCCGCCACCGCCACGCCGTTGGCCACCAGCGCATCGACGTCGGCCTGGGTGAGACCGGCGTCGACGAGCACGTCGCGGGTATCCGCGCCCAGGACCGGCGCCGGCCGCGGGAACGACGCCATCGCCCCGTCGGTGCGCACCGGCGGAGCCACCGCCCGGTACGGGCCGGCCGCGGGGTGCTCGAGCTGCTGGACGGCGCCGAGCGCACGCGCCTGCGCACTGTCGAAGACCTGCTCGAGATCGCGGACCTCAGCGGCGGGCACGCCGGCGTCATCGAGCCGTGCGAGCCACTCGGCCGTCGGACGCGTGCGCAACGTCGTTTCGAGCACCGCGGTCAGCTCGTCGCGGTGCGCGACGCGGGCGGCGTTGTCCGCGAACCGCGGGTCGGACGCGAGGTCGTCGGCGCCGAGCACCGTGCAGCATCGCCGCCAGAGGTCCTCGGAGCCCGCGCCGGCGAGGACGATCCACCCGTCCTGGGTGCGGAACCCCCCGTACGGCGCGAAGGTCGGCGAATGCGTGCCGAGTAGCCCAGGCACCGCGCCCGTCACGAACATGGCGGTCGCGAGCGTCCCGAGCCCCGACAATGCGAACTCCAACAAAGAGGACGAGACGTGCGCGCCGATCCCGGTGCGCATCCGCTCGGCGTGCGCCGCGAGCAGGCCGACCGCGCACGAGAGCCCAGCGCCGACATCGAGCAAGGGCGCGCCGACCTTGACCGGCCCGCTCTGCTCGCTCCCGGTGACGCTCATCACGCCGCTTTCGGCCTGCAGGATGAGGTCGAACCCGCCGCGCGCGGCGTCCGGTCCGACCTCCCCGTATCCGGAGATCGAGCCGTAGACGATCGACGGATGGCGCTCGTGCACCCCCGCCCAGTCGAGCCCGTGCGCGGCGAGGCTCCCCGGCCGACTGTTCTCGACGACGAAGTCCGCCGAGGCGAGCAACGCCTCACGCGCGCTCGCAGCCTCGGGCTTCCGGAAGTCGAGCGCGACGCTGCGCTTGCCGCTGTTGAGCGACAGGAAGAGCACGGACTCCTCGCCGATGGTCGCGGTGCCCTGCGCCCGGTAGGGATCTCCCTCGGGCGGCACTTCGAGCTTGACCACATCGGCTCCGAACGAGGTGAGCAGCGCCGTCGTGTACGAGCCCGCGACGAACCGGGTCAGATCCAACACGCGCAGTCCCGCCAGCGGCCCGCTCACCACAGCGCCGGCTCTCGGAACTCGCCGAACACCGATCGGAACACGTCGGCGAGCTCGCCGAGCGTCGCGCCCGCGCGCGCAGCCGCGATCAACGGCGGCATCACATTGCCGTCCGCACGTGCCGCTGCCGACACGGCGTCGGTGGCGGAACGACACGCCTCCGGGTCCCGCGCCGCGACGCGTGCGCTCGTGCGTGCGGCGTGCCGTTCGGCCACGCCTGGATCGGCCGCGAACATGTCGAGCTGCGGCTCGTCGCCATCGCTCGCGTACACATTCACGCCGACCCGCGGGCGATCACCGCTCGACACCTCCCGCTCAAAGCGGTAGGCGGACTCGGCGATCCACCGCTGCGGCGTCCCGGCCTCGATCGCCGCTGCCGCGCCGCCCGCCGCA
>C688J18823_10001717_pt1 | contig 13651 bp, 9 predicted proteins | sample HopSoiMetagenom1_FD_18823 | JGI IMG/M metagenome (IMG submission 18823)
TGCGGTGCACCTCTGAGGGCCCCTCGTAAATCCGCATGACCCGGGCCTTCTGTGCCATCAGCTGCAACGGCAGCTCTTTGGCCATCCCCATCGCGCCGAAGGCCTGCATCGCATGGTCGACGATCTCGCCTACCATCTCAGTGGCGAAGAGCTTTACCATCGCTGCCGCCTGGCGGATGTCTTCGCCCTCGTCGAACCGGGCCGCCGCGTCGTGCACCATGAGACGGCAAGCATGGATCTGCGTGGCGGCGTCCGCGACCCACCACTGAATCACCTGGCGGTCGGCAAGGGGCGCCCCGAATGTCGTTCTCTGCTTTGCGTGCGTGCACATCATCTCAAGGGCGCGTCGCGCGAGCCCGATGGCCCAGGCGCCGATTTGCAGGCGGCGCACGTTGAGACGAAGCTGCATTGGCGCGAAGCCCTGCCCGACTTCACCAAGGATCGCATGGGCGGGGAGGTGCATGTTATCAAACACGAGTTCGTAGGTGCGATGACCACCGATCATCGGGATCTCGCGCTCGATCACGAAACCTTCGGTTCCCCGTTCGACGATGAACGCGGTGATCCCCTCGCGCCGCTTGCCGCTACCGACACGCGCCATGAGGATGATGAAATCGGCCTCCGGAACGCGGCTGACCCAGATCTTGCGTCCGTTGATGATCCATTCGTTGCCGACAAGTTCAGCCTTGGTCGTCATCCCCGAGGGATCGGCGCCGGCGCCGGGTTCCGAGACTGCGATGCAACTTTTTGCATCGCCACGAGCGTAGGGCTCGAGATACTTCTCCTTCTGCTCAGGCGTTGCCACTGCCATCAGCATGTGAAGGTTGGGGCTGTCTGGCGGGAAGGTGAACGGTACGATCGTGCGCCAGAGTTCTTCGTTGACAGCCATCAGCGCGACCGCGGGGAGGTTCACACCCCCAAATTCTTCCGGCACATCAAGGGCCCACAGGCCCAATTCCCGGCACTTCGCGAGGAGCGGCGCAGCCTCTTCCGGGCTGAGGGTCGGGTGCTCGCCCCGGATCTCACGCTCGATAATCCGGGGTTCGAGCGGCATCAATTCCTTGTCGACGAACCGCGCGACCAGGTCTTGCAGCTGGCGATGTTCCTCACAGAGTTCGGCAAACATGATTTAGACTCCGGCAGCGAGTTCGAATGAATGCAGGCCACGGATGAAGTCTCCTCGCGAACCACCTGAAGGACGAGCCTGAGCGCGCCCAATCGAGGAACAGCCCTGTCCCCGGCAATTTGAGTGTAGGCGCTGGCGCGGCGCACCGCGGCAGCTCTTTCAAAAGGAACAGACTAATGACTGCGAATGATCTCGTGATCCGCGGCGCCACGGTCATCGATGGGCTTGGGAACAAGCCTATCCGTGCGGATGTCGCGGTCCGGAACGGCCGCATCACCGCGGTTGGCGAAATCGGCAGCGACGGGGCCGAGATCGTCGACGCCGGCGGGCTTGCGCTGATGCCCGGCATCATCGACCTGCACACGCATTACGACGCGCAGGTCACCTGGGACCCGACCCTGTCGCCATCGCCCTCGCTCGGGGTCACGACCGCGGTGATGGGCAATTGCGGCTTCGGCATCGTCCCGAGCCCGCCGCCTTTGCGGGACAAGATCATGCGCAACCTCGCGGTCGTTGAGGGGATGGACCTNGACGCGCTGCGCGCTGGCATCGATTGGCGGTTCCAATCCTTCGCCGAGTACATGGCCATGTTGCGCGGCCGCGGTCCCTACATGAACCTTGGCGTTCTCGTCGGGCATTCGGCGGTGCGCACGGCGGTGATGGGCGACGACGCCTCAGTCCGCAAGGAGCCGACCGCCGCCGAGCTGGCGGAGATGAAGCGGCTGGTTTCCGAGGCGATGGACCAGGGCGCGATCGGGCTCGGCGCCTCGTATTCGCTCAACCATTCGGGCTGGGGCGGCGTACCGATGCCGTCTACGATCAGCGACATTTCAGAATTCGACGCGCTGGTCGGTGCAATGGGTGGGCCGGGGCGCGGAGTTGTCGAGATCTCGTCGGGGCCGATCCTGCCCGACCGGATGGAACAGATTGCCGCGCGGCACGGCCGGCGCATTTTCATGAGCACCGCCGTCGCCCTATACAACGAGCAGTACCCCGATCGCGCCCTCAGTGTGTTCAACGATTGCGCCGCGGCGCAGGCGCGCGGCAACGAGCTCTATATCCAGATCACGTGTCAGCCGCTGTCATTCGACTTTACCCTGGCCAGCGCCTACCCGTTCTATAGCCACTCGGCATTCGATCCGATCAAGGCTGCGGACCGTGAGCAGCTGAAGGCGGCTTTCCGCGACGAAAGCTTCCGCCAGGCCTTCCGCGCCGACCTGCGCAACCCGAAGCCAGGCACCGTGTTCCAGGGCAATTGGGACCGGATCATCGTCGCCGCGCCGATCAAACCGGAAAACGCCCAGCTCGCCGACCGCTCGATCGCCGACATCGTTCGCGACAGCAACCGCGACCCGCTCGATGCGATGCTCGATCTTGGCCTCGAGGAAGACCTCGACACTGGGTTTATCGGCCGCTTCTTCAACGCCGTGGATGAGGGTGTCGAGCCGCTGGTCAAGCACAAGGCTGGGGTGATCGCGCTGTCTGATGCCGGCGCTCACCTGGTCTATCTTTGCGATGCCGGGTTCGGCCTCTATTTTCTCGGCCATTGGGTGCGTGAGCGCGGTGCGTTCGACATCGTTGAGGGCGTGCGGCGGCTGACCAGCCACCAGGCCGGGCTATACGGCATCCCCGATCGTGGCAGGATCGAAGTGGGTGCCTGCGCCGACCTGTTGCTGTTCGATCCAGCGACGGTGGGCATCTCGAAATCCCGACGGGTCAACGACCTTCCGGGCGGCGGCCCGCGCACGATCCGTGACCCGGTCGGGGTGCACGGCGTCTACGTCAACGGCATCCGCGTGTTCGATGGCAAGAACTACACCACACTCGACAAGGGCCCGGGCCGGGTGCTGGACCGGTTTTTACCCGCCCGCGCTGCATCGCCGGGCTGAGCCGGGTCAGGCTTAATTGGCTTACGGGTGAGGAGTGCTTCGACTCCGCGCGGCGCTCGTCCATAGCGCGGTAACTCTCTGCGACTGAGGTTTTGAGCACCCTATTCACTCCCGGTAACGCAGTGCTTCGACCAAGAGGGCAAAAGCCGCCGAGGATTGCCGCCGGCTCGGGTAGTAGAGGTGAAAGCCCGAAAACGGAGGGCACCAGTCTTCAAGGACTCGTGTGAGACGTCCCTTGGTAAGGTGACGTTTCACGAGGTCCTCCGGTACATAGGCAAGCCCAAACCCGGCCAGCGCCGCGTTGAGCATCTGGTTCGTCCCGTTAAAGACGAGCTGGCCGTCAACATGCACCTTGAGCTCGCGGCCATCTTTCTCGAATTCCCAGGCGTAGAGGCCGCCGTGGGTTGGCAAGCGCAGGTTAATGCAGTTGTGCCCGATCAGTTCCTGCGGCCGCTTCGGTTCCGACCGCGTCGCGAAATANGACGGAGCTCCCACGACCGCCATGCGCATGTCCGGCCCGATGCGCACCGCGATCATGTCCCTCGCGACCTGCTCGCCGATACGCACACCCGCGTCATAACGCTGTGCGACGATGTCGGTCAGGCCATAGTCGATGACGATCTCGACCTTGATGTCGGGATATTCCCGCAAGAATGCGGTCAGCTTTGGCCAAATAATCGTGTCGACGGCATAGTCAACCGCCGTGATCCGAATGGTGCCGGCAGGCTTCTCCCGAAACTCGCTCAAGGCCGCAAGCTCGGCCTCGATCTCCTCAAACCGCGGACCAACCGTCTGAAGCAGGCGCTCACCCGCCTCGGTCGGAGAGACGCTGCGGGTGGTGCGGGTCAGGAGCCGAACGCCAAGCCGCTCCTCAAGCCCGCGAATGGTATGGCTCAGTGCGGACTGCGAAACGCCCAGCTTCGCCGCGGCTTTCGTGAAACTGTGCTCTTTCGCGACCGCCACGAAGGCCTGGAGGTCATTCAGATTACCGCCCGGCATTTATCACGCCTGCTCATAAGTGCATGCCGACTATAGGGTCTAATCGCGATAGAAGTGCGCCCTAAATCATGGCCAGGCGAACGATCGCAGGTGATAGGCCTGCGATGGACGGAGATGAAGGCCATGACGGATTTCGATGCTGACATTCTGCGCAAATTGCACGAGGCGCAGGAGGTCGCGATCCGGACCGAGAGGCACCCAAACAGCACGGTCGTGATCTGGGTGGTCGTTAGCGACGACGAGGTCTTCGTGCGTTCGGTGCGTGGCACCAAGGGGCGCTGGTACAGGGACCTTGCCGCGGGCGGGCCAGCCACACTGGAGTTAGCAGGCCACCAGCTGGCGGTGCAGGCAATCCCGGCGAGCGATCCCGATACCATTGCACGGGCCAGCCGCGAGTATCTGAGGAAATACCAGCCAAGCCCCTACGCGCAGGCGATGGTGCACGCCGACGTCCTTCCGACCACGCTGCGGCTCGAACCGCGCTGACCGGCCTCACTGTGTTCAACCAAGCTTCAGTAAGTCATGAAGGTGGTTTTGATCCCCGTTCTTGCGACAGCGCGTTTATGATGAAGGGGCTGTGGGCCACACTTAAAGAAACCATGTAGAAGGTGATTTTACAATGAACATAGTTCGTCACTCTGCACCATCGGACAGACCCGCGTCGAAATTGAGCTTGTATGCTGCAGTCGCGGTTGTTTCTATAGTCATTTCATTATCCGCTCAAGCAGAGGAAAAAACTATGTCGCGATCAAGCAATCCGCCGGTGTTGTCGCACGCCAATGTTCAGACGGTTGCTCCGGCACTGGAAAAGTACATGCAGGGCCCTCTTGCTGATTTGTGGAAACGCCCCGCTCTCGCGCCTCGGGACCGCAGCATCGCTACAATTGCCGCCCTCATTGCACGCAACCAGACGATCGAGATGCCATATTATTTCAACCTGGCTCTCGATAATGGCGTTAAACCGAGCGAGCTTTCCGAGATCATCACGCATCTCGCATTCTACTCGGGCTGGTCGAATGCGATGTCGGCGGTTGCGGTGGCACAGGATGTCTTTGCCGAGCGCAAGATTGGGACCGATCAGCTCCCTGCCGCTACACCCGAGCCTCTGCCGCTCGACGAAAAGGCCGAGGCTGAACGTGCGGAGCGTGTCGGACAGCAATTTGGCACTGCGGTGCCGGGTATCGTGCAGTACACAACAGACGTTCTGTTCCGTGATCTTTGGCTGCGTCCGGACCTTGCACCCCGGGACCGAAGCTTAGTCACGGTCAGCGCGTTGATTGCTTCCGGTCAGGTTGCGCAGATCCCTTATCACCTTAACAGAGCGATGGATAACGGCCTGACTCAAGCGCAAGCCGGAGAGGTCATTACGCACTTGGCTTTCTATGTCGGTTGGCCCAATGCCTTTTCCGCGCTACCGGTTGCGAAGGATGTTTTCGAGAAGCGTCCTAAATAACGGGGATTGCCGCGTGGCAGTGGTTTGCTGCGGCAGGAGCGCGCTGTGAGATCAGGGTTGCGCTCATTCTCCAGCATACCTTTCCTTTGCAAGAGCAGGCGGCGCCTTGGCCAGGAAAGGCCATAGCGACAGGCAGATTGCCGCGCTGCATTTATGATATCTGCTCATAAGCTTATGCAAATTACAGGACCTAATCGCGACAGGTCTGCGCTCTAAATCATAACCAGGCGGCCGGCCACAGCGCAGCGGGCTTCCGAGAAGCAGAGGACGGTTAAATATAAATCAAATCGCTGAATATAGATCAAGTGAATGGCTCATATCTGTCTGCATGATCCGCATGACTATTTTGCCAAGTCTGGCGAAAACCCGTCTGCAGAGGATCTTCTGCTTTCATTCCTTGTTGAGTGGCCAACGCTGTTCCGAGCCGCATCCAAGCCCGCGGTGGTGAGCTCTGCCCGGGCCGGCCGGGCGACCCAGCATTGCGAACTCATGAGTTCTGATGATGACCAACTCCGATCTGACACGACGAGAGCTGCTGGAACGCGCTACGGTAACCGGCGGTGCTCTTACAGTAGGACAGCTCTTCCCCGGAGCCGCGCCTCTGGCGGCCGCGCAGAGCGCCGACGTGGCGCCGGCGCCTCTTGACGTCCGCCTCCGCATTAACGGATCCGAGCACCGGCTGACGCTCGACCCCCGCACCACCCTGCTCGACGCCTTGCGCGAGCATCTGCATCTCACGGGCTCGAAAAAAGGCTGTGGCCTCGGCCAGTGCGGCGCCTGCACGGTGATGATGGACGGCAAGCGCGTCAAATCATGTCTCTCGCTTGCTGCCCTCGTGGAAGGTCGTGAGATCACGACGATCGAGGGCCTGGCGCAAGGCGAGCGGCTCCACCCGTTGCAGGCCGCGTTTATCGAGCGCGACGCTTTTCAGTGCGGCTACTGCACACCGGGCCAGATCATGGCCGGGGTGGCCTGCATCGCGGAGGGGAACGCCGGGTCGCCGGAAGAGATCCGGGCGTGGATGAGCGGCAATCTGTGCCGTTGCGGGGCTTACGACCACATCGTTGCGGCCATCCAGGACGTGGCAACCGCGACCGGTTCGAGCGGAGGAGGTTGAGCCATGCACCCGTTCACGCTCGAACGGCCGCGCGACCTCGCCGCTGCCCTTGCCCTGCGCGCGCAGGCCGGTCGCAACGATGCGCCTGCCGAGTACATCGCTGGCGGCACCGACATGGTGCAGCTTCTGCAGGAATATGTGCGCAGGCCCGAGCGGCTGGTCAGCCTCGCCGGCCTTCTCGATAACCGCATCGACGTTGGGCCGCAGGGGCTCAGGCTCGGCGCTGCCACGACAATGGCAGAGGTGGCGGCCCACCCTGCCGTGGTCGAGCGGTTTCCGGTCATCTCCGAGGCATTGCTGGAGTCGGCCAGCCCACAGGTGCGCAACCAGGCGACAATGGGCGGCAATCTCTTGCAGCGCACTCGCTGTCCGTATTTTCGCGATGTCGGCTACGCCGCCTGCAACAAGCGGGCGCCAAGCTCCGGCTGCTCCGCGATTGGCGGCGAGAACCGCTGGCATGCTGTGCTCGGCACTAGCGAGAACTGCATTGCCGCCCACGCCTCCGATGTTGCGGTCGCGCTGGTTGCTCTCGATGCGGCCGTCGAGGTGCGCGGGGCCGGCGGGCAGCGCAGCGTGCCGCTTACCGACTTCTACCGGCTGCCTGATGCAGCACCGCACATTGAGACGGTGCTGGAGCCGGGCGAGGTGATCGCCGCCATCACGGTTCCAGCCAACCCGGCGGCGCGGGGCTCGCATTACGTCAAGGTGCGCGACCGTGCCTCGTTCGAGTTCGCACTCGTCTCAGCCGCGGTGGCGCTCGACATGGACGCGGGCCGCATCCGGCAGGCGCGCGTTGCCCTTGGCGGGGTCGGAACCAAACCCTGGCGCGTCCCCCAGGTAGAGGCAGCCCTGGCCGGAGCCAGCCTCGAACCGGCGGCGCTCCGATCCGCGGCGACGCTCGCGGCAGAAGGGGCGCAAGGGTACGGCCACAACGACTTCAAGATCGAACTGATGCAGCGCGCCATTGTGCGCGCCGTCGAAATCGCGGGAGNCCGCGCATGACCGCTGTCATCGGACAACCTGTCAGCCGCATCGACGGCCGCCGGAAGGTGACCGGCGCCGCTACCTACGCNGCCGAATTCGAGGTGTCGGGTCAGGCACACGCCGCAATCGTTCGAAGCACGGTNGGGAACGGCCGCATCGCTTCAATCGACACCGCTATGGCGGAACGGGCGCTTGGCGTCATCGCCGTCCTGACACATCGCAACGCGCCTCGCCTCGCCTATCGCCAGCACAAGGCTATGGTGGATCCGCAGATCGGTGAGCGTCTGCATGTGCTGCAGGACGATCGCGTGACCCATCAAGGCCAGCCAATCGCCCTCGTGATTGCCGATACAATCGAACAGGCCCGTCACGCGGCGACGCTGGTGCGCGTCACTTACACGCCTGAAACCGGGATTGCTGATATCAGCCGCGTCGAGCCGGTGCTGCCGACGCAGGAGAAGACCGACCAGGGCCAGGCCCGACCGCCTGAGATGCGGCGGGGCGATCCCGAAGCGGCGCTCGCCGAAGCCGAGGTCAAGGTCGACCAGACCTATGTGATCCCGCGCGAGAACCATAACCCGATCGAGATGCACGCCACGATCGCGGCCTGGGATGGCGACCGCCTGACCCTATGGGACAAGACACAGTGGGTGCACAATGTGGCCGCGGAGATCGCCGCCGTGTTCGGCATTCCGGCCGAGAACATCCGCGTGATTTCGCCCTTTGTCGGTGGCGCCTTTGGCTCCGGGCTGCGCACCTGGCCGCATGTGACGTTGGCGGCGCTCGGTGCGCGCGTGGCGGACCGGCCCGTCAAGGTGATGCTGTCGCGGCGCGAGATGTTTTACGGCGTCGGCTATCGCCCGCATACGGTCCAGCGCGTCGCCCTTGGTTCATCGCGCGACGGCCGCCTCGCCGCGATCGTCCATGACGGCCACCAGGAGACCTCTTCCTACGAAGAGTTCTCGGAAGCACTGCTGGACTCGAGCCGTTTTTTGTACTCGTGCGCGAACGTGTATACGCGCTATCGGCTCGCGCCAATGAACGTGCACACGCCGGCTCACATGCGCGCTCCGGGCGTGGTGAGCGGCAACTTCGCACTCGAAGCTGCGATGGACGAGCTCGCGGTCGCGCTGAACATCGACCCGGTCGAGCTCCGCTTGCGCAACGAGCCTGAGCAGGACGAGTTCAAGAAACTCCCGTTCTCAAGCCGCTCGACGCGCGAATGCTACCGAATCGCCGCCGAGCGTTTCGGCTGGACCCAGCGCAATCCGGAGCCGCGCTCGATGCGCGATGGGCGCTGGCTGATCGGCTGGGGCATGGCAACCGCCAACTACCCAATGCATTACGCACCTGCCTCTGCTATGGCGCGTCTTTTGCCCGACGGTACGGCCGTGGTGACGAGCGCATCGAGCGATATGGGGCCGGGCACCTGGACCTCGATGACGCAGGTCGCGGCCGAGACTCTCGGCCTACCGATTGAGCGGGTAACCTTCGTCCTCGGTGACACGCAGCTGCCGCAGGCACCTGTGCATGGCGGGTCGATGACGATGGCGAGCGTCGGCAGCGCCGTGCAGGCTGCGTGTCGTAAGGCACGCGCGGATGCGCTCGCGCGCGGCGGCGGTAACGACCTTGCAGATGCCCTCCGCCGCCTCGGCCAGCCCCTCGAAGCCTCAGCCGACGTCAAGCCCGGTGATGAGGGCAGTCGTTTCTCGATGCACTCCTTCGGAGCGGTGTTTGTGGAAGTCGCGGTTGACCCGGATCTCGGGGAGACGCGCGTGCGGCGCCTTGTCGGCGCCTACGGCGCCGGCCGCATCGTCAACCCGAAGACGACCCGCAGCCAGTGCATCGGCGGCATGATCGGCGGCATCGGCATGGCTCTGATGGAACATTCATTTATGGACACCCGCAACGGACGGGTTCCGAACGCCAACCTTGCCGAATATCCGGTGCCGGTCCACGCTGATGCCCCCTCGGTCATGGATGTAATCTTCGTTGAAGAGTACGACCCGCACGTGAACCCGCTCGGCGTCAAGGGTGTCGGCGAAGTCGCCATAGTGGGCGTCGCACCGGCGATTACCAACGCGATCTTCCACGCCACCGGCAAGCGCATTCGAGAACTGCCAGTCACGCCGGACAAGCTGCTCTAAGCCTAAAAGGCCGCGTATCTCGAATATACTGTTACTGGCTATCGGCTTAAGTGGCGCGCTATCCTGCTAACTATAGTAAATTCTAAAACTCACTGGCTGCAGGGGGAAGCTTTATGAAGTTGAAATCGATCGTCGCAATTATAATTTCACTTACTCTTTTTGACGCAGCGCCTATCTATGCCCAGAAGATGGAAATCTCGCCGAACGGTTCGCGGCCCTCGTCCAAGGGGCCAGCAGAGTATTTCACAGGCTCCGTCATTGTAGAGCCGCTATTTGGCGCAAAGGACAATATGCAGTCCACGGGAGGGCTCGTGACGTTCGAGCCGGGCGCACGCTCGGCATGGCATACGCATCCGGCTGGCCAAATTCTGATTGTTACATCCGGGACAGGCTGGGTACAGGAAGAAGGCGGCGAGAAGCGCGAAATCAAGCCGGGCGACGTGATCTGGACACCGCCTGGCGTGAAGCACTGGCATGGAGCCACGGCCACCAATTTTATGAGCCATATCGCCATTACGAACATGGTGGGCGGGAAGAACGCCGAATGGCTGGAAAAAGTCAGCGACGAACAATACCGGAAGTGAGTGTCAGTCGCGGTTTCGCCGCGCATTTATCAATTCCACTCATATGTCCATGCCATTGTCGCCGGCTAATCGCATGCAGTCGCGTCTATTAAATGCGCCTGCAGCAAGCGATTGAGCGCTCAGGGTGAGAGGACATTGTCTCATGGCTCACGATGCGTTGCACACTCTTCTGCCGTACACGGGATGGTCCTCGTGAAACTGCGCTCTCTCGCGACAGCCAGGAAGGTCTGGAGGTGGTTCAGATTACCGCCCTGCATTTATAGTGTCTGCTCATAAGTGCATGCGGATTATAGGACCTAATCGCGACGGAAATGCGCTCTAAATCATGGCCAGGCGGACGATTGCAGGATAGCGGGCCTGTGATGCTCTACGCGCAACGGCCCAGCAGAGAGGACGCGATTCAAGCTGGTGGAATCGATTTCCTGGCGACAGCACTTCTCACCCTGGCGCTCCTCAGCCCATGCCTCCCCGTCTAACGGGGTTCTGACAGGAGCCTTCCATGTGCATACGCCCTGCTCCGACCCGCGTTCATGAATGGCCTCTCATCCTTGTGGCAATCGCCTGGATCTGCTTCGGCGCGGCCGCCGTCGCGTTTGCACAAGGCGGACCGAATGCTCCCCCGCCCCGGGTTACCGTCGCCAAGCCGGTGGTCAAGGACATCATGGAATGGGACGAGTTCATCGGCCGCTTCGAGGCCGTCGATCAGGTGGACATCCGCGCCCGGGTGTCCGGCTACATCGACCGGATCCATTTTCGGGACGGATCGATGGTGAAAGTGGGGGATCCGCTGTTCACCATCGACCAGCGCTCGTACCGGCTCTCGGTCGAGCAAGCCGAGACCGCCGTCACCTCCGCCCAGTCCCGTTTGGAGTTCGCCAAGAACGACCTCGATCGTGCCGATGCTCTCCGGCGCGGCGGCAACATCTCCGAGCAGGTTGTGGAGCAGCGTCGGCAGAACTACCAAACTGCTCGCGCCGAGGTCGATCGCTCCCGGGCTGCCCTGCAGCAGGCGCGGCTCGAACTCGAGTTCACCGAGATCAAGGCGCCGATTGCGGGCCGCGTCTCGCGCCGGCTCGTGTCCGTGGGGAATCTCGTCAACGCGAACGAAACGGTGCTCACCAACATCGTCTCCGTAGACCCGATCCACTTCTACTTCGACGTGGACGAGCGTTCCTACCTCGCCTACAACCAGATGGCTGCGGCCGGCACCCGTCCTCACGGGCGCGACAACCCCAACCGGGTTTTTGTGGCGACGACGGCCGAGCACGAGCCCACCCGCCCGGGCCGCATGGATTTCGTCGATAATCGATTGGATCCGGCGAGCGGCACCATGCGGGGGCGGGCAGTCTTCGACAACGCCGACATGTTTCTTACCCCCGGCCTGTTCGGTCGCATCCGCATCATGGGCTCGGGCGTCTACAGGGGCGTGCTGATCCCAGACGAGGCGATCGGCAGCGATCAGGACCGGCGCGTCGTATTCGTGATCGGACCGGACAACACCGTCGCCATGAAGTCGGTCACCCCCGGTCCGCACATCGACGGCTACCGGGTAATACGTCAAGGCCTGACGGGCGATGAAACCATCGTCATCAACGGCCTCATGCGCGTGCGCGCCGGCGCCAAGATTGATCCCCAGCCGACAACGCTCGCGCCCGTGCGCGAGCGCAACGGCGGCTGACGCAAAGGTAGGGCACCATGCGGTTCGCGCATTTCTTCGTCAACCGGCCGATCTTTGCGAGCGTGCTGTCGATCGTGCTCCTGCTCGTCGGCGGGATCGCGTACACGGGCCTGCCGGTCGCGCAATACCCGGAGGTTGCGCCGCCCACGATCGTCGTTCGCGCAACCTACCCTGGCGCCAATGCCGAGACGATCGCGGCGACCGTGGCGACGCCGCTCGAGCAGGAGATCAACGGGGTGGAGAACATGCTCTACATGTCCTCCTACTCCACGGGCGACGGCTCAATGTCGCTCACCATCACCTTCCGGCTCGGCACCAACCTCGACGAAGCGCAGGTGCTGGTCCAGAACCGGGTAGCCATCGCGACGCCGCGCCTGCCCGAAGAAGTGCGCCGGCTCGGTGTCACGACCCGCAAGAGCTCGCCCGACCTGATGATGGTCGTGCACATGCTCTCGCCCGACGAATCCTACGACCAGCTCTATGTGTCGAACTACGCGCGCAATAACGTGCGGGACGTGCTGATGCGCCTGGACGGCGTAGGCGACCTCATCATTTTTGGCGAGCGGCAATATAGCCTGCGCATTTGGCTCGATCCCGAGAAGCTCGCCGCCTTCGGCCTGACTGCCGGGGACGTGGTCCGTGCGGTCCAGGAACAGAACGTCCAGGTGTCGGGCGGAGCGCTCGGCCAACAACCCGCACCCGCCGATAACGCATTCCAACTTACCGTCACGACGCAGGGGCGGTTCGAAGACCCGCGCCAATTCAAGCAGGTCATCGTCCGTGCCACCGAGACCGGTCGTCTGGTCCGGCTGCAAGAGGTCGCCCGGGTCGAACTCGGTGCACAGGACTACGTCACGAACTCTTACCTGAGCGGCAAACCGGCAGTGGCGCTCGCCATCTTTCAGCGCCCAGGAACCAACGCGCTTGAAGCATCGGACCGGATCATCCGTACTATGGCCGAGCTGAAGCAAAACTTCCCGCCCGGTATCGACTATCGAATCGTCTACAACCCGACCGAGTTCATCGCGGAGAGCGTCAGCGAGGTCTATAAGACACTGCTCGAAGCGGTGGCGCTCGTCGTTATCGTCGTTATCGTCTTCCTGCAGAGTTGGCGCACAGCGATCATTCCGATCCTTGCGATCCCCGTGTCTTTGATCGGCACCTTCGCCGTAATGGCGGCCCTTGGCTTCTCGATCAATACGCTCACCCTATTCGGAATGGTGCTTGCCATCGGCATCGTGGTCGACGACGCGATCGTCGTGGTCGAGAATGTTGAGCGTAATATCGCGCTTGGTTTCTTGCCGCAGGAGGCAGCGCACCGCACCATGGACGAAGTCGGTGGGGCGGTGGTGGCAATCGCGCTCGTGCTCGCGGCTGTCTTCATCCCGACAGCGTTCATTCCAGGCATCTCGGGACAGTTCTACCGCCAGTTCGCATTGACGATCGCCGTGTCGACCATCATCTCGGCCTTCAACTCCCTGACCTTCTCGCCGGCATTGGCCGCGCTTCTCCTAAAACCGCATAGGCACGAGCAGTCGCGCAATCCGCTGCTGCGGATGGGCAGCGCGTTCTCAAACGGCTTCAACCGTGCCTTTGACGCGACCTCGAACGTCTACGCCCGCGCAGTCGGCCGGCTGGTGCGGCGCAAGATTATCGTGCTCCCGGTCTATCTTG
>C688J18823_10001719_pt1 | contig 13636 bp, 12 predicted proteins | sample HopSoiMetagenom1_FD_18823 | JGI IMG/M metagenome (IMG submission 18823)
CGGGCCGGCTGTCTCGTCCGAAACCAGCACGAGGTCGTTCTCGACCGAATACCACTCGCCGTCTGCGTCGGCGGGCCGTTCCGAATCGTCGGGCGACCGCCGGACGAACTCGCGCAGGAGCGACGGCTTGACCGCGAAGACGGCGTCGGAGTCGAGGTACTCGCTCGCCGAGTCGAAGATATGCGTCGTCAGGGTTCTGTAGCCGGATGCCCGCACGATCAGGTGGATGTGTGCCGGCCGCCAGGGGTGCCGTCCGGTTGCCGCCAGCATCCGTCCGACCGGCCCGTCATGCGGGATCGTGTAGGGCACCGGCCGCACGGCGAGGAATGCGTAGCGACCGTCCTCACGCGACTGGAAGCGGCCACGCAGATGGTGCTCCGGCACGTCGGGGTCCTGAACGGCGTAGAGGCGGTTCTCTCCGTTCTGCCACACGTCGAGCTCGGCGCCGGCAATCGGGCGGCCGTCGACGTCCAGGACCCTGCCGTGGACCCACGCCGGCGTCCCGGCTTGCCCGTCGGCGAGGCTCTCGCCGTAGCCACGCGCCGGCGAGCCAGGAACATAGAACGGGCCGAGCACCGTCGACTCGGTCGCGCCCGCCGGAAATGGATTGGCGAGAGCGTCGACGAGCATGGACACGCCCATCGCGTCCGACCAGAGGATGAACTCCTGCCGGCGCTCGTCCGTGATCTGTCCGGTGGCCGTGAGCGCATCGATGCCTTGGCGCCACTCGTCCTCGGTGAGCCCCACCTCGACGGCAAATGCGTGCAGATGCCGGACCAGGCTCTGGAGAACCGTGCGCAGCCGCGCGTCGGGGCAGCTGTCGAAACGCCGCTGGACGGCGTCCGTGATGTCGGCTGCGGTCATGGGTGTCCCGAGCATCTGAACCTCCGGTCGGTGTCGAAGATCGTGGCAGTTCGCGAACGTGGGTTTTGGCGACGTAGGGGTACCCAGCTACGGGCAGACGGTCTTGTCCCAGGGAGATATGCCTGTCACCGTGTGAGGTCGGCTTGGAACGGCCGTGGGGGTGAGCGGTCGCGACCGCCTGCTCGCGCTAGCTCGGTGACGGCGTCGCATCCGCGACCAACGCGTCGATGAGCGCCGCGAGATCGTCGTGATATGTGTCGCGGTCGTGTGCGGCCGTCCATTCCGCGGCGGCGGCGGCCAGCGTTGGGTAGCGCTCGGGATCGGGGGCACCGCGAAGCGCCTGCTGCTGGCTGGGCCCCTCGGAGCTCGCTCCGGCGCGCACGAGCAGTGAGCCGAGCGTGAAGTTCCACATCAGGCGGTATGCGCGCACCGCCGCCTCGAGCGACAGACCAGCATCGCGCAGCGCCGCATGGATCTCCTCGATGGCGTCGAGCACCGACGGCGCCATCATCCGGCGGCGGGCCAGGACCTCAGGGACCCAGGAGTGTTCCGCGAGGCTGCCGTAGATCGTCGACCACAGCACCAGCATCGCGTCCTTCGGGTCCCGCGGGCGCGACGGGTACACGAGCCGGGCCGCGAGGCGGTCGACGAGCACCATCAGCAACTCGTCCTTGCTGCCCACGTGCCGGTAGGGCGCCATCGCGGACACGCCGAGCTCGCTCGCGAGCCGGCGCATCGTCAGCGCTTGGACGCCCTCGGCGTCGAGCAGCCGGATCGCCGTTTCGAGCACGGCTTCGCGGTCGAGCGTCGGCGGGCGACCCCGGGGGCGGGTCCCGGATGACGACGACCGCGCTCTGGAAGACTTTGCCGACATTGCTTTACATGTATATTAACTTGCATGGCACACGGAACCCCCACCCTCGCAACCGGCAAGGTCTGCTACCTCGAGATCCCCGCCGCCGACGTCGAACGCTCGTCGCGCTTCTACCGCGATGCGTTCGGTTGGGAGCTGCGCAGACGCGGCGACGGCGCGATCGCGTTCGACGACGCGGTCAAGGAGGTGAGCGGGTCCTGGGTCACGGGCCGGCCGCCGTCGGCCGAGCCCGGGATCATGGTCCACATCATGGTCGCCGATCTCCAGGCAGCGCTCGCGGCCGTCCGCGCCGCCGGCGGCGAGGTGCTCAAGGACGACGCAGCGCCCGGCCAGCGCGTGGGGCACGTTCGCGACCCGGCCGGCAACGTGATCGGGGTCTACCAGGAGCCCGCCCTGGCTGAACGCGAACGGACGGTCACGCCGGTGCCCGAGCACCTCCACACAGTGACGCCGCGGCTCGCGTTGAGCGACGGCGCGGCCGGAATCGACTTCTACAAGGCCGCGTTCGATGCCACGGAGCTGGGTGAGCGCTACCACATGCCCGATGGGACGCTCGTCCACGCGGAGCTGCTGATCGGCGACTCGGTGGTGATGGTCAAGGACGCCCAGGACGATGAGTTCAACGCGCTGCTGTGCACGTACTGGCCCGACGTCGACGCCGCGTGGGACCGCGCGGTTCGCGCCGGCGCCGAGGTCATCCACCCCCTCGCCGACCAGTTCTACGGCGAGCGCGGTGGCCGCCTCGGCGATCCGTTCGGCAACCAGTGGATGCTGGCGGCGCGGATCGAGACCGTCAGCCCGGCCGAGGTCGCCGCACGGGCGTCGGCGTAGAGCCGGGAGGACACGAGTCGGTCCGCCCGTCCTGAGCGGTCCGCGGCCTCAGTCCAGCCGCTCCAGCGAGTCCCCGATGAGCCAGAACATCGGCGGCCAGAGGCCGACGAACAGCGCGCGGCGCTCGGCGTTGCCGCGCTCGTCCTGATCTACCGTCTTGGCGCGGATCCACAGGCCGACGCAGAGGCCGATGCTGCCGAACGACGCCGCATGCAGCGGCCACCCCCGCAGCCCGGCGTTGTGAAGGGTCTTCGTCAACATGGTGCATCGTTACCCCGCTGCGCGCGGGTACTAGAACGCGGATGCCTCGTCGTCCCTCGCTCGGGCGCCGCCTGCGCACGGCCACCCGCTGGCCCGTCGGCGTCGCGCTGACCTCCTGGCGCTATATGTGGCGCACGACGCCGCTCCACCGAAGCGAGGCGGCCGGCGAGCTGCCCGATGACGGGCCGCCGCCGTTTCCCGAGGGGGTGGCCGCCGACGAGGTCCAGCCGCCCTCGGCGGGCACCGGCCCCCTGTTCCATCGCGTCTACCGCGCTCGGATCCGTGAAGCGGAGCTGGGGCCCGAGAAGCTGGTCGCCCGCATCACCGCCGACCTCGACCAGGTCGCCCCGAGCGAGTTCGCCAGGTTCAACAAGGTGCTCGGCCACGAGGGCGCGATGGCCGTCGGCGACGAGTACGTCGTGCGCATGCCGGGACCGTGGGACGGGCCGGTGCGGGTCATCGAGCGCACCCCCACCGCCTTTCGCTTCGCGACCCTCGACGGCCACCTCGAGGCCGGGCAGATCCGCTTCGCAGCGCACGACGGCGAGCTGCTCGAGTTCACCATCGAGTCGTGGGCGCGGGCCGGCGACAGGCTCTCGAACCTGCTCTACGAGCACCTGCGCATGAGCAAGGAAATCCAGCTGCACATGTGGACCTCGATGCTCGAGCAGGTGGCAAAGCTCGCCGGCGGCCGCCTGACCGGCGGCCTCGAGGTCCGTACCCGCCGCGTGGACGACGCCGATGCGGCTTGAGCAGCGGCTAGCTCGCATCCACGCCCTCCCGCTCAACTACGAAGCCGGCTCGGTTCCGGGCCGTCGCTGGCACGTCGACATGCTCTGTCAGGCCCTGCCCAGCGAGCCCCCCGGCGAGCCGGTCCCCCACGGGCCCTGGCAGGTCGCANGCCGCCTGGTCGAGCAGTACCGGATGGCAGACCCGGCGCTCGTACGCGCCACCTGGGACCCGCATGCGCCGCTCGAGGGACGCGACATGCTGCTCGAGCTGCGCCTGTACCGCGTCCTGCGCGTCCACGCCGGCGTACGGATCACGCGGGCCTGGGACGAGCACCGCGACCACGACCGCCGCCCCGCCCACGTGTTCGGCTACGAGTACGCGACTCTGCGCGGCCACATCGAGATGGGCCGCATGGACTACGAGGTGTGGAAGTGGGCCGACGACGGCGCCGTCGACTTCCGCCTGCACGCGGTCTCGCGTGCCTCGGGCGAAGGCGCGCCGTGGACCCGTCTCGGCTTCCGCATCTTCGGCCGCCGCGAGCAGGTGCGTTTCTACCTGCGCTGCTGCGAGCGCATCGCCCGCCTGACCGCGCGCGAGCTCGACCTGCCGGGCGACCCGCCGCCCCCGGCGATCCGGCTCACCGAGGAGGACCCGGCCCGCACTGGCGAACCGGCCTCCGACCCGCTGCCGGGCGGCTAGGCCGGGGTGTCATTTCAGCCGGGATGAGATGATCGGCGACGATGGGCGTCCAAGCGCGGGAAGGCATGCTGCGTCGGGGCGAGCGTGCGATCGCCGCGGCGGACTGGGAGACGGCGCGAGCGTGCCTCGAGCGTGCGCTCGAGGACGGCGACAGCCCAGACGCGCTCACCGGACTGAGCAAGGTCGCGATGTTCGAGCGCGAGTACGACCGCGCCATCGAGCTCAGGCAGCGAGCGTTCGACTTGTACAAGGCGGCCGGCCAGCCCACGCGTGCGTCGGAGAGCGCGATCTGGCTGACGTTCATGTACGCGACCTATCACGGGAACTTCAGCGCGGCCTTCGGCTGGAAGGAACGTGCGGCGAGCGTGCTCGACGGGACTGAGGACAGTGCTGCGCACGGCTGGCTGACGCTCATGCAAGCGCCGTTCTCGCGCAACCCCGCAGAACGCGAGCAGCTCGCGGTGTCGGCGCTGGCGATCGCTCACCGCTTCGGCGATGTAGACCTCGAGATCGAGGCGCTCGCCCTCCTCGGCGAGTCGCAGGTCGTCGGCGGTCAGGTCGGGGCGGGCATGCAGCTGCTCGACGAGGCGATGACCGCCGTCACGACCGGCCGGGTCCGCGATCACTTCGCGGTCGGCGAGATCTACTGCCGACTCATGAGCGCCTGCGAGGCAGCGCTCGACGTGCGCCGTGCGACGGACTGGCTCTCGCTGCTCGATCGCTACGTCGTGTGGACCGACTTCGTGCGGCCGACGTGCCGAACCCACTACGGCGGGATCCTCGTCGCGCTTGGCCGCTGGGCCGAGGCCGAGGCCGAGCTCTTAGCCGCGATCGAAGCGTTCGACCACGGGTACCGCGGTGACCGGATATTCGCCGCCCTGCGCCTGGCCGACCTTCGCGTGCGCCAGGGTCGCGTGGAAGAGGCCGAGCGCCTGCTCGCGGGCGGCGAGTGGCATCCCACCGCCCGGCGCTTGGCCGCGACGATCGCACTCGCGCGCGGCGACGCCGTGCTCGCGTCCGAACTGGGAGAGCTGTGTGCCGAAGGGTCGGCACTCGACGATCCGACGTGTGCGCCGGCACTGGAGCTGCTGCTTGTGACCCGGCTCGCGATCGGGGACGTGGCGGCGGCGCACGAGGCCGCCGAGCGCTTGGCAACGGTTGCGCGCGCGTCGCGCCTGGAGCGCCTCGAGGCGTGCGCCGCGCTCGCCGAAGGGCGCGTCGCGGCGGCAGAGGGCAACAAGGGGGCGGTGGCGCAGCTCAAGCGCGCGGTCGAGCTGTTCGCTCCGCTCGCGCTGCCTCTCGAGGCGGCGCGGGCTCAGCTCGAGCTGGCACGCACGCTCGCGGCGCCGGCACCAGCGGCAGCCGTGCGCGAGGCCAAGCTCGCGCTCGCCGGCTTCGAGCGACTCGGTGCGCTGCCCGACGCCGACGCAGCGGCGGGTTTGCTGCGCGGGCTGGGCGTAGCCGCCGCACGGGCGTGGCCGCGTGGGGCGACGTCGCTCACGCGGCGCGAGGACGAGGTGCTGGGCCTGGTGGCAGAAGGGTGCTCGAATGCCCAGATCGGGGAGCGGCTGGTGATCAGCACGCGCACCGCCGAGCACCACGTCGCGAGCATCCTCGCCAAGCTCGACCTTCGTAGCCGCTCCGAGGCCGCCGCCTACGCGGTGCGCCGGACCTCCGAAGACCCGTAGCGGTATTGGGTAGTTCCACCGATGCTGTGGAGCGCGGCCCCGGCAACACTCGCAGCATGAGCACACACGAACAGAACAAGGCCGCAGTCCGCGACTGCTTCTCGCACGCGGCCGCCGGCAACTTCGACGCGCTGCCCGGCTTGCTCGCCGAGGGTTACCTGCTGCATCCAGAGGGCATCCGCGGCGCCGACGGCCTGGCCGAGATGGTCCAGGGCTACCGCGCGCAGATCCCCGATCTGAGCGTCACCGTCGACCACCAGTTCACGGAGGGCGATTACGTCGCGACCCGGACCACCATCCGTGGCCGGCACCTGACCGGCCACGACGTCGCGTTCACCGGCCTCACGATCAGCCGCTGTCGCGACGGCAAGATCGAGGAGGAGTGGGAGATCGTCGACGTCATGAGCCTCCTGGCCCAGATCGGCCAGCTGCCCGAGACAAGCACCGTCTGATCTCCGGGCTCACTGCAAACGTCCTGGTCAGGCCAGGGGCTCGGACGCGGCCTCGAGCTGCGCGTAGTGGCCGCCGGCTGCGCGCAGCTCGGCGGGTGAGCCCTGCTCGACGACGCGGCCGGCCTCGAGCACCACCACGCGGTCGGCGCCTTGGATGGTGCTCAGCCGGTGGGCGATGACCAGCGAGGTGCGCCCCGCCAGCAGTTCCGCGAGGCCGCGTTGGACGCGCGCCTCGGTGGCCACGTCGATGCTCGACGTGGCCTCATCGAGCACCAGGATCCGGGGGTCGATGATGATCGCCCGCGCAAGCGCCACGAGCTGGCGCTGGCCCCCTGACAAGCGCTCGCCCCGTTCGCCGACCTCCGTGTCGAGACCGTTTGGCAGGCGCTCGAACACCTCGAGCGCGTCGACGGCTTCGGCGGCCGCGCGCACGTCGTCGGCACTCGCGCCGGGCCGGGCCCAGGCGATGTTGTGCGCCAGGCTGCCGGCGAACAGGAACGGCTCCTGGGCGACCAGCGCGACCTGGCGCCGCACGCTCGCGAGATCGAGCTCGGCCAGATCGACGCCGTCGTACCGCACGCGGCCGTGCTGGGGGCCGTAGAACCCGACCGCGAGCTTGATCAGTGTGCTCTTGCCCGAGCCGGAGTGGCCGATGAACGCCACCGTCTGACCGGCCTCGATGTCGACGTTGACGTCGTCGATGATCCACCGCTCGTCCTCGTAGGCGAACCGGACGTCTTCGAAGGCCAGGTCCCCGCGCAGCCTGGGCGCCACGGGCCGGCCCGAAAGCTGTCCCGGGTCCGGCCTCTCGGCGAGGATCTCGTCGAGCTTCTCGAGCGCGGTCGATGCCTGCTGGAAGCTGCCGACCAGCGCAGTCAGGTGCGGGAGCGGGGCCAGCGCCTGGCGCAGGTACGCGGTGAAGGAGACGATCAGTCCGACCTCGATGGCGCCGCCCACGGCCTCGCGCGCGCCGTAGACGAGGACCGCCGCGATGGTCACCGCGATCAGGAGTTCGACGATCGGGAGGATCGTGCGCCAGAGCGAGTTCGACCGCATCACGTGGGCCTGCGTCTCGTGGTTGCGGCGCTCGAAGCCGACCAGGTGGCGCTCCTCCTGCCCGAACGCGCGCACGACGGCCCGCCCGGACAGGCCCTCGGCCATGTACGTCGTGACCTGCGCGAGCGCGTCGCTGGCCTTCCGCCACGCCGGGCCCGCCACGCGCTGGAACGCCGCCGCCACGATGAGGACAAGCGGAAACACGAACGCTGCGACCAAGGCCATCCGCCAATCGAGCAGGAGCAGGACGACCACCGTCCCGACCACCAGCAGCGCGTCCGAGACCAGCTGGTTGACCCCTCCGGTCACGACGTTGTTGAGCGCCTCCACATCGTTGGTGACCCGGGACATCACGCGGCCGGCGCTGGCCCGGTCGTAGTAGCGCATGGACAGCGTCTGGAGGTGCTCGACCAGCCGGAAGCGCAGGTCCATGAGCGCCCGCTGCCCGACGTCGCCCACGAGCCACGTCTCCGCCGTCTGGGCCAGCCAGGCGACGACCAGCGAGAACACGAGCGCGATGGCGATCAGCACGAGCGTCCGCGTCGACCCCGTTTTCACGACGTCGTCGATGACGAGGCCGGCGAGGTACGGCGGCGCCAGCTTGGCGGCCGTCGAGAGCACCGTCGCCACCACGGCCACGATGACCCGCCGCCGGTACGGGGCCAGCAGCGTGCGCAGCAGCGCGACCCGGCCCTGACCAGCGGTGAGCTGGGGGGCGGCGCTCACGGCGCGCTCCGTTGCGGATTCCCGTCGGCGTCGACGCCGACGAGCTCTCGATACCGCGCGCTCGAACGCACGAGCGCGTCGTGCGTGCCGCGCTCGACGATCCGCCCTCCGTCGAGCACCACCACCTCATCGGCACGGCGCAGGACGGCGGGCCGGTAGCCGACCACGATCCGCGTGGGCGGCGCCGCGGTGCGCATGGTGTCCAGGTGGTCGAGGACGGCGGCCTCGGTCAGTGCGTCGAGATTGCCGGTCGCGTTGTCGAGCAGCAGGACCTCCGGCGCGGTCAGGAGCGCTCGGGCCAGCGCAACCCGTTGCCGCTGGCCTCCGGAAAGGCCGACCCCGCGATCCCCGAGGACCGTGTCGTACCCGTCCGGCAAGGCCGTGATGAAGTCGTGGGCCTGGGCCGCGCGCGCAGCGGCCTCCACGTCAACGAGCGGGGCATCCGGCCGCGCGAAGGCGATGTTCTCCCGCACCGTGCCCGAGAACAGGAAGTTGTCGTCGGTCGCGGTCCCGACGGCGTGCCGGAGCGAACCGATCTCCACCTCGCCCACCGGGACACCCGCGACCTCGACGCTTCCACCGCGGGCGTCGCGCAGGCGGTTGACGAGGGCGAGGAGCGTGGACTTGCCCGAGCCGGTCGTCCCCAACACCGCGACCGTGCCGCCCGCCGGGACATCGAGGTCGACGCCGTCGAGAATCGGATCGCCTCCCGGGGTCTCGGCCCGCACACCGCGCATCCGCACCGCGGCCGGGGCGGCCGGCAGGGACGGCTCGGCCGGTGACCCCTGGACCGGCGAGCGCAACGCCTCGATCACGCGTTGCAGGCTCGCGAACGCGGGCTGGGCCTGTCCGAGCGTCATCCCGACCGCCTGGACCGACGGAACCAGCATCACGACGTAGGTGTAGAAGACCGAGAAGGCGACGACGGAGAGGTCGCCGGAGATCGCCAGTCGCCCGCCGACGATCACGACCAGCGCCGAGCCGACGAGCGGGAGCATGTCGACCGCCGTCAGCGAGCGAGCACCCATCCGGTTGACGGTCAGCGAGGCGTCCAGCACCCGCTCCGCGTCGCGGGCGAAGTGCTCGCGCTGCTCGGACTCGCGTGCGTAGGCCCGCACGGTCGCCGCCCCGGCGATCGTCTCCTGAAGCGTCGTCGTGAGCGCTCCCATCGCCCGGCGGGCCTCGAGGAGCCTCGGCCGGGCGCGATGCGTGTAGATGGCCAGGATCACCACGCCGACTGGCAGTGGCGCGAGCGCGAGGAGCGCGAGCAGCGGCTCGAGTCCGACCATGATCACGGCGGCGAGCACCATGGTCACGACCCCCTGGAGGCCGCGGGCAAGCCGGATCCCGAAGAACTGCGCGATCGGTATGAGGTCGGCGCTTGCGAGCGAGACGAGGTCGCCGGTGGGTCGTGCGTCCAGCGTCCGCGGATCGACGACCTGGAAGTGGTGGTAGAGCCGGGAGCGCAGGTCGGTCTCGATCACCGCGGACACCCGGCTGTTGACGACGCCGGCCGCGGCGGAGAAGGTCGCCGCAAGCAAGCCCGCCAGGGCGATGACGAGCGCCGCCGTGAACGCGCCGTCGGTTCCGGTGATGTCACCGGCGTCGATCCGCTCGACCGCCCATCCCGTCAACAGCGGCGTGACCAACGTCATCGCGATGATCCCGATGTTGAGCACCACCAGCAGCGCCACCGCGCCACGCTGTCGGCCGAGCAGCGTCGCGACGAAGCGCAGCGGGCTCCCGGTCGGCGGCGCGTCGCTCATGGCGCCCCCAGCGAGGTGAAGCTGAGGCTCCACGCCGCGAGGTCGGGATCCAGCACGCCCTTGACGTCCGCGGAGCGCAGGTTCGGGTCGCGGTTCCAGACGATCGGCACCCCGGGCGCCAGGTCGGTCACGCGCCGGTCGACGTCCGCCCACCGCTGCGCTCGGTCCGCCGCGCCGGTCGTAGTCGCGGCCTTGGCCATCAGGCGGTCCAGCGACGGGTCGAACAGCCGCGACACGTTGGTCCCGGCCCGGAGCCCCTGGCCGCCGAACAGCGGAGGAAGGACGGAGGCGGCGTCGTCGACGTCGCGCTGCCAGCGGTAGCCGAGGCAGGCAGCCACGCGGGGAGCGCGCGAGCAGGCGCGGATGAACGGCCCGAAGGCGAGGAGGCGCACGCGGCTGCGCAGTCCGAGCGCCGTGAGCGCCTTCCGGGTCACGGCGGCGAACGCCACCCCTGACGCCTGGCGGCGGGCGACGAGCTCGAGCACGGGGAGACCCGTGATCCTGTCCCGGGTGTAACCGGCTCGGCCGAGGTAGCGCCGCGCGAGCGCAAGGTTTCCCCGGCGGAAGGCGAGGAAGTCGACGCCTGGACCCGCCCGACCTCCCGCCTCCGCGAAGCCCGGGACTCCCGGCGGGATCCAGTGGGTCGGGACCGCGCCCACCACCGCGCCGCCCAGCGCGTTGCGAAGAGCCTCCTGGTCAAGCGCTGCCGAGACCGCGCGACGTACGTCGGGATTGTCGAACGGGGCCAGGCGCGTGTTGAGCGCGATGAACGTGATCTCGCCCGCCAGCGGCAGGGCGACCTGGGCTCGACGCGCACGCAGCGCCCGGACGAGGTCGGCCCGCGCCGGCTCGGTCCCGTTCACCGCCGCGCGGCCGCCGAGCACGCGTCGTGCGAGTGCCACGGCCCCCGGCGAGCGCTGGTCGAGCACGATCCGGTCGGCAAACGCGGGGCGGAAGTCCTCGTCCGAGTCCCAGCTCGGATTGCGCGCCAATGTGATCCGCGGGGCGTCGGCGGGCGGGAGCAGGCCGCCCGGGCCGGCGGTTATCCGGTACGGGCCCGTGAACACCTGATGGCGACCGTAGGTCGAACGCGGAAGACGGTCGAAGCGGCGGGCGTACTCGCGCGGCACGGGAGCGGCGAGCGGGAGTGTCAGGGCCTCGGCCACCAGCCGGCCGGTGGGCGCGCGGAGGCGGATCTCCAGGGTGTTGTCGTCCGGGGTCCGCAGCCCCGACGGGATCGTGGTCCGGCCGGCCGCCACGTCGCCCACACCCTCCACGTCCCCGAAGTACAGGTGGGCCGCGGGCGAGTCAACGCCCGGAAGGAACCCGCGAGCGATGGCATAGGCCACGTCGCGCGCGGTCGCCTCGCGCTTCACGGGCGCCGAGAAGTGGACGCCGGAGCGGATGGTGATCGTCACGCGCCGGCTGTCGTCCGAGATCTCGGGAGTGCCCTCCGCGAGGTCGGGCTCGAGGTCTCCGTTCCGGTCGGGCCGGAACGTGTAGGGCGTGCGGTCCACAGCACGCGCGATCATCGTTCCATAGACGTCGTTGATGCGGGCGGGATCGAGGTCGGGGGAGCCCTCGACCGAGACGACGGTCAGCGTGCCACCCCGCTCCCCCTCGATCTCGTGCACACGCGAGAGCACCGAGCCCGTGATGGCCAGCACGGCAAGCGTTACGAGCGCCGCGGTGCCCGACACGGCGACCACCACGACCGCATGCTTACGTAGCCACAGCACGCGAGTGTATATCGCCCGGACCCGACGGCGGTTAGGCTGTCCGAAACGGGAACGTCGTGTCCGGGGAGGCCTGATGTCGAGCGAGATACAAGCCGTTTCCGCGGTGGTTGGAACCGCGCGACCGGCTCAGGACGAATACGCGATTGCCGGTGGCGTTGACGGCAAACGGCGGCTGAACCTGCTCGCCGAGATCATGCGGCCGACCACGCTCGAGCTGTTCGACATGGCCGGCGTCCGCGAGGGCCAGATGTGCGTCGACGTCGGCTGTGGGGGCGGTCACGCGACCCTCGACCTCGCGCGCATCGTTGGTCCGGCGGGGCGGGCGATCGGCGTCGATTTCGACCCGGCGATCGTCGCGCTCGCCCAGGCGGACCAGTTGGATGCTGGACTGTCCAACGCGGAGTTCAGAGTCGGCGACGCGAGGTCGCTGGACGATGGTCGCTACGACGTGGCCTACGCTCGCTTTCTGCTCTCGCATGTCGCCCAGCCCGAGCAGGTCATCGACCGGATCTTGGCGACTCTGCGGCCCGGCGGCACGCTGATCGTCGAAGACATCGACTTCACCGGCTGCTTCTGTCAGCCCGACGACGCGGCGTACGACCGCTTCCTCGAGCTGTACACGAAAGCCGTCGCGCACGGTGGCGGAGACGCGAACCTGGGTCGCCGCCTGCCCACCCTGTTGCGGACCTCTGCCCTGCGCGACCTGCAGTGGCGCGTGTTCCAACTCGTACACGCAGACGGTCCCCACAAGCAGATCCAGCGCGTGACGATGGAGAAAATCCGACCCGCGTTGCTGCGTGATCAACTCGCGTGCGAAACGGAGATCGACGAGATCCTCGTCGAGATGGAGAGGTTCGCTGCCGACTCATCCACGCTGGTGGGGACACCGCGCTTCGTGCAGGCATACGGACGCTTGGACCGNTGAGCGCCTAAACGACCAGCCCGGCGGCGATGAACACGACGCCGGCTACCCCGGCGAGGATCCCGCCGGCGACCAGCCAACGCAGGTGGGTGATGATCGCGATCGACCCGAAGACGATCCCGATCTCGAGCGCCACCGTCGCCAGCTCGAACCGGAAGTGCTTCTCGTCCTCGTCCTCATGGGTGGCCTGCAGCGCCGCCGCGCGCCGGCCCAGCGCGCGCTCGCGCGGGCCGAANGTCCCGGCGGCCTGGTCGTCCAGCCGGGCGGCGTGGCGAAGCGCTTCGACCTGGCCCGGTCTGGTCTGGGCGCCGGCCAGCAGCCCGAGCTCGCGGGCGGCGCTGGTGCCGACGAAGGCCTTGATCCCGTTCGTCTCGGCCACGCTGCGGTTGAGCGCCGCGCTGGTCTGCGAGTTGATGCTCTCCTTGACCGCCGCGCCCGAGAGCAAGCTCGAGATCGCGAGCAGGCCGGCGAGCACCGCGATCATGATCGCCGCCCGACGCGAGAAGGCATCCAGGATGTGGACGGGACCGCCCTCGATGGCCTCGGCGCGCTCGAGCGACTTGTGGGCCTCCACGGCGCCGGACCCTAGGCGCCAAACCGGATGTCCCATATGGGCCTCTGCGACGCCGCCGGGCCAATCTCGCCCGGTGGATGTAGCCGCGGTCTGGACGCGCTTCNCGCACCGGTGAGCACGCGCCGGCACCGAGGAGTAGTCTGCGGCGAGTGAGGAGGCGGCTTGCGCTAGTGGTGGGCGCGATGCTGATGGGGACGCTGGGTCTCGGCGCCCCGGCTCTGGCTGCCGACCCGCCGCCGGGTGCTGCGATCTCCGATTCGCTCGAGTACGTCGGGCGTGTGGCGGACTCGTCCGCCATCGTCGAGGGCAAGTTCGACACCGTTGCGGGCAGGGAGGTCCTGCTGACGACCGGGCGCTACGGCTTCCGCGCCTATGACGTCACCGATCCCGCCGCGCCCCAGTTGCTGGACGCGTACCAGCCACCCGAGGTGCTCGGCGCCGGCGGCTACTGG
>C688J18823_10001720_pt1 | contig 13634 bp, 10 predicted proteins | sample HopSoiMetagenom1_FD_18823 | JGI IMG/M metagenome (IMG submission 18823)
TATAAATAGGAGCAGTACAAGACCGCTAACCATCAGCACCTGATTTCTTAGTTCATGAACCGGTGCCAGAATTTCACGTTCATCAATTTCTGCAATGATGCCCCAGTTCAATCCTGGTACATTCACAGGACTATATGAATTTAACACAGATACATCGCGGTAGTCGTTCGTGATCATCGTATTTGCCTGCCCGCGCAAGGCTTCTTCAGCAGCTTTTGAACGCACCTGAACCTTCATTACCGAATTGGGTTCAAACTTGGACGTGCTGCGCATGTAACCATCTTCACCCACCAGGTAAGTTTCACCACTACTTCCTAAACCTGCAATTGCTTTATGAGTGAGCATGATTTTATCAATAAACTGCAGTGGTATAGTGAGGGCTACAACAGCACGAAATCTACCATCCTCATAAAAAGCAGGGGCTGCCATCGTAAGTAAAAGTGTGTCTCCGCAATTCACATAATCAATTACGGATGAGCTTTTAGACTTGTATACAGCCTTATATATTTTGATTAAATAATTATGCATTTTGGAAGATACCCTCTTAGTAAACCTGATTCGATCTGTAAAATATCCATAGGAATAATTTGTTGTATCAAAAATAACCATGATGGAATGGTAGTCGCCACCTTTTAGAAAGATGTTTACCGCTTTGTCGTTCACTTCCAATTCAGGATTTTTCTCAAGCGAAGTCATAACACGGTCCATAACAATAGATGAGGTAGACAGCTCTGCACCATCCAATTTGTTGTTAATGAATTCTTCGATGTTTTCTCTCTTGGCTTCACGTGCCCCGGTAAGTTGTTCAAAGGTTCGGAACAATAATGCTTTTTCAGCCAGGTAAAAAGAGTAGAAGCCTATTAGCAAGACTGCAAAAATACCGATCCCTGCAAATGATAACAGCAGCTTGTTCTGTAGTTTACGAGCTATCCTTTGTTTCGTTCTGTTCCAAATAGTGTTTGGATGTAAGGTATTCATTTTAAGACGGGTTTGATATTATTTAATAACAGCACCAAAATCTTCCCAAAAAATACTTAAAGCCAATCCAGCCATTAAACAAATGTGCTGTTATATTAAACCTCGTCTTGGGCGAAACATACCAAATATATAAAAATAAATTAACTAGGTAATTTCTAATGGAAATGATCGAATGGATGTTTATGTATCCGCTTGAGCGAAGCCGATAGCTATTGGGTCAAGAACAGTGCGTTGTTTATTTAGCAGTATGCATTTTTCTTAATTGTCTTGCTAATTCTGAATAAATAGCAAGTTCAGTGGTATCTTTTAAATTTTTTTGGTTTTTGTAAAATGTGATTACTTTGTCGCAAGCTAAAGCGTCTGAGTATTCACGATAACAGGCGCAGGACTTTTTGTAATAGTATAATGCAGTAAGGGTATCAGCTTTAACCAATTTACCTTCCATGTAGAAATCTCCAAGTTGATCTGCAGCAATTGCTGAATAGTGATAATCATTTCCTTCGTATGTTTTTTTAATCCAATAGTAGGCTGAATCAGTATTTATTTTAATGCCTCGTCCGTCCATGTATATGAGTCCAACTATCCATTGTGATTCTCCATTTCCATACTGTGCTGCCTTTTGATAGTAAAATTTTTTTTCCGTCTCTTTCGTTAGAAAGGATTTTGCAATTTCTCCATAAAATGTTCCATAAAAATCATCCATATTATATTTACTCGTATCGACAGGTATAGTAAGTCCCTTTTTTGAATACTTAATTATTTTTTCTTGAGCTTTTTTATCTGTTGGTGAATAGTCTGAACTGGCGTATAAGGTTACGATCTGGTAACAAGCATTTAAGTCACCTTTGTCTGCTTGACGCTCTAATTTTTTAATGTTTGAACAGGAAATAAAAAAAAGTAGTCCGATTAATAGAGTGAGTAGGCTTTTCATAAATACAGTTCAAATAATATAAATCAGTTCGGAGTCAATATTAATTAAATGAATTCCCTGTTCAAAGGTGTCTGTAATAAATTCAGGGTTGTCCATACATTTATAAATGCCTTCTTTATTTTTTGTAAAACCAATTTGATGCATATTTATTAAGTAATCTGAAAACCCAATAAAGTTTTTGTCAGTCCTGAAATTATATTCTTCAATTATTCTTTCTACAGGCCAGAGTGAAAACATATTTACCCGCCAGTCGTTGTTGTGAAAACCGTTTACTTTTATATAAAGCTCCTTAAATTGATATGGGAAAACAAAATCAAGCATCTTTTCGGTACGATTTAATTCCTCTGCAGAGATCCCAGGATTTAATTCAATGCCCTCCGCTTTCCATTGTTGGATTGCTGTTTCTGCCCAGTTGTCCATCATTGCATTTGTTTTTTGTTGTGTATTCGCGATTTTTCTTACCCCTTCATCTCCCCCAATATCTTCTGAAACCCCGCACTCGCTTTTAAATTACGAAAGGCCTCATCATTTTCCAATTTGCTTTTATCCTTATACCCATTTTTCAAGGCACTGTTTAAATGGTTAATGGCATCAGTCGGGTTGGCTTGAATAGCGCTTAACTCTGCGGCTAAATAATGCGCTTCCGGATTTTCAGGATCCACCAATAAATACAGTTTACTGAAATAGTCGGCTGCTGCTGTATTCTTTTGCTTGATGAATTCTGTCGTTTGTACATACATCATTACACTTAAAAAACCAAGAATCCGTTTGTTCATGAGCGCTTCTTCCTTTGGACCATTTTTGATTTTAGCAGTTACAGCTGCAATATCTTTCTTCCACCAGTTGGCATCATTGGATTGAACCGCCTCCATGTATTTTTTCTTTAGCTTTTCTTCTTTGGCCCATTCGCCTTCTTCTTTTTGTAAAGCAATGTCAATTTCTTTGTTTGTTTTTAATGTTTCGTATGTTTTTATGAAAAAGGAAAGGTCACTGAGGTTTTCATAAAAATTAATGGTCTTACGACAGCATTCATACGCCTTTAGCATTTGTTTTTTATCCAGATCAGTTTGTAATTCTTTTGTTGCTATTTGAATGGCGTTGTTTATTAAGGAATCATTTTTTTCTTTTGGATTTTTACGCATCTGATTCAATTCCATCCATAAAAATGCTTCATCCATTGTTTTTAGCGGAGGCCATTCATGCTTTCCATCAAATACAAGCAGGCGGTGTTTAATGTTATGACCGGCTAAATCTACCATGTCATACTTTTTTATTTCCAGGTAATTGAAATCTGCATTTCCGGCAATGGCCATAAAAAAATAGCTGTCGCGTGGATTGGCAGCTTGTGCCGCAGGAGCCGCTGCACCGGCACAAATAACACCTGTTATAGCACCATTGTTCATGGCAATGGCGTTGGCAATACGCGCACCACCCGAAAATCCTAAACAATAAATGCGTTGTGAATTCACATAATAACGTGTTTGCACATCATTGAAAAATGTAGCGGCAATTTTTTGTGCATCTTCCCATGAATTGCCATTTTTAGAATTGTTGGAAGCTGCAAGAATGAAATTATATTTCTCTGCTAAGGCTTTGTAGTTTGTCAGCGGTAATTTACCATCGCCATGTGGATCGAACGTAAATACAACCGGGTACGTTTTTGTAGCCACATAACTGGAAGGCAAATACAAGGCATAACTGTGAGAGGTATCTGCTTTACAATTAATTTTATCAATCACCTGTCCTTTAATAACATTTTCTTCTTTCGTCTGAGTAAGCGATGCCTGGGTAGTTTCAGGGTTTGCAGAATTCGTGTTGTTGTGAGATGATGAACAAGAGAAAAGACTTACGAAAGAAATTCCTGTTGCAAGAATGATGATGGATTTCATGTTAACAAATTTTATAATTTCTATACTCTCCGATTTTCCAGCCCCATTTTTTTTCAATGTAGAGCAGTAGCTTTTGTTTGAAGGTTAATTTTCGTTTGGTAGGATCAAATGAAAATTTCCAGTTGCTTGCCTTGATACGAGCCTCCATTACACTGGGATGGGTTCCTGTAAAATGTTGTACGGAATCAATGTTTGAATAATCAAACTCCTGAACTTCCGGAATGTTTCTTTTCATCCATTCGTCATCGTGCCACATTTTATGAAAATTACGTTGCTTTGCTTGTTGTGCCGCAGGTGGTTTTACCCAACCATAGTGATACACGGTGGCATCAATTTCTTTTACTTTTAATTTATCTCCATTTATTCGAAAGCCTTGGGCATCTTTATAAGAAGAAATAATTTTGTTGTTTTTAATGACACGTATTTCTTTGCGGTACCATCTTCTGGCATCACCAATAAAATCAAAGGAACCGTAAAAATGTTTGTAATTGAATAACAAACCTTCCACCTCCGGATCGTCCTTATATTTTAATAAAGCTTCTTTTATTTTCTGGTGATCTTTTTCGTGGATGACTTCGTCAGCCTGAATATAAAATGCCCAGTCGCTATCGGGAGCAACCGCTGCAAATGCTTTATCTGTTTCATGTGCCAATACACGTCCACCTTTCCGCAACGAATCATCCCATTCTGTTTCAATGATCTTGAATTTCTCGTTGGAAATCATATTTATTAATCGCAACGTATCATCTTCAGATTTACCAACAGCCACAACAAATTCATCGCACAAGGGAAGAATAGACATGATGGATTCAACAATAGGATAGTCATACGTGATCACATTTCTTGCAATTGTGAAACCACTGACTTTCATCGTTTTTTTATCCCTTTTTACTGTTTGCATGCTTTTTTCCATTTGTTTTGGCATGTTATTTTTCTTATAAACCGGTGTAGTTGCTAGGGGATATTGTTTTTAATTCTTTTTTTATTTCATCGGAAATATTGAGTGTATCAATAAAAGAGGCAATGCTGTCACGTGTAATAGCAGTATTTGTGCGTGTTAAGTCTTTTAATGCTTCGTAAGGTTTTGGATAGCCTTCTCTCCTCAAAACAGTTTGCAAGGCTTCGGCTACAACGGCCCAATTATTTTCCAGGTCACGTTCAAACGCTTGTCTGTTTAAAATTAATTTATCCAATCCTTTTAATAAAGAACGGTAGGCAATTAAACTATGTGCAAGCGGAACACCTACATTACGCAATACGGTTGAATCCGTTAAGTCGCGTTGCATGCGTGAAATAGGCAGTTTGGCAGATAAATGTTCAAAAATTGCATTTGCAATTCCTAAGTTCCCTTCTGAATTTTCAAAATCAATAGGATTTACTTTATGTGGCATCGCGGATGAACCAATTTCTCCTGCTTTTATTTTTTGTTTAAAATAATCCATGGAGATATACGTCCAGATATCACGATCAAAATCAATCAAAATAGTATTGATGCGTTTCAGTGCATCGCAGTATGCCGCAAAATTGTCGTAATGTTCAATTTGTGTAGTGGGGTAGGAGCGGTGAAGACCCAATGTTTTGTTTACAAATGTATTGGCAAATGTTAACCAGTCTATTTTCGGATACGCAACATGATGTGCATTTAAATTTCCGGTTGCTCCGCCAAATTTAGCTCCATAAGGCACCGCCTTTAATTGTGCTACTTGTTGTTGTAAGCGTGCAACAAATACTTCTATTTCCTTTCCTAAACGTGTTGGTGATGCCGGTTGTCCGTGAGTACGAGCCAGCATGGATACATCTTTCCATTCCACAGCCAGGCTGCTTAGTTTTTGAATAAGTTCATTCAAAACGGGATAGATGCATTCGTCCATTGCCAGTTTAATACTATAAGGAACAGCTGTATTATTAATATCCTGGGAAGTTAACCCAAAATGAATAAATTCCGATTGTCCGGTTAATTGTAATGCATCCAATTTTTCTTTGATGAAATACTCTACTGCTTTTACATCATGATTCGTAATTTTTTCAATCTCTTTAATTTGAGTGGCATCTTGTGCATTGAAATTTTTGTAGATATCACGTAAAGGAGCATACAGCGATTTATCAACACCTTTTAATTGTGGCAAGGGTAATTCACATAAAGCAATAAAATATTCAATCTCTACAAACACTCTGTATTTAATTAATGCTTTTTCTGAAAAATAAGCAGCTAATGGTTCAGTTGTGTTGCGGTATCTTCCATCAATTGGTGATATCGCTGTCAGTTTAGTTAATTCCATGTCATTTTATATTAAGGACAGCGAAGATAAGGATATTCAGGCAAAAAAAGCATGGAAAATTAGTGTTAAAAAGAAGGGAAATGGCCGTGGCATCAACTCCGGCGTCAAAACTCTATCCTATACCCACCATATGGAAACAACCCCAGCTGATACTCTTTCTGAGTATTCTGCAGCTTTTTATTATAGGATTCCCTCAATATATTTTGCGTGTTAAAAATATTTTCAACTGTAATAAAGATGCTTTGTGAGGTTCGTTTTCGATTGGTTTTATAAGATAACTTCAGATCAAAACGGGAATAATCTTTTTGTCTTTTACTAAAAGCTTGTGCATCGAAATAGACTGTTTTTCCTTGTATATTGGATTGTTCCAGGTCAATAGGTGTATACCTGTTTCCACCGGCCTGGGTATATTTTAGATCCAGTGAAATAAATTTATTTTTTTTCTGTCCCAATGAAAATTCATAACCACCCAATGCATTGAATACATAACCTCCATCATAACTTGTGGAATGCTCCACACCATCGCTTCCTTTATACTTCGATTGATAAATAGAAATGGTGCTCAAAAAATAATAGTGCCTGCTGAAAAATTTCTCTACCGTTAATTCAGCTCCATAATTTTTACCAGTACCTTTATTTTCAAGAGAATCAACCAGTGGAATGCCTTCCAATGCATTGCCAACATTAATCATTGAGAAGGAAGAAGCATAATTTTTTTCAACCGGGATGTTATATAAATATTGATAATAGCCTTCCAGTTTCAACCGAAAATCTTTTGCAAAATTGTAGTCATAGCTTAAAATGGCGTGGTGACTATTGGAAAGTTTTAAATCTCGATTGCTGGTATTGTAAGTGTTTGCGAGGGGGTCATAGGCATTGTAAAAATAATAAATGGTAGGCTGCGTCTGACTGTGCATGCCATAACCAATGTTGATGGCTTGTTTGGGAGATAACTTGAAATTGGCACCAAATCGGGGCTCCAGAGCCGAAGAGTGATTTAATAAAAACACCTGATAATGGATACCTGTGTTCAGTGTAATACGTTCTGCCGGTCGGAATTGCCAATGTACAAAGCTTTGCACCAAACCTGCCGTTGAATTTTTTACACGTAGCTGATCAACATATTTTCCATATTCCGCATGATAGACGCTTGAATTTGCATTGAAATAAATAGTTTGATAGGTTGCGCCCACTTTAATTAAATGACGGGAATTTATTTTGTTCGAAACAGTATAATTGGCAATGTAATTAGCTTCCGTCGATTTGTTCTTATAGGTGGTGAAAGGTACTGGTGCAGTGGGAGACAGGGTATCCACATATGCATCTAAACCGGTTCCGGAAATGGAAAGTGAAAGCTTTCCGGAAGCATGTGTATTAAAAAAATAAAGATGAGAAACACCACCGGCTCCCATACTTGTTTTAAAAACTAAATTCTCTCCTTCTGAAATATAGGACCAGTCGTCGGATTTACGCTGACTATCCAATAACGATAATTTGCTTGCACCACCAATTCCCCAAACGGTAAATGTTCCTGTATGATCTGTCGGAATGTTTACCTTAAAGGAGACGTCCTGATACTGCGGACTTGCAGAGACACCAAAACGAATTCCTAATTTATTGAATACTTCCAACGTTGAATACCGGTAATTAATCAGGTAGGAACTTCCTTGTTTTTTTGAAATCGGTCCTTCTGCTCCCAACTCAATTCCATTGATTCCCAACTGCCCGGTGAATTCATTTTTTTCATTATTCCCATTGCGTAATTTTATATCAAATACAGCAGCTGTTTTATTTCCATACTCTGCGGGAAAAGCTCCTGTTAAAAAATCCGAGCTGCCTAAAATATTATTGTTTAACATGCTAACAGGGCCACCACTAGCACCCTGTGCAGAGAAATGATTGGGGTTTGGAATATCGATCCCTTCCATTCTCCACAACACACCTAAAGGCGAATTACCTCTTACAATAATGTCATTTCTTGCATCATTACCCGAAGCTACTCCTGCATAATTGGCTACCATTCGGCTTGGATCACTTCTGCTGCCTGCATATCTGCCGGTTTCTTCCGCCTGAAAACTTCTGGAGCTAACGGTTGTTAGTTCATTATTGGCTTTTGTTTTATCGGTTTGCATAACAACTTCAACCACTTCGGAGGTGTATACTTTTTCATGTAACTCAATTGTTAGCACCACTTCCTTGGCGGAGGTAACAATGATGTTGTTAAGCACGACTTCTTCATAACCGATGCAAGTCGCTTTTAAAGCGCGTCGCCCTACCGGCACTTTTTCAATCCGGAATTTACCATCAACATCCGAGGCATCACCCCTTAAGGTATCACTGTTTAATAAAATAATATTGGCTCCGAATAAAATGGATTTGGAATCGGCGTCAATTACTTTTCCACGAATTGTTTGTGTAAATGTTTGAGCGATAGTTGTTCTAGAAACAATTAAAAGGATAAAAAGCAGTAGGTGTGGAATGATTTTTTTCATAAAAAAAGAATTATCCAAAATTACCAAATGATTGGGAATATCACATTGGATTTTTTTAAAACCACATAGGTACATAGACTATGGAATTGAAAACTATGTGCCTATGTGGTTAATTTTTTGACACTATAGAAGTCGTAATGGATTTAGGTTTCTAACATTTCTATCAAAGCTCTACATTTAAAAACCGTACCTTTGCACGCGTTCAAATTTTGTGGATTTTATAGGCAATGATAGATAAAATAAAAATTTCAGTAGTATCCTACTTAAACTCTAAGCCATTCTTGTTCGGAATTGAACACTCGAACATACGGAAGCAGATTGATTTACAACTCGATATTCCTTCTAAGTGTGCGCATAAATTGGTTGACAATCAGGTAGATATAGGTTTAGTGCCAGTTGCCGTTATACCCAGCTTAAAGCAGCATTTTATTATCAGCGACTATTGCATCGGTGCAATAGGTAAAGTTTCATCGGTAATGCTTTATAGCGAAGTTCCTTTAACCGCTATTAAACAGGTGTTATTGGATTATCAATCCCGCACTTCTGTGACACTCGTAAAGGTACTTGCCAATGAATATTGGCATATTTCACCGGAATGGGTAGATGCTTCAGAGCATTTTGAAAATCAGATCAAACGCGCAACCGCTGCGGTTATAATAGGGGATAGGACTTTCGGGTTAGAAGATAAATATGCGTATGTATATGATTTATCAGAAGAGTGGCAAAAATTCACCAAACTACCGTTTGTGTTTGCTTGTTGGGTTGCGAATAAAAAGCTGGATACGGTTTTCATTGCGGAGTTTAACGAGGCACTAAAATATGGCATAGATCATAGAGATGCATTAATTCAAGAATTAAAAGCAAACACGGCTTATAAAACGGATGTAGAAAAGTACTTAAAAAGCAGTATTAGTTATACCTATGATTCTGATAAAAAACGAGCGTTATCGCTGTTTTTAGAGCTTGCCGGAAAACTTAAGGAATAAATTTTTTTAATACGGTATTATTCAATATATTTGTTTTTACAAGAATTTAAAAGAACCCCATGATGAAAAATATACCTGGCTTAGTCGTTTTATTTGCATGTTTGGCTCTTAACCTATCCGCTCAAAAAAATGTGATTGGAAAAGGGGAAGATCAATTAAAAATGTTCAATGCGCAACAAAGCTTTTATGCCGGTGCTTTTCAAAAAGCAGCAAATATCTACAAAGATTTATTGACACAAAGCCCTAATGATGCTAATCTTTTGGGAAGAATTGCAGAATGCTATTATAACATGGGGCAATACACTGATGCATTAACAAATGCAGAAAAAGCAAAAGGAGTTAACGAAAAAGCATACGAGAATACAGCATTGATATTAGGAAAACTATATCATATGAATGGGCAATTGGATGAAGCACTTACAGAATATACTGTTTTTAAATCAATTGTTGGCGCAACAAAGAAAGCACAGGAAACGCAGATTGATATGTACATTGCACAAGTTGCTACCGCAAAAGAATTAATGGCACATCCTGTAGATGCAAAGATCGAGAACATGGGAGATGTGATTAATTCGGAGTTTGAAGACAAATCACCAATGGTTTCTGCCGATGGCAAAACCTTAATCTTTACTTCCAGAAGACCTGGCAAATCAAGTCAATTGGATGTAGAAGGAGATAACAAATATTTTGAAGATATTTATATTTCAAAATGGGATACTGTAAAAAAATTATGGGCAGATGCTGAATTGATTCCAGGCTCCATCAATACAGAAGGTCACGATGCCTGTACCAGTATTTCTCCCGATGGAAAACAAATATTTATTTATAAAAACGATGCAAATGGCGAGTCACGTGGTGGTGACATTTATGCTTCTCGTTTGAGTTCTTCCGGAAAATGGGGTGGAGCAAAATCGGTTGGTAAACCAATCAATACAACTTATTGGGAAGGTGGGGCTTGTGTTTCACCTGATGGTAAAACATTATACCTGGTGAGTGAACGACCAGGTGGAATGGGACATGCTGATATTTATGTTGCGCAACGTAAAACGCGTACGGAATGGGATACACCGGTGAGCATTGGATCAACAATCAATACAACAGAAGATGAAGGAGGTTTATTTTTAGCACCCGATGGTAAAACATTATTCTTCAGTTCAAAAGGGCATAACTCAATGGGTGATTATGATATCTTCAAAACTACACTTGAAAGTGGTAAATGGACAACACCTGTTAATTTGGGATATCCAATTAATACGGTAGGTAAAGACATGTGCTTCTCTTTATCAATTGATGGTAAAACAGGTTATTTCACCAGTGATAGAAAAGGTGGTTTAGGCGAGCGTGATATTTACGTGGTTAATTTAACGAACTATCCGGTACTTGAAAAGGATATGAAACCAAAGCCAAAAGCAACTACTTCAGAACCAGCTGCAGTAATGGCTATTTTGAAAGGAGATATTTTTGATGCCATTGCAAATAAAGGTGTTGAAGCAGAATTAAAAGTATATGATGATGCAGGTTCTGAAGTGGGAAGTACAACATCAGCAGATGGTTCCGGAGAATATTTTATCACGCTGATTGCAGGTAAAAGCTATCATGTAAAAATTTCTCAAAAAGGATTTAAGCCAATCGATGAAAAAGTAGAAGTTGCAGCAGCAAAAGATGGTGCTACGACAGTGGTGAAACATTATTTGCTTTATAAAGAGGATTAGGTATAAGCTATCGAAGGGCTATTTAGCTAAAACGCCAAAGGTCTTTAAGACCTTTGGCGTTTCTCATTTATATCACGTCTCTCAGATCCTGCAACCTGACAGGTTTTTAAAACCTGTTAGGTTTGTAAAAGCCTCAGTATTTAAATTTATTTAAGATTGAACAAAGGAGATGTAGTGTGCAATAAAAAACCTAACAGGTTTTAAAAACCTGTCAGGTTGCCCAGTAGTTTCCAAATCTACTTCTCCAGTATCTCCTTAATATTCGGTTTAAAATACAATTGACTCTTCAAGATCTTTCCATCTTCTCTGAAAATAGGTTCTCCCTTTTCATCCAGCTTACTCATATTGCTGCGTTGGATTTCATCAAACACTTCTTCAATTTTGTATTGCAATCCATGACGTAAAATGGTACCAAACAAAATGTACAACTGATCACCCAGCGCATCTGCTATCTCTACAATGTCTTTGTTTTTGCAGGCTTCCAGGTACTCTTCGTTTTCTTCTTTAATCAGATTGTAACGCAGCATGTATTCGTTTTCACTTACCTCTCCAGTTGGCTCATAACGATTTCCAATTTTAAATGTATCGTGAAATTTTTCTACGTGTTTAATTTTATGGATCAGTGTTCCAATCGTTTCTTTGTTTTCCATTTTCTTAAATTTATTTTTATTCTTAAATCCTACTTATACCTAAGCATCCTATTCATCCGTGTATCGTTTCCTGTGTCCCATAATTCTTGATCACAATCGCTTCATGTTCCAACCACTCCTTCCAACGTGTATCCACATTTACATTGTGATCCGCATATTGGCGGGCAAAACCAATGAAGGTCGTATAATGTCCGGCTTCACTGATCATCAGGTCGCGGTAAAATTTAGATAATTCAGGATCTTTGATGTTTTCTGATAATACTCTGAAACGTTCACAACTTCTGGCTTCTATCATGGCGGAGAAAAGTAAACGATCCACCAGCGATTGTCTGCGGCTTCCATCTTTTTTCATGAATTTATACAATTCATTTACATAATTATCTTTTCGTTCACGTCCCAATTGCAAGCCTTTGCTTTTTATCAGATTGTGTACAAGTTCAAAATGTGCCAGTTCTTCTTTTGCTAATTCAATAAGAGCAGTCACCATATCGGTACATTCCGGATTGTTCACAATGAGTGAAAGTGCATTAGATGCTGCTTTTTGCTCACACCAGGCATGATCTGTTAAGATCATATCAATATTTCCTTCCACAATATTTACCCAATGTGGGTCCGTCGGTAATTTTAATCCTAACATCAGTCTATAAATTTTTTCATTAATGGTCCGCTTGATAAGCTGGTTACAAGTGCCATAATCACTAAAGCAACAAATATAGGTTTAGAAATCAAGCCTGCATTTAAGGCCAGCGTACCCAGAATAATTTCCATTGCTCCCCGAGCGTTCATACCAAAACCAACCGCCAATGCATGATTTCGTGTCATTCCACCCAAGCGTGCTCCAGCACTTGCACCTATTACTTTTCCAACAAATGCAAGTACCAATACAATGACAACAATTAACAAATCGAAATTTTCAATGAAATTTACTTTTAATCCAATGGAAACAAAAAACAGCGGCGCAAAAAAATTGGTCACAAATTGATGAATGATTTCACGTGCCTGTTCACGCAAATGAACACTGTCGCCGACTGCGATACCAGCAATGAATGCTCCTAGAATAGCATGTATATGAATACTTTCGGTAAATGCTGCAGAAAGCAAACAGATACCTAATGAGATAGAAAGTACGCCACCAGGCCATGATAATTTGGTTTGTATCCAAGGCAAGGCTTTATCAATAATTTTCTTTCCAATGGTTAACATAAAAATACCAAAGCCAATAATGTATGCAATCGTATATCCTAAATTGATGTACTGGTGATTGGTTTTATTGGTCAAACTAAGCACCAATGAAAAAATCAACCAGCCAATTAAATCGTTGAACATGGCAGAAGCAATAATCACCATACCAATATTGGTTTGAAATATATTCATGTCCATTAGAATACGTGCAATCACAGGTAATGCAGAAATGGACAACGCTGTTCCTAAAAAGAGTGCAAATAATAAACGTGCATCGTGATCATTTTGAATATGAAAAATATCCGGAAAATACCAGGCAACAGCGAAGCCGGTAATGAAAGGAAGAACAACGCTAAACATACTGGTATAAATGGCCACTTTCCCTTGTTTTAAAACCATGGGTAGTTGTACCTCCATCCCTGCAACAAATAAAAGCATGATAACAGATAAACTAAAAATTCCATCCAATGCAATAGGGATATTACCATGAAATGGAAATAAATAATTGAAGAGTTGTGGACAAATCATTCCTAAA
>C688J18823_10001721_pt1 | contig 13629 bp, 13 predicted proteins | sample HopSoiMetagenom1_FD_18823 | JGI IMG/M metagenome (IMG submission 18823)
GGTCTTAGTCGGACCGAACGACGTAGTTGCCGCTGTCGAGCGGGAACGGGAAACTGGAGAACGGCGTGCGGGTGCAGGGTGTGAACGTGGGCGGGCGCGGCCTGTCGAGGAACTCGACCGGATGGATCTCGTCGGGCATCGCGCCTGGCGGCCCGTGGTCCCAGATGGTGATCCCCAAGTGGGAGATCCGATCGCCGAGGAACTCGAAAGGCTCGCGGAACTTTCCGCCGACTCGCGTCTGGTCACCGTCGACGACGATGCAGGTGACGTCGACGATCCCAGGATCGATCGAGTAGAGCGGCGAGTGAACGACGATCGTTCCCGAGACGCCGTTCGGACCGTCGTGCGCGCTGACTTCGAATTGCTCCGTCGTGTTCACCTCAGGCTGCGGAAAGCCCGGGAACGTCACCTTGCCGGAGCCGGTGACGGCGGGCCGCGCCGCTCCGGCGGGATGTGAACCGGCGGGCGCTGCGAGCCCCGCGGCGATGACCGTCGCCGCTACGGCGGCGACGGCGATGCGCGGCCAGGCTTGTGCGAGAACGCTCACGGCGGCCACCCTAGTACGCCTGTGCCACGGCGGTCAACGGCCGCGCCCGGGACTAGCCGATCGGTGTGTGGTGGAGCTTGAGCGTCAACGTCCCCGACCACGCATTCGTCCCGCTCACGATCGCGGTGCTGCCGGTCTGCGCGTCCGGACCGAACACGCCAACAACCTCGCCGGGCGTGTAGCGCAGCGTGAATAGATAACGCCCGTCCGGTCGGAGCAACCGCGGGTAGAGGGCCGGCCAGGCCCCCGCGTACACCGCCGGCGGCGGGGGATTCGGACCGGTCAGACAGCCGGGAGCCTGCGGCGTCAGCACGTCGCCCGGGTCGAGGAGGAGGTGCAGCTCGGGCTCTTTCGCCTCGAGGCCTGCCCGGTTGAGGTCGAGCATGGCCTGAAGCGCGGCCTTCGGAGACGCCGGGCCATCGGAGACGATGGTGCAGGAGTAGTCGTCGTCGGTCACGGCCAGCACCCCGTGCCAGGCAGTCGGATCGAGCGGGCCGGCTCCCTGCACCCCGCCGAGATCGCCGCCGCTGGCGAGCGGAATTCGGTTGGCGCGCACGTGCAGCGAGTTGTGGATGCTCAGGCTGTCGTCGCTGGTTCGGTAGTCGAACGCAGAACTCCAGTCGAGCTCCATCTCCAGCTCGAAGCGGGCGCAGCGGTCGATCCGCTCAAAGGTCGTCAGGTCCTGCTGGTAGGTGAACCCCTCCATCTTCTGCCCGATCTTCGCTATCCGGTAGAGCTGCGTCAGATCGTGGTTGCGGCAGCGCTCGGATGCGCGCTTGATCGCCGTTTTGAAGACCTGTTCGAGCAGGACGTTCGCCTCATCTCTGAATCGCGCGAAGCGCGCTTGCAGCCCGACGAGCTCGGTTGCCTTCAACCATCCCGTCCCCGCGGCGACCGCGGCTTCGAAGACGCTGTCGTCCTCGGCGCCCTTGCGCAGCAAGGGCGGACCTCTCGTGCGTACGAGAGGGTGAGCGCGGTCTCGAGCTTCGGTAGGAGACCCGGATCGCCCTCGCCAATGCCGACGCCCGAGAAGTGCGCGACGCGGATAGTCACACCCCTGCTGCTGCGGGCGATCGGGTAGCGGTGGACGTTCCGGCCGACCCCGAACCAGGCGACGCCGAACGTTCCCTTGGTGGCTCGAGGAAGGCTGAGCGACACAGTCGCCGCCTTTGCGAGCGCCGTCCCGTCCGGGCCGAGCTCGACGCCCGACAGCAGCCGGACGCCGGGGATCCCCGACAGCTTCGCTACCGGCGTGACGCTGATCACCGTCTCCTCCGCGAGCGCGCCCGCAGGGATGGCGACGCTGATTGCCGTGCCGTTGGTCGAGGTCGTGCCGACCGTTCCGCCTGCTGCACCGATGGTGGCGCTGTGCGTGCGCCCCTGCTCCAGCCTCAGAGCGGCGCTCTTCGGCTGCGGCTGCGGCTTCGCCTTCGTGCAGACGCGGACGCGCTTGACCTTGCCGTGGACCTTCTTCTTGACGAAGTGACACCGCTTCTTCGCCGGCTCTGCACCACCGACGGTCGAGGACGGCATGGCGAACGCGGCGGCCGCGCCTCCGACCACCGAGACAACGAGCAGCGTCGCGATGAGCGAGAGCGACCTTCTGATGCGGGACGTGTTCATCGACCGATCCTTCCCTGTCGCCGTTACCGGGCGGGAGCGGGACCCCAGTCCGCCGTCGTGCCGCCGCGGATCACGAGCCGCGGCGAGAGGCCGCAGCCGGGCGCCGTGAGGTCGACGGCAGAGGCCCACACGCCCGAGCGGTTGCTCCAGGCGAGCGTTCGGCCGTCGGGCGACCATGTCGGCTTCGCAAGCGGGCCGTTCGTGACGGGGAGCGAGCAGATCGCCCGCGGGGCCGTAGAGAAGCCGCTGACTGGATAGACCGTGAGTGCCGCGCCGGCCCAGTCGCCTTCCACGTTCGTGCCGCGGATCAGCGCAAGCTTGTCTCCCGCGCGCGTCAGCTCGCCCTCGTCGAGGAGCTTGCGGTCGAACGGCTCGCTGCCGTCGAGATCGTCGGCGAACCAGCCCTGCAGCCCGCCGCCGAGCGTGTCGACGAAGAGCTGCGGCGAGTAGCTGCTGTAGGGCGCGAAGACGAGCAGCCTGCGGTTGTCGATCCACGACGGGCTCTGGAGGTACGTCCCCGGCTCGTGCCGCTCGGCGAGCTTCGAGCCGGTGAGCGCGCTTCGGTACTCCGTCGTGACGGCGAGCAGGTTCATGCCCTTCACACCCGTGTGGGGATCGTAGGCGCCCTGCAGCGTCGCCTTCGTGAGGGCGACCTTCTTCCCGTCAGGCGAGACCGCTGGGCCGAGCGCGAGCTCGTGCAGAGGGCCTGCGTTACGAAGGCCCGTAGCTACGACGCGCGGCCGGCCGAGGACGCGACCCTTGCGGTTGAGGCGGTAGATCTTGGTCCCGCGCAGCGCGACGATCGTCCCGTTGTCGGCCTGCGTCGGCGAGGTGTACGGGTTGGCGGCGGTCCCGTTGCGTGTGACCCGCCGCTGGCGCGACCCGTCAGGAGCCGCCGACCACACGTTTCCGCCTCGCGCGAAGACGATGCTCTCCCTGGCGACCTCGCTCGCGCGCGCCGTGAGGGGCGCCGAGCTGCCGGCGCTCGCGAACGCGGTGGTCGCGAACGCGGTCGCGGCCAGCCCCATCACACACCCAGTCGAACCGATTCTCGTCATCGTCTTCTGCCTTCCGTTGATCAGCACTAGCTCGGGAACACCCTCGCGAAGCACGCTCAAGCACCGCTCAAGCGCGGCGTGTGGCCGCGAGTAGCGTCGTAAGGGCGTCCCGCGACTCGACGCCGAGCGTCCGCGAGAGCTTCGCGACGCTCCACTCGACAGCCGCAAGGCTGATGAGCAGGCGCTCGGCGATCGCGGCATCCGAATGACCGGCCGCCACGAGCGCGGCCACCTCGCGCTCCTGGAGCGACATGCCGGAACCTGCGCGTGCAAGAGTCACGAGCCACAAGTTCGAAGCTGAACCTCAAGCGTGGCTCAACGGGGGATAGGGGTTTGATCGAGCTCGGCATTCTCGGACCGCTGGAGGTGCGCCGCGACGGTGAGCACGTCGAGCCGAAGGCGGCCAAGGAGCGGGCGCTGCTGACGCTGCTGCTGCTGCGGCCGGGCGAGGTGGCGTCACGCGACCGGCTGATCGACGACCTCTGGGGAGACGAACGCCCCGAGACGGCGGACCACGCGCTGCAGGTCTACATCTCGAACCTGCGCCGCGCGCTCGGCCGTGAGGCGATCGTGACGCGCGCGGGCGGCTACGCGCTCGCGGTCGATGCGGATGGCGTCGACGCCGTCCGGTTCCAGCGCCTGGCCGAGCGCGGGCGGGCGGAGCTGGGCCGTGACCCTGAGGCCGCTGCGCAAACGCTCCGCGAGGCGCTGGCGCTCTGGCGCGGCCCGGCTCTCGCCGACGTCGCGTACGAGGAGTTCGCGCAAGCGGAGGTCGGCCGTCTCGAAGAGCTGCGCTTGATCGCGCTCGAGGAGCGGATCGAGGCCGACCTCCGCCTCGGCCGCCATGCGGCGCTCGTCGCCGAGCTCGAGTCGCTCGTCGCCGAGCACCCCCTGCGCGAGCGGCTGCGGGCGCAGCTCGTGCTCGCGCTCTATCGCTCCGGGCGCCAATCCGACTCGCTCGACGCGTACCGGCAGGCCCGCGAGACGTTGCTGGAGGAGCTTGGGCTCGAGCCGAGCGCGGAGCTGCGGGAGCTGCAGGCGGCGATCCTGCGGCAGGAGCCCTCACTGGACGTCGAGCCGGCGGAGCTCCGCGCCCGCCGCCACCTGCCGACGCCCGCGACTCCATTCGTCGGACGGCGCGAAGAGGTCGCGAGCGTGCTCGAGCGCTTTCGGAAGGATGGAGCGCGGCTGGTGACCCTCACGGGCCCAGGCGGCACCGGGAAGACGAGGCTCGCGCTCCAGGTGGCGCGCGAACTGTCGCGCGACTATGCCGACGGCGTCTATTTCGTCGACCTCGCGCCCGTCAGCGACCCGGACCGGCTCGCGGACGCGATCGCGAATGCTCTCGGTGTTCCGGACGCCGGCCACGTCAGCGAGTACCTCGAGCAGCGGCAGGTCCTGCTCTTGCTCGACAACTTCGAGCAGATCGACCCCGCCGCGGTAACCGTCGGCGAGCTTCTCCAAAACGCAGCGCGGCTCTCCGTGCTCGTGACCAGTCGTTCGCCGCTGCGGATCTACGGCGAGCACGTCTTCGCCGTGCCGCCGCTCGCGGACGACGATGCGGCGACGCTGTTTGCGACGCGGGCGCTGGCTGCCGGTCGAAGTATCGAGCGCTCGCCTGCAGTCGACGCCTTGTGTGCGTGGCTCGACGGGCTTCCACTCGCGATCGAGCTCGTCGCTGCGCGCGCGCCCGAGATGTCGCCGGAGCAAATACTGCGCGAGCTTCCGCCACGGCTGGAAGTCGCCACGGCAGGTCCGCGCGACGCACCGGCGAGGCAACAAACGCTGCGTGCCACGATCGAGTGGAGCTACGGGCTTCTCCCCGCGCCGGAGCAGCTCGTCTTGGCGCGACTCGGCGTGTTCGTCGGCGGCTTCACCCCGCAGGCAGCTCGCGCCGTCTGCGACGCCGACCTCGGCCAGCTGGCGGCATTGGCGGCCGCGAATCTCGCGGTCGAGGTCGACGCGCCCACCGGCGAGCCGCGGCTGACGCTGCTCGAGACCGTTCGCGAATACGCACTCGAGCGCCTCGAGGAGCGCGGCGAACGAGCCGCGTTCGGCGGGCGGCACGCCGCGCATTTCCTCGAGCTTGCCGAGGAGTCGACGCACGAGCTCGAGGCTGACGCCGAGCAGGAGTCGGCGCTCGCGCGGATCGAGCTCGAGCACGACAACCTCAACACCGCCCTCGGTTGGCTCGCCTCGGCCTCCGAGGTCGAGCGCGAGCTGCGGCTCGCGACGGCTCTGAGAGCGTTCTGGTGGGTGCGCGGCCACCTCGGCGAAGGCCGCCGCTGGCTCGAGAGCGCGCTCAGCCAAGGCACCTCGGTTTCCGCGTCGACTCGCGCCGATGCGCTCTCGACCCTCGGGGTGCTCGCATACAGGCAGGGCGATGTCGGCGTCGCGGAGGACGCGTGGGAGCAGAGCCTCGTTCTATACCGGGAGCTCGACGACACCACCGGCATCGCTCGCTCGATCGGGGAGCTCGGCAGCGTCGCCGTCACCGAGCAGGACTACGCCAAGGCGGCCTCGCTGTACGAGGAGAGTGCCGAGCTCTTTCGCAGCAATGGCGACAAGATGCGCCTCGCGGTCGTCCTCGCGAACCTCGGGGCCATCGCGAACATGCAGGGCGACTACGAGCGCGGCCGCCGTCTCACCGAAGAAGCGCTCCAGCTCAACCGCGAGATCGGCGCCAAGGACAATGTCGCACTGAACCTGCACAACCTCGCTCGGGCGGCGCTCGTCGAGGGCCGCCAGGACGACGCGGTGGAGCTTCTGCGCGAGAGCCTGGAGCTCTCCTCCGACCTCGGGTACAGAGAGCTCATCGCGTACTGCCTCGCGGGTTTCGCCGAGCTCGCGGCCGGCCGCGAGGACTCCGAGCGCGGGGCGGTGCTGGTGGGCGCTGCCGACGCGCTGTTCGGAGACCTCGGCGTCGCCCTGGCCCCGGATGAGGCCGAGAGCTACGAGGGCACCGTCCGGACGCTCACGGAGCAGCTGGGGGAGACCGCGTTTGCGAGGAGACGTGCCGACGGCGCGGGCCTGCCGCTGGACGTCGCCGTGCAGCTCGCGCTGGCTGGTTAGATACGGTGCGTCCGCCGGACCGGACAGGCGGCGTGACTGGCTCGAGTCCGGGATCGGCCCCCCGAAAAGCCCCGAAGCGGGCTTTTTCGTTCGACGTCGAACCTAACCCCCATGCTGCCGACGATCGCCGGAGAGCTCCCTAAGGTCCACGCGATGATTCGCGTGAGCAGGCGCGCGCCAATCGCGCTCATCGTTGCGCTCGTGCTGGCGCTCGTGCTGGTGGAGAGCGGCAACGCGAAGCGGCTCCTGGCGCCACGCAAAGCCTGCGGCGATCCGTCGATCGCGAAGCTGCCGCTGAACAAGGTGGTGCCGACCGCAACGGCGCCGACCCACGCGACGCCGCGGGTGCTCTCCGCGATGGTGTGCCTGCACAACTACGCGCATCGGCGGAGCGGCCTGCCCCGCTTCCACGTGAATCGACGCCTGAGCAGAGCGGCCGCGCTCAAGATTCGCAAGATGATCGCGTGCGGCGAGTTCAGTCACACCCCGTGTGGGATCAACACTGCGACGTACGAGTGGCAGGTCGGGTTCACGGGCACGTGGTGGGGGGAGAACGCCGCGTTTCTTCGCGACCTCGGTGGCTACTCAGGTGTGCGGGCGACGTTCAACGCCTGGCTGAACTCCCCGGACCACCGCTTCAGCATCTTGTCCGGGCACTACGACCAACTGGGGATCGCGGCAGCTCATGTCAGCACACTCGGTGCCTACGGCTTTCCCGGCGTCATCTGGGTGGCGAACTTCGGGAGCGCGCACTAGGCCCACGCGCCTCAGAGGAGCCGCTCGAGCTTGCTCCAGAGCAGGCTCTGCAAGCGCTCCCGCGAGGTTGAGGGCGGCTCGCCGGGGCTCGACCGGGCGACGTCCGGCTCGAAGAGCCGCTCCTCGATGAGGGCCGCCGCCTCTGCGCTGCGCGCGATCATCATGATCTCGGAGTTGCGGTAGAGCGCCCAGGCGTCGAGGTTGACGGTGCCGAAGCTGACGACGTCGTCGGCGACGACGACCTTGGCGTGCACGACCGTGTCCGGCAGCTCCCACACCTCGACCCCCGCGTCGAGCAGCTCCGGGTAGCGGTGCTTCAGCGCAGCCGTCGCCTGCGCATTGTTGGAGATCTTGGAGATGACGACCCTCACCCGCGCGCCACGCCGCGCAGCGGCAACGATCCGATCGATCATGTCTCGGTCGGTGAGATAGGGGTTCATCACGTCGAGACGCTCGCGAGCGCCGTCGAGCTGCTCGCGGATCGCCTGCGAGGCGGCGACGTGCCCACCCGGGATCACCTGGGCCAGCGCGATGGGGGTCGAGCCGGGGTCGGCCGGCTCCGGGAACAAGGGCGACAGCTGAGAGGGAAGCGGAGCGCCGTGCCCGTGGAAGCTGGTCAGGAAGGCCGCCTGCGCCTGCCGGACGACGTCGCCGGTGATTCGCACCATCACGTCGTGGAAGCCGCCGTTCTGGAAGTGATCCTCGATGCCGGCGCCACCGGTCCACGCGATCGCGCCGTCGATCACGTAGAGCTTGCGGTGATCCGCTCGCCCGATCTCGTCCTGCCGCAGATCGACGCGCTGACCGTCAGGGAAGAGGCCGTCCCGGTCGAGTGGGAAGACGTCGTTGACGACGATCTGCGCTCCAGCGGCGGCGAGACTCGTGAACATCGCGCGCGCTTGCGTGTACGGCCTGGAGCCGAACCCGTCCACGATCACGCGAACCTCGACCCCCTCCGCCAGCTTCCGCTCCAGCAGGGCTGTCATCTTCATTCCGACCTCGCCCTCGCGCCAGCCGAACATCAGGATGTGCACCGACGACCGCGCGCTCTCGACGTCCGCGAAGATCTTCGGGAAGAAGTTGACGCCCTCCGCCCACGGCTCGATCGTCGCCGCGGTCGACCACGCGAACGGCAGCGCTGCATCGTGCGGGCGCGCGCCACGTCGAGCGACGAACGCCTCTGTCGCGGCCTGCGCGCCGGCCGGCGTGACCGCGCCGGAGGGCGGCGGCCAGCTCGGCCGCTGCGTGACCCCGAGCACCCGACGGCCGGCGAGCACGAGCAGAACGCCGACACCTCCTGCGATGGCGAGCGGCCAGGTTCGAGCGGATGGCATCCGCGGGTTCTACAGGAGCGACGCCCGGCCCGGAGGCCGGGCGTCGCGAATGTCAGGCGGCGGGACGCTTTTGCTGCTGCTGCTGCGGAGTCGGCGGCTTCTCGCCCGTGAGGATGTTCCAGGCCCGGGTGGCGGCGCGTCGGGAGCCCATCGCCGCGGCTGCGCCGAGGATCCCCACGAAGATCGTCCAGGTGCGCTCCTTGCGCGCCTCCTTCTTCGGGTCCTTCGTCAGCGCGCTCCAGAGCGCGCCGAAATCGGTCCTCAGCTGGTCGAGCTGCTCGACGACGACGTCCCGCCGGTCGGGCATCAGGATTCGGTCGTCCCGGCCGAGACCTCGCCGCGCCAGGCGCCGCTCTCCTCGCCGCGGCTCTCGATCAGCTCCTTGAAGCGCTGGAGGTCGCCGCGGATGCGCTGGTTGTCGATGCCCGCGGCGGAGCCGACCGTCTCGACCGCACCTTGCGGCTTGTAGCTCATCGAGAGGCGGATCAGCGTCCGGCCCTCGCCGAGCGACTCGAAGCTGACGGTGCCGCGCGTCTTCTTGCCGTCCTCGCTCACCCAGCTGATCTGCCGGTCCGGGTGCTGCTCGAGGATCTTCGCGTCCCACTCGGCGGTCTTGCCGCCGATCGTCGCGACCCAGTGCAGCCGCGTGTCGTTGAGCTGCTTGACGTCGTCGACGCCGTCCATGAAGAGCGGGAAGTCCTCGAACTGCGTCCACTGGTTGTAGGCAGTCGCGACCGGCACGCCGACCTCGATCGACTCGTCGATCGTGCTGACGCCGGAGCCCGTGGCGCCGCCGACCGCGGGCATCGCGCCGCCCAGCCGGTTGCGGAACTTGAAGGCGCCGAACGCCGCGGCCCCGCTGCCCAGCACGAAGACCGTGTTCCGCAGCTTGTGCGAGCGCTTCTTCTCGACGCGCGTCCAGGCCTGCTGGAGGTTCTTCGTCATGGTCGCGAGCTCGCGGCGCAGGTCCTCATCGGCCGCGAGCCGTGCGGCCACCGCGGCCGTGCCCATGCGGCTAGCCGCCTTGCGCTTGGCAGCGGTGCCGTGGCCGACCGCGGAGATCAGCTGCTTGCGGAACTTCTTGTCGCGGGACAGCGCGAGGGCGAGGTCCTTGCCGCTCGCAGCGTTGTCCTTCAAAACCGTCGTCTTGCTGCGTCCGAACATCCCCTGTTCCTTTCCTCGAAGTCATGGGGCTTCTACCGCCGTTGCCCGGACCCAAACGTGACGGCCGCGGTATCGACGTCTCGCGGGAAGCGGAGTACTCTGAGCGTGTTGCGGCCCGATCAGAGGACGGGCCCGAGAGGCAAGGGGAGGGCATGAAACACGTCAAGCTGTTCGTAGTCGCCGCGCTCGCGGTGGCTCTCTACACCGGAGCCACGGTCTCGTCGGCGGCCGGCGCTCGCGGGCTCGCGCAGAGCACGCCGTGCGTACCGGCACTCGCCGGCGGCGACCTGTTCTCGGTCTACTCGAAGCTGACGCCGGCGGCATACGGCCGCGGCTTCCAGCAGCGCGAGCCGTCCGACGGCCTCGCCAGCGACCTACCTGCAGCGGCGAAGGGCAAGGCCGGCGCGAACTTCCGCGCGACGATCCCCGTCTACTTCCACGTCGTCACCGATGGGTCGACCGGCAGCCTCACGAGCACGATGATCGCGAACCAGATCACGGTCATGAACCAGACGTTCGGCGGCACCGGCTTCAGCTTCAGGCTCGCCGGCGTGACGCGCACCGACAACGCCGACTGGTTCTACGCCGGCCCCGGCGGGACCGACGAGCACTCGATGAAGCAGGCGCTGCACCAGGGCGGCGACAACGCGTTGAACTTCTACTCGACGACGGCCGGCCCGTACCTCGGCTGGGCGTTCCTGCCCGACATCGTCACGAAACCGGGCCAGGCGTACCTCGACGGCATCGTGATCAACTGGGAGTCGATCCCCGGCGCCTCGACGACCTTTGCCGGCCGCTACGACGAGGGCAAGACAGCGACGCACGAGACCGGCCACTGGCTGAACCTCGAGCACACGTTCTACGGCGGCTGCAATGCGAAGGGCGACTTCGTCGACGACACGCCGGCCGAGCGGACGCCCACCTCGGGCTGTCCGGTGGGCAAGGACACGTGCTCCGCACCGGGGTTCGACCCGATCCACAACTACATGGACTACTCGTACGACAGCTGCTACACGCAGTTCACCGCAGGCCAGACGCAGCGCATGCGCGACTCCTGGCTCCTGTACCGAGCCTAACCACCAGCTGCCGGCGGGGTCGCGTGCGACCCCGCCGGCTCACTCGCCGGCACGCGGTCGTAGCTCGATCGCGAGGTCGCACTCGAGCGCGTTGGCGATGCGCAGAAGCGTGTCGATCCGGGGCGGACGGCCGCCGCCTTCGAGCCGCGCGATCGCCGACTGGGTCGTCCCACACAGCTTGGCGAGCTGCGCCTGGGAGAGGCCGAGCTCGCGGCGTCGCGTCCCTACCTGATCGGCGATCTGGCCGAAGAGCCAACCCTCCTCGGCGCCCGCGAGGCGGGCGCGAACTCGCTCGATCGGGTGATGTTTCCGCTCTTGACGCATATCGCAAGTATGGTATATAGCAGATTAGAGATAAGAGTCGAAGCCTGGAGGTCGCGATGACCATCGACACCGAAGCGCGCCTGACCCGACTCGAGGGCCGGATGGTCCGGCTGCAGGAGCGCCTGGAGCGCCTCGAAGGGACCGTCAACGTTGCGCCTGAGGTCGCGCGGCCCGTGGTCGCGCGGCCCGCGCCCCAGCCACCGCCGGTCGCTCCGTCAAGGCCCGTTTCCCCACCGGCGCCGCCGAAGGCTGCGATCGATCTCGAGGATCTGCTCGGCGGGCGGCTGCTGGCGCTCGTCGGCGGAGTGACCGTTCTCGTCGGACTCGTCTTCCTCGTCGCCCTCGCCGTCGAGCGCGGCTGGCTGGGTGAGGGTGCGCGCACCACGCTCGCGTTCGCGGGGTCCGCGGCGCTCCTCGGTCTCGGCGCCTGGCTCTACGAGCGCCGCGGCCGAACGCAGGCGGCACTGGCCGCCTGCGGCACCGGCCTCGCGGGCCTGTTCCTGTCGCTCACCGCGGCGACCGTGCTCTACGACCTCGTCCCGATCGAGCTCGCGCTTGCCGGAGCGTTCGTCTTCGGCGCGGTGGGAGCCGCCCTCGCCGTCCGCTGGGACTCGCGCACGATCGGCGGCCTCGGAATCCTCGGCGCGCTCGCCGCGCCAATGCTCGTGGATGCGACCGACAACGCACAATCGCTGCTCTTCCTCGCCGTCGCGGAAGCGGCTGCGATCGCGGTGCTCGTCTGGCGGCGCTGGAGCTTCCTGCGCCTGGCCGCCGTCGGGATCGTGCTCGCGCAGCTGGCCGGCTGGGTGTTCTCGGCCGACCCGTCGACCACGCGCGCGCTCGTCGTGCTCTCGCTCTTCGGCGTCCTCAACCTCACGGCTGCGCTCGCGTTCGAGCTCCGCAGCAAGGCAACGGCGACGGCCGCCTCCGTGGTGATCGTCGTCGGCAACGCGTTCTGGCTCGGCCTCCTCGGCTCGTGGGCGGCAACCGACGACTGGTGGTCAGACCCGACGTGGACGTCGAGCGGCTGGTGGTTCGCGGGGCTCGGCGTCGTCCATGCCGTCGCGGGACTGGCGCTGCTGCGCCTCCAGCCGCTCAACCGCACCGTGGCGACGTGGCTCCTGGGCATCGGGCTGCTCGCCGCGAACGTCGCCTTCGTGCTGCTCGTCAGCGGCGCTGCCATCCCGATCGGCTGGGCAGCCGCAGCCGCGGGCCTGGCGCTGCCGGCGCGCAAGCTGACGGGCAAGCCGCTGCTCGTCTACTCCGTCGTGTCCGCGCAGATCCTGCTCGCGGTCGCCCACGTGCTCAGCTACGACGCGCCGCTCGATGCCGTCGCGCACGGGGGCAGCACGACGCTGTGGCCGATCCTCGCGATCGCCGCCGCCGCGTTCTTGGTCGCGCGGCTGACCCCGGCGGACGAGGTCGAATGGCAAACCGCTGCGGACGCGACGGCGCTCGCCGCGATCGCGTACGGCACAGCGGTCGTCTTCGGCGGCGTCGCCCTCGTTGCCGCCTGGGCCGCCGAGGCGGCCGTGCTGGCGGAGGTCGGCCGGCGGCTCCAACACCGCGTCGCGGCCGCGGGCGCATTTGGCTTCCTCCTGCTGGCGTCGCTCCACACGCTCTCGTTCGAGGCGAGGCCCGACTCGCTCGTCGAAGGCGCGACGCCGTTCTGGCCGGCGTTCGTCGCCGTGGGAGTCGTCGCCCTCGTCGCGGCCTTCGCCTCGCGCCGCACGATCGCACTCTTCCCACACGACCGAACTCTGCTCGAAGCGGTCGCCGGCACGGCGCTGGTCTATCTCGCCTCCGTCGGAATTGTGAGCGCCTTCCAGCCGGCAACCGTTGACGTGCGCGCCGGCGACTTCGGAGTGCGCGAGCAGGGGCAGGCCATTCTCAGCGCGTTCTGGAGCCTGCTCGGGCTACTGCTCCTATGGGCCGGGTTGCGCCGGGACCAGAAGGCGACGCGGCTCGCGGGCTTCGCCCTCCTGGCCGTCGCGGTCGGGAAGGTCTTCCTGTACGACATCGCGACCCTCGACCAGGGCTACCGCGTCCTTTCGTTCGTCGTGCTCGGGCTGCTCCTGCTGACCGGCGCTTACGGGTACCAGCGCATGCGGCGAGGTCTCGGCACTTAGCCTGCCCGCGAGTGTTCAGCCAGTTCACCGACCTCGTCGCCGACGCCTCCGGCTGGGCCTACGCGATCCTGTTCGTGCTCGCGTTCCTCGACGCGCTGGTGCCGATCGTGCCGAGCGAGACGTCGGTGATCACGGCCGGAGTGGTCGCCTCGGCAGGCGACCTCAGCCTGCCGCTCGTGGTCGCCTTCGCGGCGGGCGGCGCGTTTGCGGGCGACAACACGGCGTACTTCGTCGGCAGCCGCTACGGGCCACGGATCAACAAGCGCTTCTTCAGCGGCGAGAAGGCGAAGAAGCGCGTCGCCTGGGCGCACCGCCAGGTGACCGAGCGCGGAGGCGAGCTGATCGTGATCGCCCGCTTCATCCCCGGCGGCCGCACCGTCGTCACGCTCAGCGCGGGCACGCTCGGCTACCCATGGCGCAAGTTCGTGGTCTTCGACGCCGCCGCCTGTCTCACGTGGGGGCTGTACGCCGGGCTGCTCGGCTACTTCGGCGGCCACGCATTCGAGGAGGCGCCGTGGAAGGGGCTCCTGCTCGCGTTCGCGATTG
>C688J18823_10001722_pt1 | contig 13628 bp, 13 predicted proteins | sample HopSoiMetagenom1_FD_18823 | JGI IMG/M metagenome (IMG submission 18823)
AAGACAAATATTTTTAATTCATTATTGTAGACAACTTCCTTTTCATTATATAAAATGAAAGCGCAGTATATTTTTATTTGCTTTAATAATTAGAATATTCAATATTTTTAATGATGTAAGAATGTTTTTACTAGTTTAGTAGGAGGATGGGAAATGAATATTCACGAGTACCAGGGAAAAGAAATCCTCAAAAAATATGGGGTATCTGTTCCAAATGGAAAGGTAGCGTTTACCGTTGAAGAAGCTGTAGAAGCAGCAAAAGAACTAGGCACTGACATTTGTGTAGTGAAAGCCCAAATTCATGCTGGCGGGCGAGGGAAAGCCGGGGGTGTTAAAGTAGCGAAAAACTTAGAAGAAGTCCGTACATATGCGAATGAAATTCTTGGGAAAACGCTGGTTACACATCAAACAGGTCCAGAAGGAAAAGAAGTAAAACGATTGCTGATTGAAGAAGGCTGTGACATTAAAAAGGAATATTACGTGGGTCTTGTGTTAGATCGTGCCACTTCTCGTGTTGTTCTAATGGCATCTGAAGAAGGTGGAACAGAAATTGAAGAAGTAGCAGAAAAAACACCAGAAAAAATCTTTAAAGAAGAGATTGATCCGGTTGTTGGACTTTTGCCATATCAAGCAAGACGAATTGCTTTCAACATCAACATTCCACATGATTTAATTGGTCAGGCTGTTAAATTTATGACAGGACTATACCAAGCATATATCGAAAAGGATTGTTCCATCGCTGAAATCAATCCACTTGTTGTAACAGGTGATGGTAAAGTAATGGCTTTAGATGCTAAATTAAATTTTGATTCCAATGCGTTATACAGACAAAAAGATATCCTTGCTTATCGCGATCTTGAAGAAGAAGATGCAAAGGAAATTGAAGCATCTAAATATGATTTAAGTTATGTTGCGTTGGATGGGAATATTGGATGTATGGTAAATGGAGCAGGCCTTGCCATGTCAACAATGGATATAATCAACTACTACGGAGGAGAACCGGCTAATTTCCTTGACGTAGGGGGGAGTGCAACAGCAGAAAAAGTAACAGAAGCGTTTAAGATAATTCTTTCGGATCCTAATGTTAAAGGAATCTTTGTCAATATTTTTGGGGGCATTATGAAGTGTGATGTCATTGCAACGGGTGTGGTAGAAGCAGCTAAGCAAATTAGTCTTCAAATACCACTAGTTGTTCGTTTAGAAGGCACAAATGTGGAACGAGGAAAACAAATTCTGGGAGATTCAGGTCTTAACATTGTAGCAGCAGAATCAATGGCAGACGGTGCACAAAGAATTGTTTCATTAGTATAAGACTGAAAGGGGAATCATTGTGAGTGTATTTATAAATAAAGATACAAAAGTAATTGTCCAAGGGATTACTGGTTCTACAGCTCTTTTTCATACAAAGCAAATGATCGAATATGGAACAAAGATTGTTGGAGGCACATCTCCAGGTAAAGGTGGACAGGAAGTAGAGGGTATACCCGTTTTCAATACAGTAAAGGCTGCTGCTGAAGCAACTGGAGCCAACGCATCGGTTATTTACGTACCTGCTCCTTTTGCAGCAGATGCTATTATTGAAGCGGTGGATGCTGAACTGGATTTAGTGATCTGTATAACAGAGCATATCCCTGTATTGGACATGGTAAAGGTAAAACGTTATATGGAAGGAAAAAGCACTCGCCTAGTAGGGCCCAATTGTCCAGGTGTGATTTCTGCAGATGAATGTAAAATTGGTATCATGCCAGGTTACATCCATAAAAAGGGACATGTAGGTGTCGTTTCTCGCTCTGGTACACTAACTTATGAGGCTGTACATCAGCTAACACAAGCCGGTCTAGGTCAAACAACTGCTGTTGGGATTGGTGGAGACCCTGTCAATGGAACAAATTTTATTGATGTTTTAAAAGCGTTTAATGAGGATCCTGAAACCGAAGCTGTTATTATGATTGGAGAAATCGGTGGAACAGCTGAAGAAGAAGCAGCTGAATGGATTAAAGCGAATATGACCAAACCTGTTGTTGGGTTCATCGGTGGTCGTACTGCGCCTCCAGGAAAACGTATGGGTCATGCTGGTGCTATTATATCTGGTGGAAAAGGAACAGCCGATGAAAAGATCCGTATCATGAATGAATGTGGAATCCAAGTAGCGGATACGCCTTCCGTTATGGGGGAAACGTTAATTTCTGTGTTAAAAGAAAAGGGTCTTTACGAAAAATGTAAAACACATTAATAACGTATGTATAAGAGTAAGTCCCTCTCTCAAAGAGGGGCTATTTCCCTTTCCATAAAGTCTCTCAATTTTCTCCAGCAATCTACGATACTTCTTACTACTTTATAGTAATCAAACCTTTCATTAATGATTATAGGAGGCTAATGATGAACGAATTTAAACATAGATTGATCCATTTACATCATTGCAGAGGAGTTAATTGGAACAGTATATGGACCATCCTCAAAAAGGATCCAGATTTACATCGGCTTTACCAAAACGAAATTGAAACCCAACTCCTCTCACCGGCTATTAAAAACACCCTCAAAGATGATTTGCAGTCCCAAAGAATAAGGAATATCATAAATGAATATGAAAAGAAAGACATTCGAACGATTACGATATTCGAACCGGAATATCCACCAATGCTTTTGGAAACGTACAAACCACCATGGGTCCTTTATGCAAAAGGAAATCCTAGTTTGTTAACTAGGGATCGCCTACTTGCTGTAGTAGGTTCTCGGAAAGCGACCACATTTGGTAAAAAGTCAATTGAATTATTATTTCCCCAGTTGATTGAAGAGCGAATCGTCATTGTGAGTGGGCTTGCTGCAGGAATTGATACGCATGCCCATCGAATGACTATAAGTCTTGGAGGATATACAATTGGTGTTATTGCAGGAGGTTTTGATCACTTATATCCAAAAGAAAATATACAATTAGCACATGAAATGATGAAAAATCACCTGGTTATTTCTGAATATCCGCCTAATATAAGGCCGCAAAAATGGCACTTTCCGATGCGCAATCGAATCATTGCGGGGATAAGTAAGGGCACTTTGGTTGTGGAAGCGAAAAAAAGTAGTGGTTCATTAATTACAGCAAATTATGCGGTACATGAAGGAAGAGAAGTTTTTGCTGTACCAGGGCATATTTTAAATTCTTGTTCAGTAGGAACAAATGAACTTATAAAACAAGGGGCAAAGTTAGTACTTACACCGGATGATATTCTTGAAGAACTTATTTAAGCCTGAAATGGTATAATGGAATAAGTGGAATATAATGTTTATATAATGAAGGAAAATACACTTTATTCTTGATATTTACCGAATTGTAAAAAAATATACAATAAAAGGGTTGAAAATATATTAAATTTGTTATACATTTATGCATCATAAGTTCTGTTGTGAAAATGTAAGAAGTGAATTTATTATCAGGTAATATTTTAAGTGTAATTTTGTATAATCTATAACTGAAACCGTTTACTTATTTCGATAATTAAAATTTTAAATAAGAAGAATGTTGTAAATTGTTTTTACTTATATTTGACAGATGTTATTAAAATAGATAATAATAATGAATATTTTAAGTTAGAGGAACAGATATAGAAATAAGTGGATAGTATCCCTCTTGAGGAGGATTTTGAAATGTCGGAGTTTCTTGTAATAGTTGAATCACCTGCAAAGGCGAAAACAATAGAAAAGTATTTAGGGAAAAAATATAAAGTTAGAGCATCCATGGGGCATATTCGCGATTTGCCTAAAAGTCAAATGGGTGTCGATGTAGAAAATAATTTTGAACCAAAGTATATTACCATTCGCGGTAAAGGTCCCGTTTTAAAAGAATTAAAAACTGCAGCAAAAAAAGCCAAAAAAATCTATCTCGCAGCTGACCCGGATCGTGAAGGGGAAGCTATAGCTTGGCATTTAGCAAATAGTCTTAATTTGGATGTCCGTTCAGACTGTCGCGTTGTTTTTAATGAAATAACTAAGGACGCTATATTAGAGTCTTTTAAACATCCGCGTCCAATTAATATGGATTTAGTAGATGCACAACAAGCACGCAGAATACTCGATCGCTTAGTTGGATACAATATTAGCCCTTTACTGTGGAAGAAGGTAAAAAAGGGATTAAGTGCAGGGAGAGTTCAATCTGTAGCTGTTCATATAATCATTCATAGAGAAAAAGAAATCAAAGCCTTCATTCCTGAAGAGTATTGGACAATAAATGGAGAATTTCTAAAAGGAAAAGAGAGTTTCGAGGGTTCATTCTTTGGTATTGACAATAAAAAAGTCGATCTCACCTCTAGAGCCGAAGTCGATGAAGTGTTAAATCAGATGGATGGCAATACTTTTATTGTTGAAACGGTCACGAAGAAAGAACGTCGTCGCAATCCTGCTGTCCCATTTACAACTTCTTCACTTCAGCAGGAAGCAGCGAGAAAGTTAAACTTTCGGGCAAGGAAGACAATGATGCTTGCGCAACAACTTTATGAAGGAATAGATCTCGGGAAAGAAGGAACAGTTGGTTTAATAACGTATATGAGGACCGACTCCACTCGAATTTCGGAAGTAGCTAAAGCTGAAGCGGTTGAATATATTGAAAGAACGTATGGAAGTGACTATGTTCAAAAGGAACAGCGGAAAGAAAAGAAAAATTCAAACGCTCAAGATGCGCATGAAGCAATCAGACCGACAAGCACACTTAAAGACCCAAGTAGTTTAAAAGAGTTTTTATCGAGAGACCAACTGAGACTCTATAAACTAATTTGGGAACGTTTTGTTGCAAGTCAAATGTCATCCGCTGTAATGGATACGATGAGTGTTGACTTAAAAAATGGACCGATCATTTTCAGGGCAACAGGTTCAAAAATAAAATTCTCAGGATTTATGAAAGTGTACGTTGAAAGTACAGATGATAATACAGATGATAAAAAAGATCGTCAACTGCCAGATATTCAAGAAGGTGACGAAATCATTAAGAAAGAAATAGAACCTATACAGCATTTTACACAACCGCCACCACGTTATACAGAAGCACGTCTAGTGAAAACACTTGAAGAACTTGGAATTGGTCGTCCATCTACTTTTGCCCCAACTTTGGATACCATTCAAAAAAGAGGGTACGTATCACTTGATAATAAGCGGTTTGTTCCAACTGAATTAGGTGAAATTGTCATGGATCTAATTGTTGAATTTTTCCCCGAGATTATTGATGTTGAATTTACAGCGAAAATGGAAAGAGATTTGGATCATGTCGAAGATGGCCAAGTGAAATGGGTTCAAGTCATCGATAATTTTTATCAAGATTTCGAAAAGCATCTTGAAAAAGCAGAAAAAGAAATGCAAAAAGTTGAAATCAAAGATGAACCTGCTGGTGAAGATTGTGAACAATGTGGAAACCCAATGGTCTTTAAAATGGGACGTTATGGGAAATTTATGGCATGTAGTGATTTTCCGGATTGTAGAAATACAAAGGCGATTGTGAAAGAGATTGGCGTTAAGTGTCCAAAGTGTCATGAAGGTAACATTATTGAAAGAAAAAGTAAAAAGCGTCGGATCTTTTATGGATGCAATCGTTTCCCAGAATGTGATTTTCTTTCGTGGGATAAACCTTTACCGCGAAATTGCCCGAAATGTGAAGCTATTTTAGTAGAAAAAAAGCTTAAAAAGGGTGTTCAGGTTCAATGTGCAGAGTGTGACTATAAAGAAGAAACACAAGGTTAAAGGGTGAGTAAAATACTCACTCTTTTCCTTTGTGAATAGAAAGCATCCCTTTGAAAATGTAAACGAAAACAAGAAAAGTAATGGATAAAATGGTTCATATAAGGTGCTAATACATTATTCTAAATGGAACGTCATGTGAAATTCAGAATGAGTGATTATTGAAATACTAGTATATAAATGTTATTTTTATTAAATGGACTAATTTCAGTATCGAAACGCATCAAAGTATAAAGGTATCAACATGTACTTATCCGTGAACGGATAGGATTAAGAACATTTTATTCAAAGACATTTTGTTTTTCGAAATGGAGGTTAATTTATGTCAAATAAAGTTGTAAACGTAATTGGGGCGGGACTCGCTGGTAGTGAGGCGGCTTGGCAATTGGCAAAAAGGGATATTCCTGTTCGCTTATATGAAATGAGACCGGTTAAACAAACACCTGCACACCACACAAGTCAATTTGCTGAGCTTGTATGCAGCAATTCACTGAGAGCTAATACGTTAACGAATGCAGTTGGAGTATTAAAAGAAGAAATGCGTCTACTTGATTCGGTTATCATACAATCTGCAGATGATTGTGCAGTTCCAGCAGGTGGTGCCTTAGCAGTAGACCGACATGAATTTGCGGCTAAAGTAACAGATCGAGTTAAAAACCATCCCAACGTGACGGTAATAAATGAAGAAGTTACTAAAATACCTGAAGGACTAACAGTAATTGCTACAGGCCCATTAACTAGTGAAGCCCTCTCAGAACAATTACAGGAGTTAACAGGGGAGGACTATCTTTACTTTTATGATGCAGCTGCTCCGATCATAGAGAAAGACAGTATTGATATGGACAAAGTCTATTTAAAATCTAGATATGACAAAGGGGAGGCAGCCTATTTAAATTGCCCCATGACGGAAGAAGAATTTGACCTTTTTTACAATGCTCTCATCACAGCTGAAACAGCACCTATAAAAGCGTTTGAAAAAGAGGTTTTTTTCGAAGGTTGTATGCCGATAGAAGAGATGGCACAAAGAGGAAGAAAAACAATGCTTTTTGGGCCCATGAAACCTGTGGGACTTGAAGATCCGCGCACGGGGAAAAAACCTTTCGCAGTCGTTCAGCTTAGACAAGATGATGCTGCTGGTACATTGTTTAATATTGTAGGGTTCCAGACTCATTTAAAATGGGGGGCACAGAAGGACGTTCTTCAACTAATTCCAGGACTTGAACATGCAGAGATTGTCCGATATGGAGTTATGCATCGTAATACATTTATCAATTCTCCAAAAGTATTGAAAGCTACCTATCAATTTAACAGTCGTGAAGATTTATTCTTTGCTGGGCAAATGACAGGGGTAGAAGGTTATGTAGAATCGGCAGCAAGCGGGCTGATTGCAGGAATAAATGCAGCTCGAATATTTACTGGTAAGGAGCCAGTGCAATTCCCGATTGAAACTGCGATCGGAAGTATGGCAAACTATATTACGACAACAAATTCAAAAAATTTCCAACCAATGAATGCCAACTTTGGATTATTTCCAGATCTTCCTGAAAAGATAAGAAAAAAACAAGAACGTAATGAACAACATGCAAAAAGAGCATTAGAATCAGTTCAGAACTTTATGAATAGTTTGTGACTTTGTTGTGATGGTTTTTGTTGTATGATATGCTATAGTAAGCCCACAAGAGGTGGTTTTAATGGCTGAAAATATGAATATTTCGTTAACATTATTTATTGAATATTTACAAATTGAAAGAAATTATTCACAATATACAATTGAGTCTTATCAACATGATATTAAAGAATTTTTTATATTTATGGCTGAACAAAATATGGATAGAGTAGAGAGTGTTTCCTATTTGGATATTCGTATATACTTGACCAAATTGTATGAGAAAAAGTTGGCTAGGAAATCCGTTGCAAGAAAAATTTCCACCTTACGTAGTTTTTATAAATTTCTTCTAAGGGAAAAGATCATTAAAGATAACCCTTTTTCCCTTGTTTCCATACCAAAATTAGAAAAAAGGTTACCAGATTTTTTTTACGGGGAAGAGATGCAAGAATTGTTTGAAGTCTGCGAAACGAACACACCACTTGGTTTAAGGAATCTTGCCCTACTTGAGCTTTTATATGCGACAGGAATTCGAGTAGGTGAATGCAGTCAAGTACAGCTAAAGGATCTCGATTTCTTTTTATCGACAGTCCTCGTACATGGGAAAGGAAATAAAGATCGATATATCCCTTTTGGAAGTTTCGCACATGACTCGATGGAAAAATACATACAAAATGGACGGAAGATACTGATGGAAAATCATGACTCGCATGATTTTTTGTTTGTTAACTTTAGAGGAGGGCCACTTACCTCAAGAGGAATACGTGTGGTTTTAAATAAGATTGTTGAGGGATCTACTTTAAATGGGAAAATTCATCCCCATATGATCCGTCACTCGTTTGCTACACACCTATTGGAGAATGGTGCTGATATTAGAACCGTGCAAGAACTTTTAGGCCATTCCTTTCTGTCCTCAACACAAGTGTATACACATGTAACGAATGAGTATTTAAGAAAATCGTATATGAACCATCATCCAAGGGCATAAGACTAAAAATGAAATGGTTATTCTTCGTTGGTATGATAAATTTTCACTACAAGGTTCGTTAATAAGGAGGCTTTACGTTGGCAGAATTTCATGCAACTACTATTTTTGCTATTCAACATAATGGAAAATGTGCGATGGCTGGTGATGGACAAGTAACAATGGGAAATTCAGTGGTGATGAAACATACAGCAAGGAAGGTAAGAAAGTTGTTCAATGATAAAGTATTGGCTGGATTTGCGGGCTCTGTGGCAGATGCATTCACACTTTTTGAGTTGTTTGAAGTTAAGCTGGAAGAATATAATGGAAATTTACAACGTGCAGCTGTTGAACTAGCTAAATTGTGGAGAAGCGACAAAGTACTAAGAAGGTTAGAAGCAATGCTCATTATTATGGATGATAAAAATTTACTACTTATTTCAGGAACAGGAGAAGTTATTGAGCCAGACGATGGTATTTTAGCAATTGGATCAGGTGGCAATTATGCATTATCAGCAGGGCGTGCTTTAAAAAAATATTCTGGTGAGAACTTAACTGCTAAAGAAATAGCAAAAGCCTCCCTAGAAATTGCTTCTGAAATTTGTGTTTTTACAAACGATCATATCATTGTAGAAGAATTATAGGGAAGGGGTCCAAAAAATGGAAAATAGTTTAAATTTAACTCCTCGACAAATTGTTGAACGACTTGACCAATACATAATTGCACAGAAAGATGCTAAAAAGGCAGTAGCAGTAGCGCTCCGTAACAGGTATCGTCGTAGCTTGCTTGATGATCAAATGAGAGATGAAATAAATCCAAAAAACATTCTAATGATCGGGCCAACAGGCGTTGGTAAAACGGAAATTGCAAGGAGAATTGCGAAACTTGTGCATGCGCCCTTTGTAAAAGTAGAAGCAACCAAATTTACTGAAGTAGGTTATGTTGGTCGCGATGTAGAATCTATGGTCAGAGATCTTGTAGAAACAGCTGTTAGACTTGTAAAAGAAGAAAAAATGCTCAATGTAAAGGGGCAATCAGAACAAAATGCAAATCAACGATTAGTTGAATTGTTAGTACCATCGAATAAGAAAGCAACAAACATGAAAAATCCACTTGAGATGTTATTTGGTGGTGGGAATGGTCAGGTTGAACAGGAAACAAATTCAACCGATGATTTGAACAAGCAAGAAAAACGAAAAGTTGTGAAAGAAAAGTTAGCATTAGGTGAACTGGAAAATGAGATCGTGACAGTCGAAGTAGAAGAACAACAGCCATCCATGTTTGATATGCTTCAAGGTTCTGGGATGGAACAAATGGGTTTAAATATGCAAGATGCATTAGGAAGTTTAATGCCTAAGCGCAGAAAAAAGAGAAGGTTGACTGTTTCTGAGGCAAGGAAATTATTGACTCAGGAAGAAGCACAGAAGTTAATCGACATGGATGAAGTAACTCAGGAAGCGGTTTACCGTGCCGAACAATCGGGCATTATTTTTATTGATGAAATTGATAAAATAGCAAGTAAAAATAGTGGTGGTTCGTCGGCAGATGTTTCACGTGAGGGAGTTCAACGTGATATTCTGCCTATCGTAGAGGGTTCAACTGTAACGACTAAATATGGATTTGTGAAAACAGATCATGTTCTTTTCATAGGCTGCTGGTGCCTTCCATATGTCTAAACCGTCTGACTTAATCCCAGAACTACAAGGTCGCTTTCCGATTCGTGTTGAATTAACGAAATTAACAACAGATGATTTTGTTAAAATATTAGTTGAGCCTGATAATGCACTTATTAAACAATATATCGCATTATTAGCAACTGAAGGTATACAAATTGAATTTTCTGACGATGCTATAACTAGGATTGCAGAAGTAGCTTTTGAAGTAAATCAAAATACGGATAACATTGGTGCTAGACGTCTGCACACAATATTAGAAAAGTTACTTGAGGATTTATCATTTGAAGCACCAGAAATAACGATGGAAAAAATCACCATTACACCTCAGTATGTTGAAGATAAATTAGGTGTCATTTCTCGAGATAAAGATTTAAGTAGGTTTATTCTCTAGGTAATTTACATCATACTAATGTAGTTTTTATTAAGAGAAATATAATAATATAAATTTTGAATAACAATGTAATTTTGTTTGTGAATAATTAGGAGGAATAATTTAATGGATTTATTATCAAAATCAAGAAAAATTAACGCAATGCTTCAAAAGGCAGCTGGGAAGTCAGTAAACTTCAAAGAAATGGCAATAACATTGAGTGAAGTAATTGACTCTAACATATTTGTTGTAAGCCGACGTGGTAAATTGCTCGGTTATGCTTCAAATCAACAGATTCAAAGTGAACGGATGAAACAAATGTTGGAAGATCGTCAATTCCCAGAAGACTACACGAACAGCTTGTTTAGTATAAATGAAACAACAGCAAATCTTGATATCGAAAGTGAATTTACAGCTTTTCCTGTTGAAAACAAAGAACTATTCAGTAATGGTCTTACAACAATCGTACCAATTATTGGTGGTGGCGATCGTCTAGGAACACTTATTTTAACAAAATTATCTGAGCAATTTAATGATGATGATTTAATACTTGCTGAATACGGAGCAACTGTTGTTGGAATGGAAATTCTTCATGAAAAAGCAGAAGAAATTGAAGAGGAAGCTCGAAGCAAAGCGGTAGTTCAAATGGCGATTAGTTCTTTATCTTATAGCGAATTAGAGGCAATTGAACATATTTTTGAAGAATTAAATGGCACAGAAGGATTATTAGTAGCATCTAAAATAGCAGATCGAGTAGGTATTACGCGTTCAGTTATCGTTAATGCATTGCGAAAACTTGAAAGTGCAGGGGTCATTGAGTCAAGATCATTAGGAATGAAAGGAACTTATATTAAAGTTCTGAATGATAAATTCTTATTTGAATTAGAAAAACTAAAAACAAATTAATATTTTTACAAAAAACCACTTGTTTATAGCAAGTGGTTTTTTATATGATAATAATATTATGATCAAATCATGAACAAAATTCGACATTTTTATTAGAAAAGTAAATCATGCGACTATTCACATAAAAAGAAGGTAAAATATAGGTTAAATAGCTTATTAAATTAGAAAATGGTATTTTTGTATTTTTGTATGGATCAGTTATCTAGCTGGGATTTAAGTGAATAAATGCAATATAGTATACATCTTTGAAAAAGGGACTAATGTCTCATTAAAAAAAACAGGGCAATCATAGACATATTATTTCAAATTCATTACAATTAATACTGTATGATGATATTCGTCTATTTTCTACAATGATCTACAAAAAATGCTATCTTGATTATTATTTGAATATAGGAGTGTTAAGATGGATTTATTTTCAGGGACTATTTCTAACCTTGATAAAGCACTAAATTATTCAGCAACAAAACAAAAAGTAATCTCACAAAATATTGCAAATGTAGATACGCCAAATTATAAAGCTAAGGATGTTTCTTTTAAAGCTGCATTTAATGAGGCTTTAGGTGAGTCGTTAATAACTAATCGTACAAACGTTCGGCATTTTGCGTTTGACAAAACCAATCATTCATCTTCTACCATTATGACTAAAAATCAAGTTTCTTATAATGAAAGTGGAAACAGTGTGGATATTGATCAAGAAATGACTGATCTAGCTACAAACCAAATTTATAACAATGCGTTAATAGAAAGAATCAGTGGGAAGTTTTCATCGTTACAAAATGTTATTAGAGGTGGGAAGTAATGTCTATTTTTCATAGTATGAACACAACTGCTTCTGCTTTAACTGCACAACGACTTCGTATGGATATCGTATCATCTAATATGGCAAATGCGGATACAACCCGTGCTAAGTTGGTGGACGGGGAGTGGGTGCCATATCGACGCAAAACTGTAGTGATGGAACCAAAAGAAAGTCAATTTTCTTCATTACTACAAGTTGCCATGAATACGAGTCGTGATCAAGAAGTGGGGAGTGGCGTAAAAGTTACAAACATTCTTGAAGATGAAACACCCTATGAACTTGTATATGATCCGGAGCATCCAGATGCGAATGAGGAAGGGTATGTTCAAATGCCAAATGTGGACCCCCTAAGAGAAATGGTTGATTTAATGAGTGCAACCAGGTCGTATGAAGCCAATGTAACGGTATTGAATGCATCGAAAAATATGCTAATGAAAGCATTAGAGATCGGCAAATAAAGGAGAGAAAATACGAATTGAATCATGTTACTTTTTCACCTGTTAGCAGTCAATTTAACATACAGAAAGTGGAAGCAAAACCTTTAACTCCTAGTGAAGCTCAAAAGAGCTTTTCTTCTTTCCTTAAAGATTCAATAGAAAAGGTAAATGAAACTCAGATTCAATCAGATACACTAACTGAAAAACTTGCATTAGGCCAAGAAGTTGATTTACATGAAGTCATGATCGCCTCACAAAAAGCAAGTGTTACAATGCAGTTAACACTTGAAATACGAAACAAAGCGGTAGAAGCCTATCAAGAAATGATGAGAATGCAAGTTTAATATAAAAGGATATACGTAAATATTAATATGGAGGTTTTAAGCTACTGACCCATCAGACAATAACCGGGGGATAAAAATGAAGGAATCGCTACAAAAATATTTAATACCACTAAAAGAGTACTGGATTAGTCGGTCGAAAAAGCAACGAACCGTTATGATCAGTGCTTTAATACTTATATTAATTGTTGGTGGAGTGATTACATATCTAACAACAAGGACAACTCTTGTCCCCTTATACAGCAACTTATCGCCATCGGAAACAGGAACGATTAAAGAAAGCCTTGATGGAAGAGGCATACAATCAGAAATAACCGATGGTGGAAAAACAATCAAAGTACCTGAAAAAATGGTGGACACTTTAAAAGTAGAACTTGCAGCAGAAGGACTCCCAAAATCCGGAAGTATCGATTATTCGTTTTTTAGTCAGAATGCTGGAATTGGAACTACAGAAAATGAATTTAACGTATTAAAGCTTGATGCAATGCAAACGGAACTAGCAAATTTAATAAAAGGCATTGATGGAATTAACGACGCAAAAGTTATGATTACACTACCTGAAACTGGAATTTTTGTTACCGATCAGGCTGAAGCAGCATCTGCTTCAATTGTTTTAAATACAAAGTCTGGGTATGAATTTGAACAGGATCAAATTATGGCGCTTTATCAATTGGTTTCAAAAAGTGTACCTAATTTACCTACAGATAATATCGTCATAACCAATCAAAACTTTGAGTATTTTGACTTAGAAAATAAAAAAAATTCTCCTGGCAACACGTTTGCTAACCAACAGGAGATTAAAAAGGAAAT
>C688J18823_10001723_pt1 | contig 13625 bp, 13 predicted proteins | sample HopSoiMetagenom1_FD_18823 | JGI IMG/M metagenome (IMG submission 18823)
AGCCACTTCCGGTACCTAAGGCAGCTCCAGGTCATGGCAACATCCAGAGCAGATTCACCAGAGGTACAGAGGCCCGTAGACAGATTGATTATCAGTTAGGCCCTAACTGTGTCGGTACTACATGTTGCTTTAGAGGTAGTAAATGTGATGGTTCTATGGGTGCTGCGTGTGGACATGCTCCTTCGACAAGTGCGGCCGATATAGCAAAGACGAAGGCCATGTTACGCCAACGTTTTCTTAACGAAAACCCATGCGTATACACATCATCTCCATGCAAGCAAGAACCATTAATGCCTCACTAGCTATCTTAATGGATTTAACACAGTAAGCAATGTTGGAACCCTTAACGGAATGGCAAATATCATAACGTTTTTTCTATGAATCATGTTAGTACCATGATAAAGTCTATGATAACAAAATACTTATTCTTTTAAGAAGATATTAATTTGCTCATATAACACATTTTTTCTATACTAAGCTCTTTTATGATCTAAACGATACCGATATGATATACCAAGAAGCACGGGCATATGATTATTGTATACACGACCATCCCGAAGGCGATCTCAACTGGTGTGTGAGGCAAGTCACTTAGGTGCAAGTAAAATGAAAATAATCTTAAGTGTAGTTGTAGCGATGCTAATTGCGTCGCTAGGCGCAACGCTAATGATAGTCCCTACAACAGTCGTTTTATACCTGAGAAAAAGGAATAGTTTAGACAATACAATCTTTCATTATTAAATAGAACGTCTAGAAAAATTTTTCTGGATGCCTTACAATTCTACAATTAAGAATTGGAATTGATATTTTGAAGAATCGTACAAACAATGCTATTCAGGATCTCATGAATTAAAAAGGTGCTGATTGAATTATGTATTGATGAATGAAGATCCAGTTATAATAGCCAGTAAATCAAGATAAATTGTAAATTGTAAATTGTAAATTCACACAATAATTACTTTCGCATACGACAATTGCAAGTCAATTAGTTTATTAATGACAGAGATTGCCAACTATGCCATTTTATATCTTAAATGCAGAGCAAAAAGAAACAAATATTTCTCTGTTCTTCGTAATTTTAAACATTGTATTGACAGCAATATGAAAAATATGATTTATGACTATTTTAAATATATACTATCTACTTCGATAATTGCAATATTTTGCATTAATGTAGCGTTACATAGCTATCAATTTAACCCTGTCTTAGAGCCCATATATGCGCAAACATCGAGTTCGAATGCAATAACAAATCGTGGTGTTCTGAACACACAAGATCAAGGTTTAACACCCTCCCACATCTTAGTTAAAACAAAACTGCCTAGCGTAAAGATTACTTCTCTCAGTAAGGGACAACAGGTTTCGGAGGGAAAACTTGAGATTTACGGTATTTCATCGGATAGCCCTACCATCCAATGCGATGTTTCGGTAATGTTAAATGGGATTAAACCATATCAAAATGTGATCCCTATTGGACAAAGTAAAACTGGCGATTTTTCAAAATGGACGTACTCATTTACACCCCAATATGGCATTATTAATAAAGGGATGAATAAAATAACTTCTAAAATATCTTGTCCAGATGAATCTGGAACAGATCTTACAAAATTTAATAGTGTCAATGTGATTGGCACATCAAATAATTCTCTTTCTGTTAGCCACCCCTCCCTGAAATTAGAATCGACAGCTGCAGGAAATAGAACAACACAATCATCAATGACTGACATAACCGGATCAAATGAATCCAAACGATCCGTTCAGGAATTAAAAACCGAAGACCGTAGTCCAAATTCAAAGTCATTCGCTCTTTCCTTTAATATCGATAGGGATCCAGTTATACGTGGACATGTACAAACTATTACTGTAGCATTATATGATTCTAATACAAATGTAAGAATAGTCGGCGCTAAGGTCATAGGTCAGATCACTGATTCTTTTGACTCAATCAAGAAGGAATTTGCAGGAACTACTAATACTAAGGGAGAGTTTTCGTATTCTTGGGAGATACCAAAGACAGGTAGATTAAATGATGATTATAAAGTAAAGGTAGATGCATCTGCAAGTGGATATCCACGCGAACTATATACCACTATTTTCAAAGTAAGAGGTAGCCATAACTCAGATACTCCTTTTATTCTAGCACAGGCTAACAGCAAATTCAATGATGGATTAGTTGATAGCATAAATGATTTTACACAAGGTATGTTGGATAGTATCGAGCAAAGGCTCAATACTTCACGTAGCAGGTAAGTTGGTATATCCAAACAGGTATCATTGTTGATGTTTTCTCTGATTCTCAGTCCTAAATAAATTAGGCAATTCGTTTGTCGAAACTAAAAATACACACAATTAGCAAACAATTTTTTATATTACCTTGAGTACAACAGTTAGAGACTTACTTTATTTGCTCGAATTGGGCAATAAGATATTATAGGAACTCAATTATGGTATTTTTTTGAATATTCAATCGATTATTATATTTGATAAATTCGTTTTTGGCTTAGGAAGTCTTAGATTCATACTCTGAAGTATACTGACAATAATATTTGCTACAGCGAAATTTCGGAACCATTTCGCATTTGCTGGAATGATATACCAAGGTGCACATTTCGTACTGCATTTACTTAGCACATTCTCATGTGCCTGTATATACCGATCCCAATGTCTGCGTTCAAGTATATCATTATTCGAGAATTTCCATTGTTTTGTTGGATCATTGAGTCGTTTCTGAAGTCTCTTCTTTGCTCATCTTTACTTATATGCAAGAATAACTTAACGATCAGAATGTCATTTTCAACAAGATATTTCTCAAAATCATTTATTTGTTTATACCTTTTGTGACAAGTACTCTTTGATATCATTTTATGAACTGATACTTCTATTACATCTTCATAATAGGAACGATTAAATATTACTATTTCGCCCTTAGCAGGAATGTTTTTATGTGCACGCCATAAATAGTCATGTGATAACTCTTCATTATCTGGTGTCTTGAAGGAAAGAGCTCTACAACTTTGAGGATTAAACGCACCCATGACATGTCTTATTGTACTGTCTTTGCCAGAGGTATCAATCCCTTGAAGAACTATTAATAGAGCCTTACCTTTGTCCGCATAAAGTTTGTATTGCAAATCAGACATCTGATTCATTAAATCAATTAATACATTCTGCGCATGTTCTTGATCATGTTCTACTATGCAATCATGATCCCAATTTTTGAGCCTTAGTCTTGTATTATGTCTAACGATTAGCCTTTTAATCATGGTTATTTGTAACTGCTTTCATAGATAATAGAAAATAACAAGTTAAAATATCTAACGTTAACATCACTCTGTTTAATGTTTTATTTCTATATCATTATTATATGACATATCAAATATTACAAGTACATAATTTTATTCTTCACATTAGTTCGAATTAACCTAAGTATTTGAAATCAAACTATAACTTGAATAAATAGTTGAAAAGTAGATTATTAAGACGCTTTGATTTCAGTTCATCAATAAAGCGATTACAATATTATGTGGGATAACAAAAAGAATATTAATTCTCGAGAAATATATTAGATATACGCATAGAACCAGCAGAATCGAATTATGATGGCGCAATAGTAATCATTTAATAATCATACGGTAAGTTTATTTCAGGCTTATTATAATTAAATTCTAATTAATTTGATGTGTCATTCTAAGATCTTGATTAATTAAGTTTTTCTCAAAATATAATAACCTAATAATATTGTGGTTGTATGAACATCAAAAAAATATTATTATCAAAATATCTTATAATGTGAATACCCCTTACGCGTTTTTATAGATGACGTCTACATACCGTAGTAGGAATGCTGAGTGCTCAAAATAATAAAAAAGGTTGCAATTATAACTGGTTCCAGTGAAGGAATTGGAAGAGCTATAGCAATTGCATTTGTAAAATCAAAAGAATATTCGGGCATAGTTACAAATTCTAGAAAGATAGAACGAGCACAGCGTATATCTGATGAGATAAATCTTTTGGATTGTAATTCAATTGCGATTCAGGCAGATGTTTCAAAAGAAAGCGATTGTATAAAGCTTATTGAAGAAACTACTAAAAAATATGATCGAATAGATGTTTTAGTAAACAATGCAGGGATTCAGCAGGACGTACCTTTTGAAGAAACAAGCATTGAAGAATGGTACAAGATAATCGGAGTTGATCTCACTGGGCCATTTGTATGTAGTAGAGAAGCGGTCAAACATATGAAAAAGCAGCAACACCCAAGAGGTGGATGTATTATAAATATATCATCAGTACATCAAACTATACCAAAGCCACATTATGTGCCTTATGCTACGTCTAAGGCTGGAATTGAGATGATGACTAAGACTATGGCTCTAGAATTAGCTAAAGATAACATCAGAGTAAATTTGGTAGCTCCGGGAGCTATAGATACAGATATGAATACTATCCTAAGAAACGATAAAACAGAATTAGATAGTGTCCTTAAACTAATACCAATGGGGAAAATTGGCTCTGCAAATGACGTAGCAAACGTAGTTGAATTCTTGGCCTCAAATAAGGCAAGCTATATTACCGGAGCATCATTTTTTGTTGATGGGGGCATGACATTATACCCTGGTTTTGGTGTAAGTGCTGAACATGATACAGAGAATCATAGTAATACAGCAATTAGAAAGTAGTCTCTAGTGTGGTATTTGATATATATTGCCTTGTATTTTATGGATTAAGTATTTACTAGCCTCTTTCTTGCTTCACAATAATCATGTACTTATATTGTCTCATCTCTTACAATTACTTCACAATAATCATGTACTTATATTGTCTCATCTCTTACAATTACTTCACAATAATCATGTACTTATATTGTCTCATCTCTTACAATTAGATCCAAAATTGAGTAGCTGTACAAAAATACAAAAACGTGCAACGATTAAGACGCAATCTCTTATAAGAGGCTATTGTCATTTTATTTCCCAAATTATTCATATAATTACTTTAATAGCCATGTATAATCTTTTATTATTGTTTTATGTTTTCTATACTTAATTACAATGATAATAAAACCTGCTCAGCCAAGTTCAGACTAATGTTACCACTACTCATAGCTATGAGTATAAATTATAGTATAGTATAGTAGAACGAATACAGTTATCTACAATTTACCATAGTAAAAGCATAGTGATTCCAATTAGCCAGTCAGTCAATCAATCTATTTTACTTTACTATCATTACAGGACAATGTGCATAGTGTAGTATATCAGATGCAACACTCCCAATTAGCATTCTTTTAAGACTCGATCTTCCTCTAGTACCAACTACGATCAAATCTACTTTCTCATTTTCAGCATACTTTACTATTGCTCCCCCTATCCTTGATACAACATCTTCAATGATTTCTGACTTAAACTGAGGAACACTATTTTCCTTTGATAATTGATCTACTCGATTCAACCACATCTTCGCTTCCTGTCTTTTCTCTTCTAATTCCTTTGAGCCATAAGAAGGTGCGGCGACAAAAAAAGAATAACTCAGTCTACCTAGATCTAATATTGTTATCCCGATTAATTGTGTCTGTTCATTTTTGATATTTTTAGTCATCGCAACTGCATATTCTGCAGCTCTCATAGATGTTTCAGAGCCATCAATCGCAACCATAATTGTAAATGGCTTTTGAGTATTTTCTGACATACCTCTACGTAATAATAATACAGCATTTTAATTTTTCAATTTCGAATTTTCGAGTTGTCTCACATAATACATCCTCGCTATTTTAAGATGATTCTGAGAATGCAGGATTATATAACTCAGTCTTGATGGACCTGCCATTCTGCCTAAAAAGGCTTGTCATCTGCCATCAAACTAACTACAGCGAAGTTTGAGTCGGTATAATGTACCCAGTCAGTCATAAAGCATCTAGCATATACTTGGATCGGCGACTCGACCAAGTGGTCTGGCTTGATATTGTCGATGGCTCGATAAATGATATCGAGGGTGGAGGAAACTTATAATTGAATCTAGTATTATTAGTTGTATCACTAAGCTACATATGTTAAAACTAAAAAATAAAAGTAGAATATAGAGATACAAGGACATATAATTATCGTCACAACAATGAATGGAGTTTCTAACAAGATCAAACACAAAGGTTTACTACAAGTCTACGGAACAATACCCTTTCAACAATTTTATTACCAAGGAGGAGAATCCGATGCAGATACAATAAAACTACTAGTCGAGTCGATGAGATTTAACCATAACGGGAATTCGGCATGGCATGATGTTTCACACACGTTTGATGATGCAAAGATAAGAGGTAAAAAAGTGATCAAGATCAATAAGATAACGATTAGACTTCAAGGTGTTGATGCTCCTGAGCTACATTATGAAACCGAACCTCTAACTGACCAGGAGAGAACCAGATATAAAACATAATTGGAATTATTCCTGGTTTAGAAAATGGTAAAAGAGTTGGAGCTAATGTCTATTAACCGATTAATTGAATTATTTATTTCTTCATCTAAATCGTGGCAATTGACTAGAACATCGTATCTAAATTCAGAAGGCTGTACCATCTCTCCAAATATATGAGCGTGAGAAGAAGGATCCATTCTAACAAACTAATATAGTAACAATTTAAAATTAAAGTAAATGTGGTGTCAAGTTCATATCATATCCGCATAGTTTTACTCCATATTTTTCGAGTACTCGCTTCCAAAACTCCCGTCTAGAACCAAAGAAGCTCAAGTGCCCCAGTTAGCAAACAGCCAATTTAGAGGCCGTAGTCTTATTTTTAGAAATTTTCAGCCAATCTTCAATAACATAAATCAAGATATTTTTGGGCGGATTAATTATCCTAATCAAAATAAGTCACCATCGAAAATATTGTTTGTGGTCATGATGATTGGCGAATAAACACCGCGAAACAATATTTCTTATCATAGTCTTATCAGTATTACTTGTTATTTCAACTAGATCAACAATATTTGAAAATGTATTTGCGAAATATTATAATGCAAACAGAATGCCTACCGAAGATAACTTGTGTAGATATCAAATATCTCAAGCTAATACTGTTTGTCCTGCTTACAATCTAAATATTCGTATCCATACAGACAGGATGAGCGAGCAAGATTTCAATTTCGATAATTCCAACACTCTTGCTGGGTCATTTCTAAAGCACTATAATGAAGAGCGAGCAGATGAGTTAGGATACGACGGTGATCCTAATCAAAGTGATAATGCTTCCGGTGTAGGGGATGTTAATAGTAGTGGGAATGTAATGCCAGCATTCGTGGGTCATAGCCATGATGGTCAGGATGGCGGCCATTATGGTGGAGGTAATCATCCAGGTACAGGAGATGGTGACAGAGGAAACGGAAGCCATCATGGTAGTACCAATGGTAGAGGTGGTAATGGTAATGGACACAACGATGGTAGTAGTCATAATGGAAATAATGATCAAACTAACAAACATAGCAATAACAACAATAACAACAATAACAACAATAACAACAATAACAACAATAACAACAATAACATACGCAGATGTATACCAGCAACTCTCAGTGATTTGCCTGGTCAAACTCAACCATTAGAACTTTGCTTAGTTATTGGTGTGGATACAAATGTCGCAACTGAAATCGGAAATGCGACATTTACCCTAAGCCAGTCAAGTGGAGGTGAATTCAAATTAACAATTAATGGGTTGAATGGCCAGACTCAACCAGCAATTATAACCACAAAGTCAGGTATGAGAACTCCGATCATTATCCCTGGATTGGGAACTGGAAATGTTCTCATTGGAGTTTTTATTCATTAATTCTGGATATGCCAATATCTAATTGCCAGTTTACATGAAGGATTCCTTACCCAATCCCTACACTCTATTGGCAATGAATTAAAAGTTGATACATTAGAGACTAAAAACCTAGGCATTAATATCCATTCTTACATATTCAGTACTGGTTTAATTATTTATTGCTGCATAATATGATCGTTCCAGCTTAGTGAGACAACTCATAAACAATGACTTAGCTGATGCAGGCGGCCCCATAACAGAATATGAACTAGTTTGTCTGAATTTATCGATAGTTGAAATATCTCCTTTAACTCTTCAGAACCAATGACAGGATCAAATATTCTGTCAGTCTTTCCACTTTATATTTAGTGAAGTTATTTTCTGGGGTTATTTTCTCAATTACTTTTAATATGCCAGCTATTTTGTCAATCTTATCTAGATTCATTGTTATTAATCCTTGATACTGTAGGTACACTAACAAACAGAGTGATCCATCTAAAGCATACAATACAAATGAGTACTTTACGAGGAAAATATCGAGTTAATACATCTATCAAGAAACCTCCTCCAACCGTAATTAAATCTGGGATTTTCCTTCAGTTTTTATTTTTATCTCATAAATACTCGCTATAACAGACAACGGACTTTCTTTTTCACGCTTATAGAAATCATCATGGTATTTGTAAATCATGGCTTTATCTTTATTAATAGGATGACGCCCCTGTATTACCATCATTAAGACATCTTTGAAAACAAATTTCTTTACTCGCCAACAAATTAAACGAAACGATCTTATGTTCTAGTGCTCTGAATTGATTTAACCATTGAGGATTGGTTGTGTGAGAGTTACCGTAAAACATCATACCAATAACGTGATTAACTTTTAAACACTTTTCAAGGTTTCTTTCGAATAAGTTTTCATCGGGATAAGTAATATCAAGATCTAAAACGCAAGTATTATCTTCCCCTAATTTATATACTAGGGTTTCACAAACAGTGGTTTTCCCAGAACCAGCTGGTCCTCTTAGGATTATTAGACGTTTCATTATTATCGTACATCCCAATTTAGCATATCAGTAGTTTCTATGCGGGTTCATTTACAATTTGTCATTTCTTGCTATCATATATTTGATACAAGATATTAGAGTCGAATCTTCTATCAGAGATTGACATCGGCGACAAGCACTTATGTGGTAGAGTATTCCTTCTTTATTCTGGCTTTTGACAAGACCACTTGTGAGAGTAAATTGCTGTTATGTTACTCATCAGAGGATTATCGATATTTCCATGGTGTAGGAAAAAGCAAGTGCATATATTAATACTCCACTGGTGTTGCAGCGCAGCATTGCCATTTTCGTGCAAATAAGGAGTAACGGGATATCTTATAAAATGAGTAATCAATATAACTATATATCTTAATGCTATCTGATAAATATGGAAATNATGCCGAAATTACTAGAGCTTGGCAGCAGCTGTACATTACCATTATTTCTCAAGTTACAAGGGATTATTTATATTGAATAATGCCTGTTGAATGCATGAATTCATAATCTTGAATTTATCTTATTTATATCGTCTTTGTTTTTCTAGTCTATCAATTAGAAGAACAAATTTGCCTTCCTTGCCAGAGTCGGACTAGAGTCGATTTACAACCTTTTTACCAGGATTCATTATAAACTTGGGATCGAATATTTTTTTGATTTGCTGAAAAATTGAAACTATTTGGGAACCATACATGAATTCAATATATTTAGTTCTAGCAATTCCATCACCATGCTCTCCAGTTATTGTTCCACCACAGCTGATTGCTTTTGTAAAAACTTCCTCTGCTAGGTGATCATATAATTTAATCTCATTTTGAGATTCTATGTTTATCATTGGTCTTGTGTGCAGATTTCCATTACCTGCGTGACCGTATATTACATAATCTAGTTTGTTTTCAATGTATTTTTGTAAAATAAACTCGGCATAATCACAAAGAACGTTTGGAGATACTACTGTATCTTCTATAAGGCCCAAAGGTTTTCTACTGCCCACAGTCAGCTTAGTGATATTATTTAATGCATTTTTTCGCGCTCTCCATATTCTTTCTGAGCTTTGTTCGTCTGATACACTTTCTAACACAGTAGACATAGATGACAATTTTTCCTTACAGCCAACAAATTTCTGTTCGACGTCCATAAGATTGTCCCCTGCGAATTCTACAAATAATAAACAACCATTACCTCGATGTCTACCATCTTTACTTGTCACTTTGTAAAACGATTCCTGAAAATTCTGTAATACGGTTTCATCCATCATTTCTAGAGCGACTGGGGAGAATTTCAAGATGAACGGAACAGCCCTCATTGCAGATAATAGATCATTAAAACCAAATACAATTGTAGTTCTATAAAGCGGAATGTCTATAATCCTCAGTTTTGCCGAAGTTACAAGTCCTAACGTTCCTTCTGAGGCAGCAAATAGTTTATGTGCATTGAATTTTTTATCTTTGATTACTTCGTCAAGACGATAACCACATGAATTCTTTGTAACGTTTGGATATTTATCTTCGATTAGTTCTATATTACTACACAATGATAATAATTTGTACAATTTTTCTATCTTGTCATCCTTGTCATCATCTGTGTATCTTTTGTCATAATTGATATTTGTATTTGTAATTGTATCGCCACTACCAATGGTTCTGAGATTACCATCAGAGTATGCTACATGGATAGTATCCAGATAATCAATTATGCTGCCATATCCTAATGTATGAACGCCACTTGAATTATTAGCAATCATACCGCCAATAGTGCAATAATTACTACTTGCTGGATCGGGAGGTAGAAATTTGCCCTTTTTCTTTAATTCTTTATCTAATACACCCTTGACTATTCCAGGTTGGACTAGTACATGATCAGATTCAATTTCCAAAATCTTGTTCATATGTTTTGTAAAATCGATAATTATGTTATCGTTAAGTGATTGTCCTAACAGTCCTGTCCCTGCTCCTCTTGCAGTTATAGATACATTTTTTGAATATCCGAATCGACAAATTTCTGCAAGATCATCCTCATCTAAGGGGAACAATATTACAGATGGTTTAATTGAATAATGACTAGCGTCGACAGAATATACTTCCCTGTTCCATTCATCCGAAAGTATTTCACCTCTTGCTATGAGCTTTAGTTCATCCGCTATTGACATCATAATATTACCAATAATATCAAATGTTAATTAGAGAATGTGGTATATGTAATATTTGGTTAATTTGCTTAAATATTAACCGAAGATTTATTATCACAACAACGATGATCATGCATATGCATATGACTATCAAGTAGAAGTATTTCATAGCATATACTAAAAATCTAGTTACTCTAGTCCAAACATCCAGTTAACTGGAACTGATTATTATATTACCAAACTCATCTTTCTCAGAAATATTATATGTTGAGCCATTGTCTTTAAGATCGAAAACGGTTAATTTTATCAGAATCCATATCCAGATAACCTGGGTAGGTATTTTGTACTGGTCTTATCGTTTGCCATCTAGCTCCACGGCCAAAAAGGGATTCCTCTCATACTACATTGTTTTCTAATGATTGCTCTAGCCTTTTCGGCTGCTTCTACCTCATTACATGAACCTTTGACATATTGAATTAATAATTCCTCGTACAATTTTTTTGCACGTTCTTCGGTAAATTCCTTGTATTTTTTCATTTGGTACTTTTCATCGACCTCTCTATGATTAATAATATCAGAAGTATCAGTAAGGCCTTTCATCTCGTTATACTCCTTCTTACATTCATCGCATTCATCATCAAAAAAGTCTGAATGGATATTACAATTAGTCATTATACCACATATTAAATTAAAAACCTTGTATAAATCAAGTTTGGAACAATGAGTATTTTTAGCCTTACAAAACCAGTAAAGTTAGATTTGCATTTCACAGTGCTCTCCAATCATAATTATGATCTGTTTTCAGATTTGTTGAATCCATCTAGCTGCAGACTGTCATAAGTAGTTTTTTCAATTTAAACACGAATTTCATTCATCCATGTTAGAATTGCTTATGTTCTGAAAGTATTGATTACTTTAAGATATGTTGTCGGTAGCTATTGAATATTAATGGATATTTCAAGTGATACTTGAGTGATTAAGTTAGGAAACATTCAATCAATAGCGTAGCATAATTCTTATATTTTGTTTTATCTTGATTTTCTCAAAACATCCAGTGGATGCTTCAATTATTTGATAACAATTCTAATTAATTTAACAGCTGCAGTTGTGATAAATCAAACATGTTCATCACAAGACTAGAATTAGTATAATCGTCGGTATAATTTTAATTGTGATATGAATCCAATCTACTATAGAAATAGGATTGACATAATTACATCAATTCTAAAAATTGCCAATGGTAACGAAGTAAAACAAGTAGAAATCTTAGTTAAAGCAAATATTACCCATACCATATTCAAAGAATATTTGTTCCACTTATTTCAATCTGGTTTAATAGAATATATACGATTTCAAAGAACTTATAGAACTACGACGAAGGGGATACTTTTTCTAAGCATATGTGACAAGATGAAGAATTTAATTTGATCTCATAGTAAATTTTGCCTATGCATTATATTACGGTCAAATTGTTGGCTTATTTGAATTCAGTCACATTTATGAACTTCAATAACTCTACAGCACGATATTCTGCACTTTATCGCCACTATCCCGAACATCCACCGCAGGCACAATAACCTAATTCGTCTATTCGTGAATTGCAGAATTGGCAATACCCAAACTGATCATAACTCATTTCCCATGATTCCTTACCAAATTTCTCCAAATGAGTATTAAGTTCATCTGGAATTGATTGTGAAGGCTTATTCTTATCCATACTGTTCAATTAAATTATGTCCTATATTATATATAAATTCAAACTATGTAAACAAGATTCTGGGTTCCAATCTTGTCAAATCTAGGTACTCGATTAGCTGAGCCATATTTTATTAAAATGACATTATATCCCATTATTGCCATTCTAAATTTCTGATCATATTGATTAGTGTTGAATGATTACATTCTACCTCGGTAGTTATATACAGGAGATTGTTTTCTCCTAATGGCATAGTTATTCGTTTAACCTTTTCATATTCAGCCAAGACATACTTCCCCTTGCCAATCTTTGAGGAAAGTTGGCTGCGTATCTTCCAACTCTTGACAGCTAATTCGAGTGAATTTCTGCTTTCTTCTGGAGTCAGCAAATTCTTTGTTCCTTGCCTATGACCAGAATACATTATCTCGCCATCAAGATCGCATACTGTAATTAATCTAACTTGTGGATCGTTCATTATTTTTTCATAGAGATGTTTATAATCAAGCCAAGTGTGATGACTCATCTTTTTCTGATGACCCCTAACTTTACACTCTTCAGTACAAAAGAAATTTCCGCAGCATGAACACTCTATCGCATAGTCCTGTGATTTCTTACCACACATAACACATGTTGCGCTCATGTCCATGTAATTAATATAGGAATAAGTACGATAAAAACTTGACAAATTTCAACAGTTTAATCGCCATAATAGATAGTTGGTGAAGTTCACCAAGCAAAAGATTGAAGGCGTTATAAAATGAAGTGTTTGAAGGTGCCAATAAGTTTCCAACCAGGTTATAATGTTACCTTTTTTGTCCCCAATCGTAATAGTAATTGCAAGTTTTCAGTGTTTCCGACTAGGATCCAATTAGATCTAAAATAGTCATATTTGCAAAAATAAGCGATGATATGAAATTCGTTATAACAACTAGGACCTAACTTGGAGTTCCTGTATTAGAG
>C688J18823_10001724_pt1 | contig 13620 bp, 9 predicted proteins | sample HopSoiMetagenom1_FD_18823 | JGI IMG/M metagenome (IMG submission 18823)
TTGCGCCTTCGGCATGAGGCGCTTCAATTCGTGCGCGATGCCGACCGGCAGGATCTGATCGTCCTCTCCCCAGACGATCGCGACCGGCACGTCGATGCGGTGCAGCCACTTCGGCAGGAACGGATCGTGCAGCCGCGGCTCCCACGCGAGGCGTGCGGTGGTGTGGCGGTTCTTGAGCGCGAGATCGATCGATTCCGGCGTGACCGGCATGGCGAGGCGCTCGTCGGCGAATTTCTGCTCGTGGAAGAGCTTGCGTGTCATGTCTTCGGGCGCGAGCAGGAAGATGTCCGCGGGCTCGGCGCCTTTCGCGGCGACGCCGGCGGGGCTCACGAGCACGAGCGAGCCGATGCGCGCGGTGTTTCTCACGGCCATCTCCAGCGCGATCCAGCCGCCCATGGAACTGCCGACGATGACCGCGCGCTCGAGCTTCAGGGCGGCGAGGAAATCCAGGTAGAAATAGGCGACGTCGTGGATGTTCTCCAACCACTCGGGCTCTTCGCTCTGCCCATAGCCGGGGTGGTCGGGCACGATGACGTCGAAGCGCTCGGCGAGCCGCTCCATGAAGGGCAGCACGACCGGAGCGCCGCTCGCACCGTGCAGAAAGACGAGCGGCGCTGCATCGGAAGAGCTGCGACCGCCACGACGGTAATGCGTGCGGCAGCCGTCGAGCTCGAGCTGGTGATCAGAGAACGGCATGGCTCAGGCGCCGGCCGGCTAGGCCAGACTCGGTAATGACGGCGGGGATTTCGCCGAAATTCATCGGCGCCATGATGTGCGCGCCGGCGACGCCCGGAATTTCGGCGAGCTCGCGCAGTACCTCGATGCAGATCCTGCGACCCTCGAGCTTCGGGTCGGCGGCGCGCTCCAGCCGCTCGACCATCGCCTCGGGGATGATGGTGCCGAAGAGCTTCTCGCGCATCCAGCGCGCCGATTTCGCGGACGGGATCGGCGCGACGCCGATGAGGATCGGGATACGCACGCCGGATTCCCCAAGCCGCCCCATGTAGCGGCGAACGACGCCGGCATCCATGCAGAACTGCGTCTGCACGAAATCGGCGCCGGCCTCGAGCTTCGCCTTCAGGCCTTTGGGCTCCCAGCCGGGCGGCGGATCGATCGGCACGTCGGCCGCGCCGAGCACCAGCTTGAGCGGCGGGCCCGCGATTTTCGTGCCGGTGGGAAGCGCGTTCTCGCTGCGCATGCGGTGTGCCGTTGCAAGGAGCGTGCGGCTGTCCAGGTCGTACACCGCCTTCGCGTCGGGCTGATCGCCGGCCTTCGGATCGTCGCCTCCGAGCACCAGGATATTGTGGATGCCGAGCGCCGCCGCACCGAGGATATCGCCCTGCAGCGCCAGCCGGTTGCGGTCGCGGCAGGTCATCTGGAAGATCGGCTCGATGCCGCTTTGCACGAGAAAGTGCGCGGTCGCGAGGCTGGAAAGATGTACCTTCGCGCCCGCCCCATCGGTAACGTTTACCGCAGTAGCGAGGCCCTTCAGGGGCATCGCCCGGCGCAGGAATTCGGCGGGATCGGTGGAAACCGGCGGTGTAATCTCCGCCGTGATCACGAATTCGCCGCTGCGCAGCCTCGCCTGCAGTTGGCTCGCGGCGCGGCGGTCAGTCACCATAGGCGGGCGATCTTAGCATTGGGTTTTTGCCCACCCTAAATTCATGCCAGAGCTGCCCGACGTCACGGTTTACGTAGAAGCGCTTGAGCAGCGCGTGCGCGGCAAGCGGCTGGACCGGGTGAAGCTTATGAACCCGTTCATTTTGCGAACCGCCGTGCCGCCGATTGGCGAGGCCGAGGGCAAGCGAGTGGGCGAGGTCCGGCGCATCGGCAAGCGGATTGTGTTCGTGCTGGAGGGCCCGCTCTACCTCGTCCTGCACCTCATGATCGCCGGCCGGCTGCGCTGGCTCCAAGCCAAGGAGAAGCCGCCGGGCAGGATTACGCTCGCCCTCCTGGAATTCGAAAATGGCACGCTCGTCTTCACGGAGGCCGGGACGAAGCGGCGCGCATCGCTCCACCTGCTTGCCAGCCTCGAAGGTGTCGATCCGGGAGGCGCGGAGGTGTTTGCGATCGAGGCGGCGGAGTTTGGCTCGCGACTGCGCCGCCAGAACCACACGCTCAAGCGCGCGCTCACCGATCCGCGGCTCTTCTCCGGCATCGGCAACGCTTACTCGGACGAGATCCTGCACCGGGCGCGGCTCTCGCCGCTCGCCATGACGGCCAAGCTGACGGACGACGAAATCCGGCACCTGTACGAGGCGACGCGCGCTACGCTCACGGAGTGGACGGAACGCGTGCGCGCGCAGGCGGCGGGCGGTTTTCCGGAAAAAGTCACGGCTTTTCGCGAGGGCATGGCCGTACATGGCCGCTACGGCAAGCCGTGTCCCGCGTGCGGTGCACCGGTGCAGCGGATTGTCTTCGCCGAAAACGAGACTAATTACTGTGCGCGCTGCCAGACGGGCGGCAAGATACTTGCTGACCGGGCGTTGTCACGGCTGCTGAAGAAAAGCTGGCCGCGCTCGATCGATGAACTGGGTTAAGGGGAGCAGATCGGTTCGACGAGTAGCGGTCCGAACGCTTGATCTGGCGCTTTTTCTGGAGCGAATATGAATCGTAGGAGCCTGCTCGCATTCCTCGGCCTCGGCGCTGCCGCGGCCCCCTCGCTGGCGGCGCAAAAAAAGGCCACGCCCAAGAATTCCGTGATCCTGCAGGTGAGCGACCGGGACAGCAACCGCTGGCAGCTCGCCCTCAACAACGCGCGCAACGTCCAGACCGACCTCGGCCAGGCGAACGTGCAGGTCGAGATCGTCGCCTACGGGCCGGGCCTCGACATGCTGAAGAGCGAGTCCCCGGTGGCCGATGGCCTTGCCGGCGCGCTCGACGCCAGCGTGCGCCTGATCGCCTGCCAGAACACCATGCAGAACAACAAGCTCACGCGCGAGGACATGTACAGCGGCATCGCGTACGTGCAGGCCGGCGTCACGCACATCATGAAACGCCAGCGCGAGGGCTGGGCCTACATCCGGCCGTAGCTTCGAAGCCGGCGAGTCACCGCTCACCGGACTATCCCCCTTGGTGGAATCGAGTAGCGCGCCGGCCGTTAAATGGCGGCGATGGAAAACGTTGTTCGCCTCGCCGATTACCGCAAGCGCCGCGCGGCTCGAACCAGCCGTCCGACGCCGGCCAACGACTGGGGTCCGCAGTACTACTGTCTGAAGTGCGACGGCGACGAGTTCCGGCTCTATGCCTCCGGCATGGTCCATTGCGCGCACTGCGGCTCGCTGATGCGTAACCTCTTCATCTCCGGAACGAAGACCGAAGAAGCTCCGCAGTAGGGGCCGCTTAGCCGGTAAAATTGCCGGCAAGTGAAGCAGGAACAGATTCCCGGCGACGCGATCGTCATCCGCGGCGCCCGCCAGAACAACCTTAAAAAACCTCAGCCTAGCGATCCCGACCGGCGAGCTCGTCGTCGTCACGGGCGTCTCCGGCTCGGGGAAGTCGTCGCTTGCCTTCGATACGCTGTACGCCGAGGGCCAGCGCCGCTACGTCGAGACCTTCAGCCCGTACGCGCGGCAGTTCCTCGACCGCATGGACAAGCCGCAGGTGGACGCCGTGGAAGGCATCCCACCGGCAATCGCCATCGACCAGACCAACCCGGTGCGCACCTCGCGCTCGACGGTCGGCACGATGACCGAGCTGAACGACCACCTCAAGCTCCTGTTCGCGCGCGCGGCCAAGCTGCATTGCCGCGGCTGCGGCAAGCCGGTGCTGCGCGACACGCCGCAGTCGGTCTATCGGGCACTCGCCGAGCGGCCGGAGGAGCGCTTGCTCATCACCTTCCCGATCCCGGTGCCGAAGAACTTCAGCGAAGCGGAGGTGCTGCAGCTTCTCGAAGCNCAGGGNTACACGCGCATCCATGCGAAAACCAAGGGCTGCATCGAGGTTATGCAGGACCGCGTGCGCGTTTCGAGCAGCGAGCCCTCGCGCGTCATGGATGCACTCGAATCGGCGATGCGCGTCGGCCAGGGACGCGTGAACATCTATCGCGAAAGATCGGGCTCCGACCCGGATTTGCCGCCGTTGCGCTTTTCGGCCGATCTGCACTGCGCGGACTGCGACATCCATTATTCGGAAGCGACGCCGGCGGCGTTTTCGTTCAACTCGCCGATCGGCGCTTGCGATACTTGCCGCGGCTTTGGTCGGGTGATCGGCGTCGACTTTGGCCTGGTCGTGCCGGACGAGTCGAAGGCGCTGCGCGAGGGCGCCGTGCGGCCCTGGCAGAGCCCCAGCTTCAAGGAGTGCCAGGACGATCTCGCGAAGTACGCCAAGAAGCGAAAGATTCCGCTCGATACGCCGTTCCGCGATCTGACAGAGGCGCAGCGCCAGTGGGTGCTGGAGGGCGAGCCGGAGTGGCAAAGCTGGCGCAAGTCGTGGCCCGGCATCTGGTACGGCGTGCGTCGCTTTTTCAAGTGGCTCGAGACCAAGGCGTACAAGATGCACATCCGCGTCCTGCTCTCGAAGTACCGTGCGTACACCGAGTGCGAGGCGTGCCACGGCACGCGCCTGAAGCCGGACGCGCTCCTCTGGAAGGTCGACGGCAAATCGATTCGCGAGCTGATGCTGATGTCCGTTTCGGACGTCAAAGCATTTTTCGAGCGGCTGCAATTGCCGGCCCCGATGGACCAGGCGGCGGATCTGCTGCTTACGGAAGTGCGCACGCGCCTTGGCTACCTCTGCCAGGTCGGGCTGGGCTACCTAACGCTCGACCGCCAGTCGCGCACGCTCTCGGGCGGCGAGGTCCAGCGCATCAACCTCACGACCGCGCTCGGCACCTCGCTCGTCAATACGCTCTTCGTACTGGACGAGCCGTCGATCGGCCTGCATCCGCGCGACATGGGCCGCGTGATCGACGTGATGAAGCGGCTGCGCAACGCCGGCAACTCGCTCGTGGTCGTCGAGCACGACCCGCAGATCATGTTCGCCGCCGACCGCATCCTCGACATGGGACCCGGACCGGGCGAGCGCGGGGGCGAGATCGTGTTCTTCGGCCCGGCCGAGAAGCTCGCCGCCGAGCAGACGCTGACGGCCGATTACCTCGCGGGCCGCAGGAAGGCGGTGGAGCCGCGCCAGCCCGCGCCGCCGCGCATCTATCTCACGCTCGAAGGCGCGGCCGCCCACAACCTGAAGAACATCGACGTGCGCTTTCCGCTCGAGCGCCTGGTGTGCGTAACCGGGGTCTCGGGCTCGGGCAAATCGACGCTCGTGCAGGACGTCCTCTACCCGGCGCTCCTGAAAGCGAAGGGGCGCCCGACCGAATCGCCGGGCGCGCATCGCATGCTGCGCGGCGCGCACCAGGTGAGCGACGTCGTCCTGGTCGACCAGTCGCCGATCGGCAAGACCACACGCTCCAACCCCGCGAGCTACGTCGGCGCGTTCGACTGCATCCGCGCCCTGTTCGCGAAGACGCCCGCGGCACGCGAGCGCGGCTACACCGCCGGCACCTTCAGCTTCAACTCCGGCAACGGCCGCTGCCCGGCCTGCGGCGGCAACGGCTTCGAGCACGTCGAGATGCAGTTCCTCTCCGACGTGTATCTGCGCTGCCCGGACTGCGACGGCCGCCGCTACCGCTCCGAGACGCTCGAGGCGACGTTGCGCGGCAAGTCGATCGCCGATGTCCTCGACATGACGGTGTCGGAGGCCGTGCGCTTCTTCGGCGCACATGCCGAGGTCGTGCAGCGCCTGAAGCCGCTCGTGGACGTGGGGCTCGACTACCTGAAGCTCGGCCAGCCGGTGCCCACCCTCTCCGGCGGCGAAGCCCAGCGGCTGAAGCTCTCGGGCTATCTCGCCGAGACCGAGGCCGGATCGGATCCGAAGCTCTTTCTCTTCGACGAGCCGACCACCGGCCTGCACTTCGACGATGTGGCGAAGCTGCTGCGCGCCTTTCGCCAGCTACTCGATGCCGGCCATTCGCTGATCGTGATCGAGCACAACCTCGACGTCGTCGGCGCCGCCGACTGGATCGTCGACCTCGGCCCGGAAGGCGGCGATGCGGGCGGCTATGTCGTGTGCGAAGGCACGCCGGCGCATGTGATGGCGCACGAGGCCTCGCACACCGGCAAGGCGCTGCGCGAGTATCTCGACAAGCTGAACGGCAATTCTGCACCTGTCTCGGAATTCAAGGTGCAGGAGCCGGCGGGACGCTATCTCGGCAACTTCATCCGCATTCACAACGCGCGCGAGCACAACCTCAAGAACATCGATGTGGACATCCCGCGCGGCCGCTTCACCGTTATCACCGGCGTGTCCGGGTCCGGCAAATCGACACTCGCTTTCGACATCCTGTTCAACGAAGGCCAGCGGCGGTATCTGGAGTCGCTGAATGCCTATGCGCGCCAGTTTGTGCAGGCCGCTTCGCGCCCGGATGTGGACGCGATCTTCGGCATTCCGCCCACGGTGGCCATCGAGCAGCGGACGAGCCGTGGCGGGCGCAAATCGACGGTCGGTACCCTCACCGAGGTGCATCACTTTCTGCGGCTGCTCTTCGTCAAGCTCGGCACGCAATACTGCCCCGACTGCGAGATCCCGATTGAGCCGCAGAGCGAGGAAGTGATCGCCGCACGGCTGATGAAGGAGTACCGGGGCAAGCGCATCACGCTGCTGGCGCCGCTGGTCGTCAACCGTAAGGGTGTCTATACAGACCTGGCCAAATGGGCCGCCGGCAAGGGCTACTGGCACCTGCGCGTCGACGGCAAGATGCTGCCGGTGCGCCCATTCCCCCGGATCGACCGGTTCAAGGAACACACCATCGAGCTGCCGGTGCTGGCGCTCAAGGTGGAAGCGAAGGCCGAGACGCAGCTGCGCCAGGCGCTGCGCACGGCACTCGAGTTCGGCAAAGGCGTCGTGCATGTACTCGAGGGCGAGGTGCAGGTCTATTCGACCAAGCGCGCGTGCCGCTCGTGCGGCCGCAGCTTCCCGGAGCTCGACCCGCGCCTCTTCTCGTACAACTCGAAGCACGGCTGGTGTCCGGCATGCTACGGCACGGGACTCGCGATCGAGGAGGTCGACTGGGACGACGAGCGCGCCAAGACCGGCGCCGAGGACAACGTCCTCGACTCCTGGATCGAATGGCTCGAGATCGAGGAAGCGTGTCCCGAGTGCGAAGGCGCGCGGCTCAACCGCGAGGCGCTCGCGGTGCTCTGGCGCGGCAAGAACATCTCCGACTACGGGCACCAGGCGGTGTCGCTGCTGCAGAAGCTCTTCGCCGACATCGAGCTCGCGGGGCGCGAGCGCGAGATCGCGCGCGATCTGGTCGCCGAGCTGCGCTCACGCCTGGGCTTCCTCGGCGAGGTTGGCCTGGGCTATCTGACGCTCGACCGCTCGGCGCCGACGCTCTCGGGCGGCGAAGCGCAGCGCATCCGCCTCGCGGCGCAGCTCGGCTCCAATCTGCGCGGCGTCTGCTACATCCTCGACGAGCCGACCATCGGGCTGCACCACCGCGACAACCAGGTGCTGCTGAACGTGCTCGAGAAGCTCGAGGCGAAGGGCAATTCGCTGGTGGTGGTCGAGCACGACGAAGACACCATCCGCCGCGCGCAGCATGTGATCGACCTCGGTCCGGGCGCCGGCAAGCTCGGCGGGCGCGTCATCGCCCAGGGCCACGCCGATGATCTGGTGAATCAGCCCGAGTCCATCACCGGACGATTCCTGCGCGAGCCGCTACGCCACCCGCTGCACCCGCGGCGCAATGGCGCAAGCGAAGAGATCGAGGTGCAGCGCGCCTCGCTGCATAACCTGAAGAAGGTCGATGTCGCGATTCCGCTCGGCCGCCTGGTCGCGGTCACCGGCGTCTCGGGCTCGGGCAAATCGACGCTCGCGCGCGATGTGCTGTACGCCTCGCTGGTGGAGAAGAAGCCGATCGGCTGCAAGTCCGTCAAGGGCGCGAAGAAGATCGAGCGCGTCCTGGAAGTCGACCAGACGCCGATCGGCAAGACGCCGCGCTCCTGTCCCGCCACCTATGTCGGCTTCTGGGACCAGGTAAGGAAGCTCTTCGCCGATACGACGGAAGCGCGCATGCGCGGCTGGACCGCGAGCCGCTTTTCGTTCAACACGAGCGGCGGCCGGTGCGACGAGTGCGAAGGCCAGGGGCTGAAGAAGATCGCGATGTCCTTCCTGCCGGACGTGCGCGTCACCTGCGAGGCGTGCAACGGTGCGCGCTTCAATGCCGACACGCTGACGGTCAAGCTGCGCGGCAAGAGCGTCGGCGAGGTGCTGGCAATGAATGTCGACGAGGCGCTCGAGTTCTTCGCGGCGCATCCATCGATCCAGCGTTGCCTGAAGCTCCTGCAGGAGGTCGGCCTCGGGTATCTGACGCTCGGCCAGCAGAGCCCGACCCTCTCCGGCGGCGAGGCGCAGCGCATCAAGCTGGTGAGCGAGCTTTCCAAGGCGGGCGGCGTGAAGACGTTGTATGTGCTCGATGAGCCCACCGTCGGCCTGCACATGGCGGACGTCGAGAAGCTGATCCACGTGCTGCATCGCCTGGTGGACGCGGGCCACACGGTAATGGTGATCGAGCACAACCTCGACGTCATCGCCGAAGCGGACTGGATCATCGACATGGGCCCGGAAGGCGGCGACGGTGGCGGCCGCATCGTGTTCCAGGGACCGCCCGAGAAGGTGCGCTCGGGCCGCGGCCACACCTGTCGCGCACTCACAGAGTTCCTCAAGGAACGGGCGATCGCGCCCTAGCGCGTTGCGCCCTCGGGGAGCGGCGTGTACGCTGCCCCGACACACCGAGGAGCCCGTGCAGCGAGTCCGCTTTTGCACCACATTCGATTTCGCGCGTCTCGCCTTTGCCGTGAGCGGCAGCGGGCCGAAGCTCGCGTATGCGCCGCACTGGCTCACCCACATCGAGCAGGACCAGGCTTGCGAGGCCGTGCCGCCATGGCATGCCGATCTGGGCAAGCGCTACTCGGTGCTGCGCTTCGACCAGCGCGGCTGCGGACTCTCCGATCGCGACGTAAGCCAGATTTCCTTCGAAGCCTGGGTGCGCGACCTCGAGTGCGTCATCGAGGCCGCGCGCTATGACCGCTTCGCGCTGCTCGGCAATTCGCAGGGCGCCGCGATAGCGGTGGAATACGCCGCGCGCCATCCGGAGCGGGTCACGCATCTCGTGCTGTACGGCGGCTATGCGCGCGGACGCCTGAAGCGCGAGCTGACGGCGCAGGATCGGGAGGACGCCGAGCTGCAGGTAAAGCTGATCGAGCTCGGCTGGGCAAAGGGCGACCCGAGCTACCGCGACGTCTTCTCGCGCCAGTTCATGCCGACGGCGACGCTCGAGCAGCTGGCTGCCCTGAGCGAGCTTGAGCGCATGTCCGCCTCGCCGGCGATGGCGGCGTCCATCGTGCGCGCGTTCTACGAGATCGACGTGCGCGACGCGGCGAGCCGTATCCGCTGCCCGACGCTCGTCCTGCACGCGCGCGGCGACCGGCGCGTGCCGCTCGCCGAGGGACGGCTGCTCGCCTCCCTCATTCCGGAGGCACGCTTCCTGGTGCTGGAGAGCGAGAACCACATCCTGCTGCCGAATGAGCCCGCCTGGCGGCGCTACTTCGACGAAATCGGCGCATTCCTGCCGCGTGCGACGGGCGGTGCGCCCGTCGCCCTCGATACGTTCACGCAGCGCGAGATGGAAATCCTCGAGCGCATCGCGCAGGGGCTGGACAACACGCAGATCGCGGCGCAACTCGCGCTATCTGAAAAGACCGTGCGCAACCACATCACCCGCATCTTCGACAAGCTGCAGGTCGAGAACCGCTCGCGCGCCATCGTGCTCGCGCGCGAGGCGGGCCTCGGCGAGAACCGCGCCCTCTCCTAGCGGGACCCAGGTCCCGAGTCACTTCCCGCGCCCGGGACCACCGCCTCACTCGCGCGGCCGCGCACTCCCGTACGGTGGCAGCGTCTGCCCACCCACAAAGGAGATTGCCATGAGCCGCAAATACATCGACTGCCGCGCCTATCCGAGCGATATCGGCTGCACCCTCGCCCTCTGCGCCGATTCGGAGGCAGAGCTGCTCGAAGCCGCCGTGGCGCACGCCGTGGCGGTCCACAGCCACACCGACACGCCGCAGTTCCGCGCCCTTCTGCGCACGCTGCTGAAGGACGGCACGCCGCCTCTCGCGTCGTCCGCGCCGGCGAAGGCGACGGCCTCGTGAGCGATCTCGCCTCGACGCTCAAGCAGGCGCTTCGCGGCCGCGTCATCACGCGCGAAGACGCCGACTACGACACCGCGCGCGCGCTCTACAACGGCATGATCGACAAGCGCCCGCTCCTCATTGCCCGCTGCGTCGACGCCGCCGACGTCATCGCCGCCGTCAAGGCGGGCCGCGACCACGGCGTGCTGATCGCGATCCGCGCCGGCGCGCATAACGGGCCCGGACTCGGCAGCTGTGACGACGGCCTGGTGATCGATCTCTCGACGATGAGAAGCGTACGCGTCGATCCGGTGAGCCGCACGGTGCGCGTCGATCCGGGCTGCACCTCAGGCGACGTCGATCACGCGACGCACGCCTTCGGGCTTGCGGTGCCCTTCGGCATCGTCTCGACCACCGGCGTCGCCGGACTCACCCTGGGCGGCGGCACCGGCTACCTGACGCGCAAGTACGGCCTGACGGTCGACAACCTGCTCGAGGCCGACGTCGTGCTGGCCGACGGACGCTTCGTCACCGCGAGCGCCGAGCAGAACCCCGACCTCTTCTGGGCACTGCGCGGCGGCGGCGGCAACTTCGGCGTCGTCACGAGCTTCGTCTTCCGCGCCCACCCGGTCGGCATGATCTACGGCGGGCCGATTTTCTGGGACACAAGGGACGCAAAGACGGTGATGCGCGCCTATCGGGATTTCCTGCCGCAAGCGCCGGAAGAGCTCGGCGCGTTCGTCGGGCTGAAGACCGTGCCTTCGCTCGATCCCTTCCCGCGCGAGCATTGGGGGAAGCGCGCCTGCGCCGTCATTTCGTGCTACGCCGGCGCCGCGGCCGAGGGCGAGAAGGCGATCGGCGCGCTGCTGAAGTCAGTGCCGGCGCCGCTCTTCAACTGGATGGGCGCGATGCCCTTGCCGGCGATGCAGGCGCTCTTCGACCCCTTCTTCCCGAAGGGCCTGCAGTGGTATTGGAAGGGCGACTTCGTGAAATCGCTGCCCGACGAGGCGATCGACACGCACATCGCGCAGGCGCGCGAGGCGCCGAGCGAGCTCTGCCTCATGCATCTCTACCCGATCGACGGAGCGGTGCGCCGCGTCGCGAAGGACGCGACCGCATGGAGCACGCGCGACGCCACCTGGTCGATGGTCATCGCCGGCATCAGCCCCGACGCCAAGCAGGCGGCGGCGCTCAAGCGCTGGGGACGCGGCTACTGGCAGGCGGTGCATCCCTATAACCTCGAAGGCGCGTACGTGAACTTCCTGATGGACGACGAGGCGAGCGGCCGCGTGCAGGCGACCTACGGGCCGAACTACAAGCGGCTCGCGGCCATCAAGGCGAAATACGACCCGCAGAACGTCTTCCGCGTGAACCAGAACATCGTCCCGGCAAGCGCATGACGCTCCATCGCCCGGCGCTGCGGCCCATGCCGCCGTAGCGCCGTTTCATCGCAGGCCGCTCGCGCCGGGAGCGCGCACCGCCTAAAGTGCGCGCCATGACGGTCCGCGACACCGCACGACACTTCGGCTCCGGCACAGCCGCGCTCTACCGGCGTTACGCCGAATGGCTCGTCTCGATCAGCTGGAAGCGCTTCATCGTGCTTTCCATTCTCTTCATGATCGCGATGGGCGTGCTCTCGGACCTGCCGCCGTTCAGCTGGGACCTCGTGCCGGCGAAGATGGAGGCGACCGGCCCGTTGCATAGCAGTACCGGGGGCACCGACGTGACGGTCGACGACCACGGGGTACAGATCCGGCGCAAGGCCGATCCGGCGACGGGCAAGCCCGCCCGAGAGATCGTGATTGATGAGAAGGGCGTGCAGATCCGCGGCGGCAAGTCCGACCGGTCCTCCGGAGGCGCCGCCGACGAGATCAAGGCCGAGATCGGCGCCCTCGCCGATGAAATCCGTGAGGACGTGGCCGATGCCCTGGCCGAGTCCAGTCCGAAGACGCGGGTGAGGCACGTGCGCCTGGGCGATCACCTGCCAGGGGTTGCCTTCCTCTTCATCCTGCTTTCCGCGGTCATCAAGATGGTCTACGCCGGCCGCGTCAAGGCCGAAGCGCAGGCCGTCCAGGCGCAGGAGGTCGCGGATGCCGAAAGCCTCAAGCGCCAGGTCCTGGAAGCGCGCATGGCGGCAATGCAGGCGCAGGTCGAGCCGCACTTCCTCTTCAACACGCTCGCCAGCATCGACCATCTGATCGAGGTCGATCCGCCGCGCGCGAGCCGCATGCAGAAGCACCTGATCGCGCTGCTGCGCGCCTCGATGCCTGCGATGCGCGAGACGAGCGCCAGCCTGGGCCGCGAGCTCGACGTAGTGCGCCCGTATCTCGAGATCCTCAGGATGCGCATGGGCGAGCGCCTGCGCACCGAGGTGAACGTGCCCGAAGGGCTGTACTCCGCCGACTTCCCGCCGATGATGCTGCAGTCGCTGGTCGAGAACGCGATCAAGCACGGCCTCGAGCCGAAGGCCGAGGGCGGGGCGCTTACCGTCAATGCCGAAGTCGTGCACGGCAAGCTCGCCGTGACTGTGGCCGACACGGGCGTCGGTTTTGGCCGCGCGCCGACGGCCGGCACCGGCACCGGTCTCGCCAACATCCGCGAGCGGCTGAAGCTGCTCTACGGCGACGCGGCCGAGCTCCGCATCTCCGACAACAGGCCGGCTGGCACGCGCGCGAGCATCGTCGTACCTTACAAGGTGACGTGAGAGTTCGCGCACTGATCGCCGACGACGAGCCGCTGATGCGTGAGCAGCTGCGCGCGCGGCTCGCAGAGCTCTGGCCCGAGCTCGAGATCGTCGCCGAGGCGAAGAACGGCGCCGAGGCGCTCGAGCTGGTGAGCGCAGAACGCCCCGAGGTCGTGTTCCTCGACATCCGCATGCCGGCGAAGAGTGGCATCGAGGCTGCGCGTGAGATCGCCGCCCTCCCCGGCCGCGTGCCGGAGATAGTCTTCGTCACCGCTTACGACCAGTACGCGATCGACGCCTTCGAGGCGGGCGTCCTCGATTACGTGCTAAAGCCCGCCGAGCGCGAGCGCCTGGCGCGCACCGTCGAGCGAATCCGCGCGCGCCTCGCTGCGCCTGCGGACATTGCCAACGTCCAGCAGGCGCTCGCGCGGCTCGCCGAGAAGCTGCAGCCCGCGGCGCGGCTGCAATGGATCCAGGCTTCGATCGGCGCCGAGATACGCATGATCCCGGTCGACGAGGTGCTCTACTTCGTCGCCGATGAGAAATACACACGCGTGCAGACCGCGCAGCAGGAGGCGCTGATCCGCAAGCCGATCAAGGAATTGCTCGGCGAGCTGGATCCCGCGCAGTTCTGGCAGATCCACCGCTCGACCCTCATCAACACCCGGGCAATCGCGGGCGTCACGCGCGACGAGCGCGGCCGGCAGCTCGTCGGCATCAAGGGCCGTCCGGAGAAGCTCGAGGTGAGCC
>C688J18823_10001727_pt1 | contig 13607 bp, 13 predicted proteins | sample HopSoiMetagenom1_FD_18823 | JGI IMG/M metagenome (IMG submission 18823)
CTACGGCTACGACATGGCGCACGAGGACATGAGGGGACGGCGGGTGCCCGACGACCGCGCCGGCCCGGAACACCCGCAGCGGCCGCCGGCAAAGGCTGCGGCCGAGCCCGACGAGGACATGAGCTACGACGAGGCCCACGACTTCTGAGTTGCAGGCCCACTGAGCACTCCCACGTGCGGCTGCTCGCGCGTCAGGAAGCCGACGTTCGCCGGACGGCGACCAGGACCCGGTGCGCCGCGGTTGCCGTTGCGCGGATTCAGCCCTGGTTCAGCGACTGCCGCTAGCATCGGAACGGCCTGATTCGAAACGGCATGACATCGAAACCGCATGGCATCGAAACGGCATAGCGTCAGAACGGCTTCCGGGAGAGGACGGCCACCGTGGCCGACGATCAGCGGGACGGGCCGGCCGGACCGGCGCTCGATGCACGTGGGCTCTACCACGTCTACCGCGGCCGAGAGGTCGAGACGGTGGCGCTGCGAGGCGCCGACATCAGCCTGGCCGCCGGATCCTGGACCAGCGTGATGGGGCCGTCCGGCAGCGGCAAGAGCACCCTGCTGCACATCCTGGCCGGGCTGGAGCTGCCGACCGCCGGCCGCGTACTGCTGGGCGGCGTGGACCTGACCGGGCTCACCCCTGCCGACCGGGCCCGGTGTCGTCGGGAGGGGGTGGGCCTCCTGCTGCAGCGGGACAACCTCCACCCGCTGCTGGACGTCGCGGACAACATCGCCCTCCCGCTCCGGTTGGACCGCCGTCCCCGGCGCCAGATCCGGGAGCGGGTCGGGCACCTGCTCGGCAGCCATCGGTCTCGCGGACCACCGTCGGCAGCGCCTCGGGCAGCTCTCGGGAGGGGAGGCCCAGCGGGTGGCCCTCGCCGTCGCGCTCGCCGCCCGGCCGCGGGTCCTGCTCTGCGACGAGCCCACCGGTGAGCTCGACGCGGGAAACACCGAAACGGTTCTCGACCTGCTGGCGGAGCTGCGCGCCGAGGAAGGCACCGCGGTGCTGACCGTGACGCACAACCCGCAGGTGGCCGAGCGGGCCGATCGTCGACTGACCATGCGGGACGGAGTGTTGATCGATGCCTGAGGCGCCTGCCGTCGAGGCGATCGGACTGAGCCGGACGTTCCGGGCCGGAGGCACCGGCATCCGCGGGCTGGCGGACGTGTCGCTGACCATCGCGCCCGGTGAGGTCGTGGCGGTGATGGGACCGAGCGGCTCCGGGAAGAGCACGCTGCTGCAGATCCTCGGTGGCCTCGACGACCCGGACGAGGGCCGCGCCCTGATCGCCGGCGTGGACTGGCGTTCCCTCCGGGGCCGGGCCCGGGCGCGCTTCCGCCGCCGGTCCTGCGGATTCATCACCCAGTCGCTGGCGCTGCTGGAACCGGCGACGGCGGCCGAGAACGTCGAGGTTCCGCTGCTGCTCGACGGGATGCCGGCGGACGAGCGCCGACGCCGGACGGACGAGGCTCTGGCCAGCGTGGGACTGGCCGACAGCCGGGCCAAGCTGCCCGACCAGCTCTCCGGGGGGCAGCAGCAGCGGGTGGCCATCGCCCGCGCGCTGGTGACCGCGCCGGCCGTCCTGCTGGCGGACGAGCCGACCGGCAGCCTCGATTCGTCGACCGCCGCGGCCGTGACCGCGCTCCTCGTCGCCGCCGCCGCCGAGCGCGGTTCCGCCGTCGTGCTCGTCACCCACGACCCGGCGGTCGCCGCGCACGCGTCCCGGGTCGTGACGCTCCACTCCGGGCAACTCGAGCAGACCGGTGACCCGTTCGAAGAAGCTGTCGGCTGATGTGGTGGCTGTTCCTGCGGCTGGTACGGCGGCCGCTGCGGCGATTCCTGCTGGGGGCGGTCGGGGTGGCCTTCCCGGTCGCCATGCTCGGGTCGATCCTGCTGTACGTCGACAGCACCGTCCCCTCGATGACGGCGGTCGCGCTGGCCCCCGTGCAGGTCGAGATGCGGGCGCTCGCCGGCTCCCTGGACGTCGACATGACCGCCGCGGGCCGCGTGATCAGCCAGGTGCCCGGAGTGCTACGGGTCGACCGTTTCGCGACCGCGGACGTCATCGTGTCGGCGCCCGGCGCAGCCCCGACGGCGGCCCGGCTGTTCGCAGTGGATGCGGACTACCTGGACCACCACCCGGAGGTGTCCCTGTCACCCGGCGCCCTGCAGGCCGGCGCGGCACTGGCTCAGCCGCTCCGTGACTTGCCCGGGTTCACCGCGGCCACGGCGGTCTCCATCTCCCTCCCGGTCCCGGTCCAGCCGCCCGCGCCGCCTGCGCCACCCGCGCCCGTCGACCCGGGTCAACCGGCCGACGAGGGCGCTCCGGCCGAGGCGCCGCCACCGCCGCCCCCGCCCTGGTCGATCACCGTCCCGGTCGGCGGGACCGCGGACCTGCGGCAGGCCAGCACCTGGTACGCCGTCCCGTCCGGGGAGGTGCAGGGGGACATCGCCGTCGTGCCACGCGCGCTGGTGATCGACTACGGCGTCTTCGAGCGGTCCGTACTGCCCGCCCTGCGCGTCGCGGCCGGCGGCGACAGCTCCTGGGCGTTCAACCCGGGCAGCACCAGCCTGCCGAGGGCGAGCGTGGAGGCGCACATCGCCATCGACCATGCGGCCTACCCGACCGACCCCGGACAGGCGGAGATCTGGGCGGGCAAGATCCGCCGGATCATCGAGCGGCAGTCCGCCGGCAGCGTGATCGTGACCGACAACGCCGCGGAAGCGCTGCTGCTGGCGAAGGCCGACGCCACCAACGCGAAAATCCTCTTCATCCTGCTCGGTCTGCCGGGCGTGCTGGTGGGGGCAGCCCTGGGGTTGGCCGCGCGGGTGCACTCGCCGAGACCCAGCGGCGTGAGCAGGCCCTGCTCCAGCTCCGCGGCGCCACCGGCCGGCAGCTGGTGGTCCTGACGACCGGCCAGGCCGCCGTCAGCACGGTCGTCGGCTCGGCGCTCGGCCTGCTCGCGGCAGCCGGGGCGGTCGCCGCGGTGACCGGCCGGCCCGTCTGGACGCAGATCCCGCCCGGGCGGCTGGGAGTGACCGCTGCGCTGGCGGTCGGGGTCGGTCTCCTGACGACGGCCGCCCGTCTCGTACCGGTGCTGCGCAGCAGCCGCCGCGCCGAGGTGACCACCACGCGGCGCCGGCTCGAACGCGGCTGGAACCCGCTCTGGCGCCGGGCCCGGCTCGACTTCGTGGCCCTCGGCGTCGGTGTCCTGGTCCTCGCCGTCAACCTGTTCGCCGGCGGCCTCCAGCAGACGCCGATCGAGGGGCAGACGCTGGCACTGGCCTTCTACGTCCTGCTGGCCCCCATCGCGCTGTGGGTGGGCACGATCCTGCTGGCGGTCCGCGGGCTGCTCGCCCTGCTGGACCGGCTGACCCGGCCGGACCGGGCACGCCCGCTGCCGAACTGGCCGGCGACGGCGCTGCGTTGGCTCGGGCGCCGTCCAGCTCGTACCGCGGTGGCGCTGACCCTCGGGGCGCTCGCGGTCGCCTTCGGCACGACGGTGACCGCCTTCACCGCCACGTACCAGACCGCACGCACGGCCGACCGGGTCGCCGCGCTCGGGTCGGACCTGCGCCTGACCCCGCCGGTCGACGCGCCGCCCCCACCGCCGGTGGCCGGGGTGGCCGCGACCAGCCCGGTCCGCGAGGTCCCGGGCCAGGTCGGCACCGACCGGAAGACGATCGCGGCCATCGACGTCCCCACCTATCAGCAGGCCGCCACGTCGCGGGCACAGCTGCTGTCCGGACAGGGCGTCGAGGGACTGGCCCAGGATCCGCGGGGTGTGCTGATCAACAAGGAGCTGGCCGACGGCTTCTCCGTCGGACCGGGGGACGTGCTGCCGGTCACCGTCTTCCCGGACGATCCGCTCCGGAGCCGGATACTGCCCCTCCGCGTGGTCGGCGTCTTCCGCGCCGTCGCCCCGATGGATCCGATCGCCGAGCTCGTCACGTCGACCACGGCCATCCCGGCACCCCCGCCGGCACCCGACTTCTATCTGGTGCGGGTGTCGCCGGGGGCCACGCCGGCGACGGTGGCCGAGAACCTGCGCCGCCAGTTCCCGGACTCCACCGTCACCACCCTCGGGACGTTGGTCGTCCCGGAGCAGCGCGCGCTCACCGCGCTGAACCTGCGCGGGCTGAGCGTGTTGGAGACCGTGGCCGCCGGCCTGGTGGCCGCCGTGGGTGTCGCCGTTCTCGGTGCATTCTTCGTGCTGGAGCGCCGCCGGGAGTCGGTCATCCTGCGCACGGTCGGGGCCGAGACGGCCCAGGTCGTCACCACCCCGGTGGTCGAGGGGGCGGTCGCCGTGCTGGGTGGCCTCGCGGTCGGGATCCCGGTCGGCCTCGGCCTCGGTCTTCTCTCCATCCGGATCCTGGCTCTGTTCTTCACGCTGCCGCCCCCGCTGCTCGTCGTTCCGTCCGGGGCGTTGCTCGCACTAGCGGCGGTGGTGATCCTCACGTCGGCGCTGGCGCTGGGGGGCGCGCTGTACCGGGTCGCCCGCCAGCCCGCGGCGGCGGTGCTGCGGGACCTCTGACCCGACCGACCCGGTCAGCCCGGGACGCGGCTACGGCACTCCGGGCACGGGGTCCCCGAGCCGAGTCCCCGAGGCCCGCTCCAGCTGCCCCGGACGATCGCGACCGGCGTTCCGCAGACGGCGACCCACGGGGGCGGGCCGTCTGCCTCGGACCGCGCGACCGCGTGCGGGCGGTCGTCCTCCTGCGCCTGCCCGGCGACGTAGTTCCCGCTGGCCATGCGTCCCAGCATGCAGCCGGTCTCCGGGGCCGTCGACCGGGTGGTAGCGCCGGCAGCCCGCCCAATCACGGGCCGGGGCCGGCAGGTGGGTCGGCGACCTCGCCCGGGGCGGGCTGCTCCCGAGGCTGCCGGTAGTCAGGCGGGCGGAGCGGTGGGACGGGCGCCGTCCGGACCCGCCGCGGCCCCGACCACAGCGCCGGCGGGGCCGAGACCGCCCAGGCGACGGCGTATGCGGCCTGTTCGTAGTTCACCCGCCAGCCGGCGAAGTCCGGCCAGGCCTCCTGCGGCTCTCGTTCGATGGGGAAACCGACGCTCCTGAGCCGGGCGATCCCGTCCAGGAACTCCGCGTAGGCCAGCGTGGTGGCCGCTCCCCGGTCGGCCTCGTCGGAAACCGGGACGCCGAGGGCCTGCGCGATCCGGGTGAAGCAGATGAACCCGCTGCGCAGGCACAGGCGGGCGGGGATGGTGGGTGCGGCCGCCGGCGAGAGCGCCAGGTACAGCGCGGCCGAGTCGAGCACACCGAGCAGGGCGGTCACCCAGGACGACAGCGCGCGGTGCGAGCGGAAGTAGATCAGCGGCAGGTAGGTCCGGTGGCTCTCGGTGACGTCGGCGGCCCAGCGCTCCCATTCCGCGTAGAGGTCCGGCAGCGTCCCCACGGTGGAGGTTCCGGTGCCCAGCCCGAAATGGGTGCGGGCGAGCAGCTCGGGGCCCCAGGTCGGCACGCCGGCGCGGGCGTTCAGCAGGGCGACGGAGGTCTCCCGGCGGTTGTAGGCGCTGTAGAGCGCGGGAAGGTAGCCGATCTGCAGGGCCAGGGTCCCCAGCGAGGCGAACGCGGCGACGACAGCGATCGCCGTCGAGGCGGCGTTCTCCGGCCGCGAGAACCCGAGGGTGCTCATCGCCGAAGCCGCCTCGGTGAGCGTGGATCCCGGCCCGTGGCCGGTGAACGGCAGCAGCATCAGCGCGAAACCGACCAGGAACGTGAGCAGCCAGACCACCAGCTGCATGAGCAGCATCGATGCGGCTCGGCCGGCAAGCACCGCGTCCCGGCGCTGGGTGTCCGTGACGAGGCGTTCCAGTCCGTGGAAGACGCGGGCGACCAGCCAGTCCGCGCCCGCGGTCAACCGGCTGGTGAAAGCGCGCGGGACGACGACCGTACCGATCACGCTCCCGGCCGCGGCCACGACCAGCACCGCACCCAAGGCTGCACCGAGGACGCGGAGGATCACGGGTGATGCTCCCTGGACGAGGGTCGGCAGGCTTTCTCCCCAGGATGGGCGCTCGCGCCTGCGCCGGGAATCCCCGCCGGCCGCCATCCGTCAGTGCGGCCCACGTGCTCGATCGTGACGGCGATGACGGCCCGGTGTGCCCGCGGACGACGGCACGGCCTGCCGAGGTGGGGTCCTGCTTCCTCGCGGCGGCTCAGGGGAAGGCCGTGACTCCACATCGGTAATGAGGGAGTTCCGGTCAGCACCAACCTGCGGATTCCGGCTGGCGCTACCCCGAGGTGGCGCTGACCGTGGCGACGGGGCGCGCCGGGACGGCGATCCTTCTGCTGTCGGTCGGAATCCCGTCCTGCCGGCGGGTGTGCCGCGGCGACCGCACAGAGGGGGCCGGTATGGGACAGGAGCACGTCGTCGGACGGCGGACGGCCGGGTGGCCGCGACTGCTCCGCCGATGGGCGTGGGTGGTCGTCCTCGTCGTGGGATGGGGGCTGTACGAGCTGGTGCGGGAGGTCGTGCTGACGACCCGCAATCCGAACCTTCTACCGGCGCTCATCCTGCTGGGCGCGACGGTGGTCCCGGCGGCGTTCGTCGTGTTCATCTTCGAACGGCGCCTGGTCTTCGGCGTCCACGGCGCCGCCGTCGGCGGAACGGCGTTGCTCGGTGGGGTCATCGGCGTCGTGACGGCCGGATCGCTGGAGTACAGAACCTTGCAGGCTCTCGGCGTGCTGCACATGGCGGGTGTCGGGCTGATCGAGGAGGCGGCCAAGCTCCTCGTGCCCGCCGCCGCCCTCCTGGTGTTCCGGCAGAACCGGCATCCTGCCGACGGGCTGTTGCTGGGCGTGGCCTCAGGCGCCGGCTTCGCCGTCCTGGAGACCATGGGCTATGCCTTCGTGGCGCTGGTCGCGTCCCGCGGTGACCTGGCGGTGGTGAACACCGTCCTCTTCGATCGCGGACTGTTCAGCCCGGCCGCCCACATGGCCTGGACCGGGCTGGCAGCCTGCGCGCTCTGGATGGCTGCGATCGACCAGTGGCGCCGGCGGTCGGTCGCCCGGTTCGTCGGCGTCTACCTCCTGGTGTCGATCCTGCACGCCGCCTGGGACAGCACGGGGGACCTCCGGATCTACGCGGGCCTCGCCGCGGTCAGTCTCGGCCTGCTCGTCTGGACGACCCACCGCCTGGCGCGGCCACGGGTGCCGTCGCCGGTCGGGGCGGGTGAGCGGGCGGGTGCGGTGCCGAGGGTGACCGCCGCCGAGTGAGTGCTGTGGACCGCCTCGGAGTTTGCTGGTGTCCCGGTCTTCCCCCGTCAGCCGGTGGTCCTCGAGACGTGACCGGGCCGCTGGTGACCTGTTGAGAGGGCAACTGTGAACGCCACCGTCGCTGTGACCACTTTCCTTGCCGCCGGCATCGAGGTGATCGAGATGGTCGCGATCGTCGTCGCCGTGGGGAGCACCCGCTCCTGGAGGGCCGCGCTCGTGGGCGCCGCCGGCGGCCTGGTGGTGCTCGCCGCGCTGATCACCGTGCTCGGGACCGCGCTGCGCGACGTCCCGCTCCAGCCGATCCGGCTCGTCGTCGGCGCACTGCTACTCGTCTTCGGGCTGCAGTGGCTGCGCAAGGGAGTGCTGCGCATCGCCGCGCAGGGCTGGGCGATCGGTCAGGGTGAGGAGCACGTCGACGAGAGCGACGTGCCGCCGGACGGGTTCGACTGGACCGGCTTCGTGCTGTCCTTCAAGGGCGTCACGCTCGAAGGACTCGAGATCGCGATCATCGTGGTCGCCGTCGGCGGGGCGTCCGGTGCGATCGGGTCGGCGATCATCGGCGCCGCCGCCGCGGTCATCGTCCTGGCCGCCGTCGGCGCGGCCACCTACCGGCTCATCGCCCGCATCCCGCGACGGGCACTGCAACTGTTCGTCGGTTCGCTGCTCTCGGCCTTCGGCACGTTCTGGGCCGCCCTGGGCGTCGGTGTTCGCTGGCCCGGGGGTGACCTGGCGCTGCTCTACCTCGTCGCCCTGTACGCGTGCACCGGCGTCGTCCTCCTGCACTTCGTCCGTCGCTGGCAGGCGCCGCCCGGCAGGCACGACCGCACGGCCACGTCGGAGGAGGTCCGGTGATCGTCGTCCGCTGGATCCGCGCCTTCGCCCGCTTCTGGATCGACTTCATCGTGGGGGACGACTGGACCGTCGCGGCCACCGTCCTCGGGCGATCCTGGTCACCTGGGGGCTCGTCCGATCGGGGGATCCCGGCCTGGTGGTTCCTTCCCGCCGCGGTCATCGGGATCACCGTCGTCAGCCTCCGCCGTGCCACGAAGGAGGCCCGCCGGCCGACGCCGCCTCGTTGAGTGCGGTCGAGTCCGGCCAGGACACGAGCGAGCCCACGACTCCCTGGACGCTGCAGGCCTGCTGATCAGTCCGATTCCGGCGCGCGCCGGATCGGCACCACCGTGGGCACCGGGTCCTGGGTGAGGAAGTCGAGAACGATCGCGTTCACCAGGTGCGGCTTCTCCTGGGTGAGGAAGTGCGACGTCCCCGGGACGACGGCGAGCTCGGCGTTCGGCAGGGCGTCGTACATCTCGACCGCGTGGCCCAACGTCATCAGGTCGTCGTCGGAGAACATCACCAGCGACCGCGGGGTCACCTTCCTCAGCTCGGACACGTCGAGGTGGGGCTCGGTCTTCATCAGCTCGCCGATCTTCGCGACGACGACGGGGAAGTGTGCCTCGCCGTCCGGTGAAACCTCTCCGTAGGCCGAGCCGAGGAACGTGACCACCTGGTCCACGTCGAACTCCGCACCGGGCGCCGCCTCGCCGGACTTGTCGAACCCGCCGCTGATCATCACCAGCCGGTCGACCAGGTCGGGCCGCTGCATCGCCACCAGCATCGCGACGAACGCGCCGTCGCTGTGCCCGACCAGGTGGGCGGGGCCGCCGACGACCTTGTCGAGGAAGGCGATGGTGTCGTCGGCCATGAGCTGGTAGGTGATCGGGCCGTCGACGTCGGGAGTGTGCCCGTGGCCGCGGCGCTCGGGCGTGTAGACGTGGAACCGCTCGGCCAGAGGGCCGAGGTTGGGCTCGAAGAACCGGGCGTCGACGAGGCCGCCGTGCATCAGGACGAGCGGATCGCCGTCCCCGTGCTCGTCGTACCAGGTCCGCACTGCTCCCAGCTGCACGTACGTCGCCATCTCTGCTCCTCGCCGGGCGGGCTGTCAGTGGCTCCGATTCGACCACCGGCGGCCTCGGCACGGGCCCTCGGCGTACGCGCGATCCGGCCGGTCCCGCCGACCCCCGTCACCGAAGGCCGTCGGTGCCTGAGCCTGGTGCGGGGGACTCCGGAATCCGCTGGTGGTCTCCCAGATAACTGACCGTTCCCTGCCGGGGTGGCGGCGCTGCCTCCGCCAGGAGCCGCCCGTCGCGGATCAGAACGGTTCTGTCCGCCAGATCGAGCAACGCAGGCCGGTGTGTCGTCATGATGACGGTTCGGCCGGTCATGAGTGTGTCCAGAGCATCGATGAGCGCCCGTTCGGCGTCCCTGTCCAGGCCGGAGGTGGGCTCGTCCAGCAGAACTATCGGGGAGTTCCGGAGCAGGGCCCTCGCGATGCCGACCCGCTGACGCTGTCCTCCCGACAGGCCGACGCCGCGGTCACCGAGCTGGGTGCCGAGCCCGCCCGGGAGTTCGTCGGTGAANTTNAGAACCCCCGCTGCCGCGCNGGCGCGCACCACGTCCTCCGGTGCCGCCTCGGGCCGGCCGAGGAGCACGTTGTCGAACACGGATCCGGAGAACAGGAAGGTGTCCTGGAGNACGACCGAGACCTCGCGACGCAGGANGCTCTCGTCGAGAGCCGCCACCNCCGTNTCGCCGATCAGCACGCGCCCCTTGGTCGGTGGATACAGACCCGCGACGAGGGCCAGGATCGACGACTTGCCCGACCCGTTGGGCCCGGAGAGCGCCAGCCGCGTACCCGCGGGCACGTCGAGGTGCACATCGATCAGGACCGGGCCCCGGCCGTAGGTGAGCCACACCCCCTCGAACCGGACCGAGGGGTCGAGCCGTGCCGGCTGCACGTCGACCGGCCGGCGTCCCGGCTCGTCGAGGATCTCCGCCACTCGTTCCGCCGAGGCGGCTCCGACCGTGAGCGTGAGCGACAGTTTCGACAGGGACCGGAGGGGACTCAGCATGTTCCGGAAGTAGGTCAGCGTCACGATGAGGACTCCCGGACTCCACCACTCGTGGAGTACTCCCACCCCGCCCACCAGGAGGAGGGCCGCGGTGCCGAGCGCCGACGTGGCCTCGAGCATCGGGGTGAACCGCGCGCGGAGGTCGACCGACCGCAGACCGGCCCTCAGGGCCGCGTCGTTGTGATCCGCGAACTCTCTCGCGTGCACCGTCTGGCTGCCGGCCACCTGGACCGCCTGAATGCCGGTCAAGGTTTCGGTGGTGAGGGCGGCCAACCGCCCCTCGGCGGTGCGTCGCACACGCGCTGCCTCGCGCGTCAGCCGGCTGTATTTCGTGGCGGAGAGGAAGACCAGGGGCGCGGCGCTGAGCGCGATGAGACCCAGCCGCCAGTCCAGCGCCGTGATGACGGCGGCCAGCCCGCCGATCGTCAGGACACCCGGCAGCAGGGTCGAGAAGATGTCGACGAGGCTGTCCTCGATCCGACTGGTGTCCGAGGACATCCGGCTCGTCAGCTCACCGACGCTGCGGTGGTCGTGGAACGTCATGGGCAGCCGCAGCAGGTGGGTGAAGACGTCGGACCGGATGCTTGCCGTGATGCGCTCGCCTGCGCTGTTCATCAAGCGGTCGCCCAGATAGTCCATGGCGCCCGATGCCAGGGTGAAGACCAGGGAGGCCAGGGCGGCGACGACCAGCAGTTCCACGCCGGTCCCGCCGAGGCCCTTGACGATCCGTTCCTGGAAGCCGTCCAGGTCGGCGTGCCGGAGCACGCCGTCGATGACGAGTGCGATGGGCCAGGGGACCGCGAGGTCGGCGAGCAACTCGCCGACCCGGCACAGCAGGCCCGCGGCGAGAAGCCGGCGCTGAGGCATGCCGTAGCCACGAAACCGCCACAAGGTGGCCATGAGGCCGCCGGCGGCCGGAGCCCTCACGCAGATCTCCGGGCCATGTCCCGCGCATACGCGTTGGACCAACCGGGGCGAATGCCCCGTGCGGCCATCACCCGTTCCAGGTGCTCGGCGAGGGGCGCGCTGTCGCAGGCCTCGAGCATGGCCGACAGCAGGGTTCCGTAGTACTTCCTCACTCGCCGGGTCTCCGGGTCCCGGTCGGTGCCCGGCTCGTGGCCGAGGCGTTCGAGTCCGTGGATCAGCGCCCTGTCCACGTGCTCCTCCGGATGGCCGGCCTGAGCCGCATGGGAGCGTGCGTCCCACAGGGCGGACGCCCAGATGGACCCGTCGGCATGCGGGTCGACGCCCTGCCCGCCCCGGAAATCCGCCATCGTCCACGGTGAGGACAGAGATCGCCGACGAGGGTCGGTGAGCGACAGGTGGCCGCGGTGCCAGCCGTAGATGTCCGGGTGTCCGATCATGGCCGCGGCGAGGTAGTCGCAGGTGCCCTCCTCGACGGCGGACCGGCGATTGGTCTGCTGCAGCGCCGGGCGCAGCCTGTTGAGACGGAAGTCGGCGACGTGCCGGCAGACGTGGTGGGCGACCTCGTGGGTCACCAGGGCGACGTTGTGACCGGGGGCGTGCATGTAACTCGCCCCGCCGTGCTCCAGGTACGTCCGGCCGGTGCCCAGGTGCACCTCCCCGGTGGGGGCCACCGGCACCGGCTCGGGCAGCTCGCTGTAGGCGGGGGCGGGCAACCGATAGTGCCCTCCGCCCCAGCGCCGCCGGTGGGTCTCGTGCCGGCCGATCAGGATGAGGAGGGGCGGCAGGCGGACGTTCACGTAGGTCTCGGTGCGCTGGAGCAGTTGCCGGGCGGACCATGCGACGTTGGTGAGGGAGAAAGCCCGGGCCGCCGTCTCCAGGGCCGGATGCAGCGGGTGGCCGCCACCCCGACCTGGGTCGCTGCGCAGCCGGGCCGGCTCGGACAGCAGCGAATCGCCCTGGACGTCGACGACGGTCAGGCCGGGNACGCGTAGCCCGTCGGGNAGGACGTCCAGGATCTCGAGCGGCACGTCGGCCAGCCGGCCGGGTGGTGGATCGCCGTCGACCACGTACGCAGCGACAGCGGTCACACCCATTGCCCGGTCCGGAGGAGGTCGAGCGCAGCCCCCGCCGCGAGCTCCTCGGGAGAGACGACGGGCAGCCCCGTGGCGGCCGTGGCCTCCTGCGCCGCCAGCGGGCTGGCACTCACGAGGCCGCTCAGGGCCGAGGCNGTGACCCCCGCGGAGGCGAGGATCCGCTCGGCCCCCACGGCACCGAGCGCGTCACCGACGGCGAGCAGGACCGAGTCCGCGAAGCCGGGCAGCGCGCCGAGCAGGTCAGCGTTCTGCGGCTGGAGGAGACCGTCGGCGATCTCGAGGACGACGTGTGTCGCGCCTTCCGCGGCGAGCGCGTCCCGCATCCGGTGCATCGTCGCTACGAGGTGCTCCGCCGGATACCCGAACGTGGAGGGCATGCCGAAGTCCAGGAAGTCGACTGTGGTGTGGGCTCCGGCGTCGACGTACACCCAGCGGTCCTTGCCGCTGCCCGAACCGGTGGCCTTGCCGGCGCCCACCGTCAGACCGGCCCGCACCCAGCCCCGGATCACGCCGGCGGCGGTCGTCGTCTTGCCGGCGCTCATCGACGACCCGACCACCACCACGGTCGTCGGTTGCGGGTCGGCAGGAGGCGGGTCCAGTCGTACGGCATCGGCCAGGTTGACCCTCGCGCCCGAACCGTCGGCCAGGGCCCCGACCACCTCCAGCACGGTCGGCAGCCCCCGCTTCGCGTGGGAGGAGGCCACCGTGCCGATCACTCCGCCGGCCGTCAGCAGATGCGTGTGCTTGCCCTTCTGCACGTAGCCCTCGTAGAAGTCGGTGGCATACCGGTTGCCGTACGCCCCGACGACCAGGTCGCCGACGTACAGGCGGAGGCGGCGGCCGTGCCTGTCTTCCAGCGCCCGGTGCTGGCCCAGCGAGGCGACNCGGGCGACGACGAGATCACCCTGGGACGGCTGCCGCCGCACACTGGTCAAGGTCAGCGCGCGNANGTCCACGTTCCGCGTGACGAAACTGAACTTCGCCTCGGCCAAGTTCCGCATCGGTAGCTCTCCTCGGTATGACACCCACCAAGGGAACCCGGAGCCTCGGCTGCCCGTTCGCCCCAGGTTTCCGGCCTCAGGGANCGGACTTCAGCGCAGCCGACATCGACGCTGACGACCGTGGGCAGACAAGGGAGGACGGGTCCGGCGCCTGGCGCGTCCGGAGTCCCTCACTGAGGGTTCTGATGGTGCGCGCGGAAAATCGGCCGAGTCAACGGCCTCGCCCGCGGCCGGCGGGCATGCTCCGGGGGCCGAGGACGCTTCCGTGCTGCTCCACCCCGGGAACCCTTCGCGACGGCGCCGTGAGCATTCTGTGACAGCCTGCGTGTCGTCACCCTTTGTTGGGCGCAACTAACTGTCGTGCTTTCGACATCACGCCTCGTTGCCTACGGATTCGGCCTTGGCATTCGGCGAGACGAACGCTGTTCCGCCCAGCGCGCGGC
>C688J18823_10001728_pt1 | contig 13595 bp, 10 predicted proteins | sample HopSoiMetagenom1_FD_18823 | JGI IMG/M metagenome (IMG submission 18823)
CGGTCGTCATACCCCACACGAGGTGGCCGCCGCCGTATCCGAGTCGACCGGCCGGAGCGTCAACGAGGACAACATCGGGCACCTCGTCGACAAGCAGCTACGTCCCCTTGGCCTCTTGGTGCAGGAAGACGGCAGTCAGCCCAAAACCAAGAAGCGAAACCCCCTGCTGGGTCTTCGATTTCGCTACGCCGTGACCGAGCCCGATCGGACCCGTCGACTCACCGCGCCCTTCCGGTTCTTGTTCCGGCCGTGGATGGTCATCCCGGTGCTCGCGGCGTTCGCGGTCGTGTGCTGGTGGGTGTTCTTCAGTAAGGGCCTTGCCCACGCCGCATACGACGCTTTCGAGCGCCCCGGATTGCTGATACTCGTTTTTGCGATCACCATCGCGTCGGCAGGCTTCCACGAGTTCGGACATGCGGCCGCAGCAAGGTATGGCGGCGCGACTCCCGGCGTCATGGGCTTCGGTGTCTATCTCGTCTGGCCGGCGTTCTATACCGACGTGACCGATGCCTACCGCCTGGGCCGGGGCGGACGAGTGCGCACCGATCTCGGTGGTCTCTACTTCAATGCCATCGTCGCGGTCGCGATCACCGGCCTGTGGTGGTGGCTGCATTACGACGCACTTCTTCTCGTCGTCGCCACCCAGATCCTGCAGATGCTCCGGCAGCTCGCGCCGATGGTGAGGTTTGACGGCTACCACCTTCTGGCCGACATCACCGGCGTGCCCGATCTCTTCTCGCGCATCAAGCCGACCCTGCTCGGCGNATTGCCGTGGCGGTGGGGCGACCCGCACGCACGCATGCTCAAGCCGTGGGCCCGCATCGTGGTCACCGTGTGGGTGATGGTCGTGGTTCCGCTGCTTCTGTGCACGCTCGCCGCGACGATCATCGCGCTGCCCCGTCTGATGGGTACGGCGTGGTCGGCCCTCGGCAAGCAGCGCGATGTTCTGTCTCACGCGTGGGCCGACGGCGACATGGTCCAGGCCACCGCACGGGTGCTGGCGATGATCGCGATCCTCATCCCGGTCGCCGGCGTCACATACATGGTGGTCCGGATCGCCCGGCGAAGCGCCATCGGCGCCTGGCACGGAACAGCAGGCAAGCCAGCCATGCGCGTGCTGGCGATCCTTCTCGGTGCAGCGGTGATCACCGGGATCGCCTACGCGTGGTGGCCGGGTGAGGGCAGGTACCGGCCGATTCAGCCGTGGGAGCGCGGCACGGTTGGCGACATCATGTATGCGATCGGCGTTGAGTGGATGAGCGAGCCGCCGAGAACGGTGAATTACTCACCGCGTCCGGCCGCGGCTCCGACGCTCCTGAAGGGCCAGCGGGGAGTCATGGAAGCGGTGTGGGACACCCGCACCCCTCCACCGACATTCACCCAGCCGCAACTCGCGGTCATCCTGGTCCCGAAGGCACTGCCCGGGGCCCGCCCCGGGGGCGGAGGTGGGTGGTTCGCCGCGCCGACCACGACGGCGGCGAACACGAACACGGGCTGGGTCTTTCCCTTCGACAAGCCGCTGACCCCTGGCCCCGGCGACAACCAGGCTCTGGCGGTGAACACGACCGACGGCACCGCGGAGTATGAGGCCGCCTTCGCCATGGTGTGGGTGACCGACAACTCCGACGCGATGAACATCAACGATGCCGAGGCGTACGCGTCCTGCGACTCGTGCGCCGCGGTCGCGGTCGCCTATCAAGTGGTTTTCGTCATTGACACCGACAATGCCGACAACAACGTGGTGGCGCCGCAGAACCTCGCCGGTGCCCTCAACTACAACTGCGTCAATTGCCTGACCTACGCGCTGGCGCAGCAGCTGTTCATCACGCTCGACGAGCCGCTGTCGGACCAGTCCATGGCCGCCCTCGACGACCTCTGGACGGAGATCGCCGCCTACGAGGACCAGATCGCCGCCGGACAGGTGCCGCTGGAACAGATCGATGACCAGCTCGAGACGTACACAGAACAAATCAAGCAGATCGTCGAGACCGACCAGCCTGGCACGTTCTCGACAGCGACCATGACGGCAATACAGGCGACGGCGCCACCCGCGCCAACAGCAACAGCGACGCCGTCACCGACACAAATAGCGTCATCGACGGCGACGCCCACTCCATCGCCGACCGAGTCGGCCGTAGCACCGTCCACCGCGTCACCGACTCCGACATCGAGCTCGTCATCCACCACGTCGTCCAGCGACCCGACGGGGACGACGAGCGAGCCCACAACCTCAGGTGATTCGACCTCGACGGGCACGACCTCGGACGGATCGGCGCCGAGCGGAACGACCTCCGACGGATCCACATCAGACGGATCCACATCGGACGGGTCCACTTCCGGCGGAACTGCTACGCAGCCATAGCGTGTCGAACTAAGGTTGTCGCTCGTGGCAAGCCCGTCACATCGCATCCCGATCCAGGACCGGGCGTTGACCCGCGGGCAGGCCCGGCGATTAAGTCGGCGCTTCGGTGGCGTCGGTGTCGCAATCCCCGCAACGCGCCTTCGGCAGATCGCGGCGGGCGCACGCGCGGGCGATGACGAACTGACGAATGTCAGTTTCGCGATAGCCGCGACCGAGTTTCAGCGTGAGCAGCGCCTGGCGAGGCTGAAGCGCAGTCAGCGTCGAGTCGTGCGGTGGCTGATTCTAGCCGGCCTGGTTCTGCTAATACTGAACTCGCTGCTGTGCATGGCCTTCCTCTTTTTCAGCATGGCCCTGCACACAAATCCGTACGGTGGCTCCTAGGACGATGCGCATCAACCCCGGCTCGCCGATCTACTGGCACGGTAAGCGAGTAGAAGGTGACGACGTTGACGATCACCTGTAACAACTGTTCCTTACCGCCACCGAAAAGCGTTGTCCAACGGCTGATCTCCGTGATATCGGTACCGGAATACTGATCCGCGGGGTTGCGGCCACGCGAGGATCCACTCCTGAGCTATCAACTCAGTTGCCGTCGACCACGATGTTTTCGCCGTTGATTCCATTGAAAACCGAAACACTTCGGCGATCCTAACGAGCGTGCCATCGCCCCAACCCGGTGGCCCGCTCCGGCCGGCGAGCGACCACGAACTGGGAAATCCCGCGCAGCTGTTGCTCGATGTCGACCAATCCGGCGGCCGCGAAAAATGTTGGAACCGTGGTGCGGTCGAAGACCCGTATCCCACAGATGGTGGCGCCGAGTTCCAGTCCCTTCCGCACCAGGAAGGACTCGCGACCGTAGGTTGTCATCACGGCGATTCGTCCGCCGGGAGAGAGGACCCGGACCATCTCGTGGAGCAGACCGAGCGGCTCCGGCACGAGATGCAGCGCGGCAAAGCAGCTCACCACGTCGAACGCACGGCTGTTGAAGGGCAGGTCGAGCGCGTCACCACGCATGTAGACCGCACGGTCGCAGCTGTTGTCGCGGACTGCGCGCTCCATCATCGGCACCGAGCTGTCCAACCCGATGACGAACCCGTCCGCGGCAAGCTGGTCCGCGAAGAAGCTGGTGAAGTTGCCCGGACCGCACGCTACGTCGAGCACCCGCTGTCGGCCGCCGAGATGCAGTGCAGCGGAGGCCCTTTCGCGCTCCGCCGAGATGGACATCCCGTGCAGGCTCATCGCCGCGACCATGATCGGTCGCCAGATGTGCTGATAGATCGCGGCCACCGTCGGGCTGTTCATCGCGCGTTGTGCCAGGCTGCGCCGGGCCGGGGCGCTGGGCCCGAGCAGGTCGGTGTACCCGTCGCAATATCGCATCGAACGCAGCACATCTTCGCGGATCAGCCCGCGCGCTAGCGCAGGCACCCACATCACATCGGATTCGGTCTGCACCCCCGACCGTCGAGCGGTCATACCTTCTGTCACGTATCAGGGCAATGAATGGTTCACCGAAATGTGGCATCGACTTTGGCCGGCCACCAGATCCGCGGTCCGATGACCGTGAACAACGCCGGGATCACCACGGTTCGCACGATGAACGTGTCCAGCAGGATGCCCAGCCCGACGATGAAGCCGAGTTGGGTGAGCACGATCAGCGGAAGCACGCCGAGCACACAGAACACCGCTGCGAGCACGATGCCCGCGCTGGTGATCACCGGACCCGTCGCTGACACCGCCCGCACGATGCCGTCACGGGTACCGTGCCCAGGCGTCTCCTCGCGTGCCCGGGTGACAAGGAAGATCGTGTAATCCACACCGAGCGCAACGAGGAACAAGAACGCGATCAGCCCAGTGGTGTAGTCCAGGGCCGGCATACCCAGCACGTGCACGCTGGCCCAGCCGCCGAGGCCCAGCGCCGATAGCGCGCTGAGCACCATCACCGCCACCAACACCAGCGGCGCCAGCGCTGCGCGCAACAGCAGATACAGCACGATCAGCACGATCGCCAGAATTGCCGCCATGAGCACGTACCGATCGCGCACGGCCGCGTCCCTGGCGTCGAGCGCCTGCGCGTCCGAACCGCCGACCAGGGCGGACGGATCCGCCGTCGTCACCGATTCGCGCAGCGCGCCAATGGTTTTGAATGCAGTCACCGATGCCGGTGCGGAGTCGATGATCACCTTCCATTGCGTCAGCCCTGACGCCGATGACCCAGCATCGCCAGCTGAGACGACGCCAGGTGTCCTGATAATCGCCGACTGAATGTCGGCGGCGCGGCCGGTGGCGCCGATCACCTGGGTGGGATCGGTCAGGCCGCTGGGGAAGTGCGCGGCAAGCACTTCGTAGCCGGTCACCGATTCGGCCCGCACCCGGAATTGGTCGATCTGCGATAACCCGATCGGTGTGCCAATGAGGCCGATACCCAGCAGTGCGAGCAGAGCCACTGTCGTCATAGCAACGCGGCCGGCGTGACCGGTGACCCAGTCGGCGATGCTGTGCCACACCCCGGTCGTGACGGCCGTGTTGTCCCCATGACGGGGAATGAACGGCCAAAACAGCCGACGGCCAAACGGGCGCAGGACCGGAGGCAGCACGAGCAAGACGAACAACACCGCCGCCAGGAGTCCGCACGCGGCGTGCACACCGAGGCTGCGGGTCGCCGGGGTGACGGCGAAGACGAGACTGAGCAGCGCCAGCACGACAGTGGCGTTGCTGGCCACAATCGCGGGGCCTGCGCGGCTGACTGCGGTCCGTAGGGCGAGGCTGTGATCGTCAGTTCGGGTCAGTTCCTCGCGGTAACGCGAGATGAGCAACAGCGCGTAATTCGTGCCGGCGCCGAACACAAGCACGCTGGTGATTCCCGCGGTGGCGCCGTCGAAGGGCAAGTCGGTGATGCGTGACACGACGGTCCCCACGGACGTGGACAGCCCGTCGGCCAAACCGATCACCGCCAACGGAACCAGCCACAGGATGGGCGAGCGGTAGGTGACGATCAGCAGCACCGCCACCACCGATGCGGTCACCGCCAGCAAGGTGATGTTGGCACTGCTCATCGCGTTGGTGATGTCGGCGATGAAGGCAGGACCGCCGGTCACTTGTACCGCGAGATCGGCCGGGGCGCCAGCCGTCGCAGAGGTGCGAAGCGCGGTGATCGTGTCCCGAAGCGGAAATCCAGAAAGATCCGCTGCAAGAGGAATGGGTGCGACCGCGGCGCGGCCATCCTGCGAAGCGATCAGCGGTGGACCGGCGGCCACAGCGGCACGCGACAGCACGCGTTGGCGGGCGGATTCGGTGGCGGCGATATCGGCCGGAGTCAGCGGGGTGCCGTCACGCCGGGATGCCACCAGAATCGCAGGCAGGTGGTCTTGGCCGGGAAAGGACTTCAATAATGCTGCCGCCCTTGCTGATTCGGCCGACGGCGGCAGCTGCAGCGGAGGCTTGTCGGCACCGGCGTTCGGCCCGGCGAGCGCTATGAATACGCCGGCCCCAACGGCAATCAGCAACGCGATCAACCAGGAGCGCCGGTGTGTGACTGCCGCGGCGACGCGATCCCACACGGCCATCCCCGAACGGTAACCGACCTGAGGATCCGCGTCGGTGAACCGGCAGCGGTTGCGGGCCGTAGTAACGGTATGGACGCTTCCGGGGCGACCGGCAATGACCAACGCGCCAGCGTGACTGTCGATCGCAAGGGCATCATCCATCAGTGGGGTGATGCAGTCACCGAAGTCGTGGGCTATTCCGCCGACGATGCGCTCGGACGAAGTCTCAATGTCGTGATCCCGCCCGCGCTTCGGCCCGTGCACTGGTGGGGTTTCGATCAGGCGATGAAGTCCGGCCGACTGAACAAGGAACTGTTCAAAGTTCCAGCCCTATGCAAGGACGGGCGGATCATCGTTGCGCACGCAACCATCGACTTGATCGCAGACAAGAGCGGAGAGACCGACGGTGCCGTCGTCACCTTCGTCGGCGTCGGGTCTGCATGGCAGGGGAAGGCGTGGCAGGCTGCCTTGGCACCGGTTGATGCCGCACGCCGTCTCTGGCAACGGGTACGGCCCAGCCGCTAATCCTCCTTGCGGATCAATCGACCCAGGGCCTCGCGATCGGGCGCGAGAAGCTCCTCAATGCGCGGCTGGTTCAGCTCCGCGACGATGATCTCACCGACGTCCTGATGTACATCGCTGAAGATGCCGTGGGATTTCATCTTGTCGGTTTGATACAGGTTGTCCTCGGTCGGAGTCACGTAGTACACGGCTTCGGCCTTGAAGCGATTCACCAGCCACAGGTGAACCAACGTCATCAGGCGCTTTTGCCGCAGCTTTTCGGCGAAGGTGTTCTGGTCGCGCACCGTCAGGATGCTGCGGCCGTGCCGGTCCTTGATGGGGTCGACGATCACGTTGGCGAGCTTCTCGTCGTCTCCGTCCCGCTCGCCGTAGATGCCGAGTTCCAGCACATCCGAACCCGGGCGCGTGGGCCGCAGTTGGACCCGGAGCTTCTCGCCGAGGTTGTAATGCTCGCTCCACATCGCCAGCCAGTCCTCCAGCAGCTTCTTCGGCACCTCGGTCTGCACGAGGTGCTGGTGCTGGGTGGAGCCCTTGCCCATCGCCTTCGTCGTCGCCGTTCGGCCCGACGAGGCGGCCAGCGCGGCGTCGCTGCGCGGTCCGCCGACCAGAGTCTGCGGGGTGCGGTAGGGCGACTCGACCAGGCGCATCTTGCGCTGCAAACGAGCCAGCGACAGCATGCCGTCCTGCTTGAGAGCGGTGGCGAACTCCTCGGCGGCTACACCGTCGATCTGGTGTCCGCCGTAGGTCATGAAGTTGAAGACAAAGCCCATCTTTCCGAGTTCCTCTGGGAACGCCCGCATCTCGTCGTCGGTCATGCCGGTGGTGTCCCAGTTGAACGAAGGGGAGAGGTTGTACGCCAGCATTTTGTCCGGGAACTGGGCGTGGATCGCCTCGGCGAACTCCCGCGCGTCGGCGAGGTCGGCCGTCTTGGTTTCCATCCAGAGAATGTCGGCGAACGGCGCCGCGGCCAGCGACTTGGCGACCGCATACGGAATGCCACCACGAAGCTGGTAATAGCCCTCGGGCGTCTTCGACAGCTCGGGATCCCATTTGGCGACGACGCCGAGCTCCTTGGCCTTCTCGCGGGCCGTATACAGCGATGCGCGCTCGGCGAACGCCCGCCACTCCTCAACACTCATGTCGAGCGGATCGCCTTCGCTCTCCTTGAACTCGAGCAGTTCGGCCACGGCCTCGCCGTAGGTCTGCAGCCCGGCGTCTTGTTCCCACGCCTCGACGAACCGCGACTCCACGCGGTCGTAGAGCTCATCGTTTGGCGGGGCCCCACGCTCCAGCCAGGTGGCGGCGGCGTCGGCGATCAGGTCGAGGATGCCTTGGCGTTCCAGCCAAGCGCGGGCGTTGTCGTACTCGCCGTCGGCGAGCGAATACAACATGAACCCGTTGAGCTCCTTGACGCCCAAGTCGTAAAAGTGCCGCATCATCGCCAGGAAGCAGGCCTTATACGAGGGAATCCTCAGGTTAGTGACCCCGAGAAGGAACGGCTGGTCACGCTCGTCGGCGCGGCTGTCGATCAGGTTGGCCGCCTCGGCGTCGGTGCGGGCGACGATGATGCCCGGCACACCCATGACATCCAGCTGGAAGCGGGCGGCATTGAGGCGCTTGATCTGCTCGTCGGACGGCACCAGAACCTTGCCGCCCTGATGACCGCACTTCTTCGTTCCGGGCCGCTGATCCTCGATGTGGTATCCCGGCACGCCTGCCTCGACGAATCGGCGGATCAGGTTGCGCACGTGGGGATCTCCGCCATGGCCGGTGTCGGCGTCGGCGATGATGAAGGGACGGAAGTCGACCGGCGGCGTTGCAGCGCGCTGCTGTTCGCTCATGCGCAGGCGCAGGTAGTGCTGGTTGCGATCCGCGGTAAGCAGCGCCCGCACCAGCCCCGCGGCCTCGTCGGGCACCTGGCTCAGTGGGTAGCTGGCCAGATCGGGCCCGGGATCTTCGGTGGTGGAGCCCTTCGCGGAGGTCGCCCAGCCACCGAGGTAGATGCCCTCGATGCCCATCCGCTTCATGGTCACGGCCTGGCCCGGCGAATACGGCCCAAAGGTGGTGATGCTCTTGCGCTCGGCGAAGAGGTCGCGCAGACGATCGTAGAACGCTGCCGCCGCCTCTCGCGCCACGGTGTGGTCGGTGGGGATCGTGCCGCGCTGCTCGACGACCTGGCGCGCCGTATACAGGCGAATGATCCCGTCGAAGCGGGGACCCTCGAAATACCGCTGGGTGGCAGCGACATCCCGGTCGAATGGTGTCTGCGGCTGTGCATCCGCCTCGATGATGGCCATGGGTATACCCCCTGTTCAGCGCGACTTCCGTTGCGCGAGATCGCTACATCACCGACCATACGGCGCGGGTTGGCCGGCGATGGCGTAATCAGCAAGCTGTCACGCCTAGGTATACCCGCAGGCTGCCGGCCGCGGCATCGTCCGGCATCAGGCAAGATGACATGCATGTACAGCCGGGTAGTGCGAGCGTCCTAGTGCAGCGCGGACAACGGCTGAACCTGCTGCTGACGCGTGTGCTCTCGCTGCGCATCATCGTGATCGTCGCGGCGCTATCGGTGGTCGCTCTGGTCATCACTCTGGGCGCGTGGGTGTGGATCGGGGTGACCAACGATCAGTACAGCCAGCTGGACCGGCGGCTCGACTCGGTGAGCAGTCTGGGTGACATCAGCACACTGCTGCGCACCGCACAGAACGCCACCGCCAGCCAGCCCGCACCGGACGGCGGCTTGGTGCGCACCGCCCGCGTCGGCCCCGCCACCGTCTCGGTGCCCAGCGAAATCGTGTTGCCGCAGTTCGACAACGGCTATGCCGACACCACGATCGACGGCGTGGAGTACCGCGTCCGAACATTCTCCGCGGGTGTGGCGTCGATCGCCGTCGGTGCGCCGCTGGCCGAAACACAGAAGCGCATCGACGAACTCCACCGTCGAGTGTTGTTGATCTGCGGCGGCGTGATCGTGGGCACCGTGTTGGTGGGCTGGGTGATGTGGCTGATCATGATCAACCCATTCCGGCTGCTGGCCCAGCAGGCCCGGGCCATCAACGCCCAGTCCAAACCCGACGAGGTTCAGGTCCGCGGTGTCCAAGAGGCCGTCGAGATCGCGGAGGCCGTCGAAGGGATGCTCGCCCGTATCGGCGACGAACAACGACGCACCAGGGCCGCCCTCGAGTCGGCCCGCGACTTCTCCGCGGTCGCCTCCCATGAACTGCGCTCGCCGTTGACGGCGATGCGCACCAACCTCGAGGTGCTATCCACCCTTGACCTGCGCGACGAGCAACGAAAAGAAGTGGTCGGCGACATCATTCGGACCCAGAGCCGTATCGAGGCGACGCTCACCGCGCTCGAACGGCTGGCCCAGGGCGAATTGACCACCGTGGACGACTTCGTCCCGGTCGACATCACCGAGTTGCTCGATCGTGCCGCGCACGACGCGATGCGGAACTATCCGAATCTGCACGTGTCGCTTGCCTCTTCGACCACGGTGCTGATGGTGGGACTGCCGGCGGGACTGCGGCTGGTGATCGACAACGCGATCGCAAACGCGATCAAACATGGCGGCGCCACCGAAATCAGGCTCAGCGCAGAGAGTTCCAGCAAGGGCGTTGAGATCGCAGTTGACGACAACGGCGACGGTGTGCCCGAAGAGGAACGGGCCGCGGTGTTCGAGCGATTCTCGCGCGGCTCGACGGCGGCGCGGTCGGGCTCAGGCCTCGGGCTGGCGTTGGTGGCCCAGCAAGCCGAGCTTCACGGCGGTACTGCCGCGCTGGAGGCGAGTTCCTTGGGCGGGGCCCGTCTGGTCCTGCGGCTGCCCGGACCGATGTAAACGGCGTCGGATCTGTTTGTTGCGAAGAAAAAGCCGTGTAGAAGCACGACCGGCACACCACCTTCCGGGCCGTGCTGATACACGCGAACGGCACCGAACTTCGTCGGAACATCGTGCATGACATCCGCCGGCGGACTCAACGCCCGCAGCTCCTCATACACGGCCAAATAGCGCCGCCGGGCATTTGCGCTCGTGAATCCAGAGTCAGCCTCGCCCAACAACGCGCCCCTCCCATCAATATGAGGCTAACCCGCCTCGGGCTGTCACGTTAATTCGGTTGGTGCCGTGTGTCATTCATGAAGAAGGGTGCTCTGGATGATCTGTAAGCCCTGGCCGGCTACTAGCTGTCGACACTGGTCACATGCGCTCCCATCATCGCGGAGAGTTCGAGCAAACGCTCTTGCCGTACTCGCACAGCGAATGCGTGAAGCGATCTGGCCGACCTCGCGTCGTGAAGCGAGACGCAGGGGCCCGCGGGCCGGGTCATTTGATGGCAGATCGGATCGCCGCCCCGAGTTCAGCGGCCTCGGTGACACTTTGTGGGATGACACCGTTGTCGGCCATCAATGCGTGAAATTGCTGTTGTTGGTATGGAACTCCCGGCGGCAGAGGTGCGATGTGCCAGTGGACGTGGGAGTTGCCTTGCATGCTTCCCAGCGACAGGACAGAGGTGCGTTCGGTCGGAACGACCTCATTGATGGCGCGCGCGATCCTGTACACGACCGCCTGGAGAGCAAGGTACTGGTCGGAAGTGAGGTCACGAACAACGTCTTCGACATGGCGTCGCGGCGCCACGAGTGCGTAGCCACGCACTGTGGGGTAGCGGCTCAGGAACGCGACGTGGAGGCCGTCGTCGTAGAGCAACTCTTCGTGTTCCATCCGGGGTTCACCGGCCACGATGGCGCAGATGAAGCAGCCACCGGCCCTGACGCGACGCTCATAGGCTGCGACATCAAACGGGACACGCTCGGTCATAGTCCTCACTTTCGGTAACGGAATGAACGTATCGTCTCGCTAGAGTTGGTTCGTGGTGGCCGATGCCCTGATCGCCTGGCTCCTGGACTCTGATCCGGCATTGCGCTGGCAGGTGGAGCGCGACCTGTTAAGCGCTCCACCCGAGGTCTGGGAAGCGACGCGGGCGCGGATCGCGGCCGAAGGCTTCGGCGCACGGCTTTTGACGCTGCAGGACTCCGACGGCCAGTGGGCTGGCGGTTCGTTCTTCCCCTCAGACTTCGACTTTCACGGCCCTGAGGCGGTAGAAGGTGGGCAGCCCTGGACGGCAACGACGTGGACACTCAATTCGCTGCGGGAGTGGGGCCTGGACGGAGCGGTCCTGCGTGAGCGCCGCACCGCCGAGCTGCTCGCCGAGAACAGCCGTTGGGACTACGACGACCTGCCGTACTGGGGCGGCGAAGTCGACTGCTGCATCAACGCCTGGACAGTCGCCAACGGTGTGTGGCTCGGCGCCGACATCACCGGCATCGTCGACTGGTTCCTTGAGCATCAACTGTCCGACGGCGGCTGGAACTGCGAGTGGGTTAATGGCTCGACGCGGTCGTCTTTTCATTCGACGCTGAACTCGCTCAAGGGGCTCCTCGCCTACGAGACCGCGACCGGAGGTAGTGATGCCGTCCGGGCGGCACGGCGCTCCGGGCAGGAATACCTGCTGCAGCGCGGCCTCTTTCGTCGTCTGTCGACACGTGAACCGGTCGCAGCCTGGGTGGACCGATTCGGCTACCCGTTCCGTTGGTCCTACAACGTGCTCAATGCCGCCGAATACTTCCGCCAGGCTTCACAGCTTGACGGCGTAGGTCCAGACCCACGCATGGCCGACGCAATCGAGCTCGTCCGCGCCGCCAAACAACCCGACGGCACCTGGCTGCAAGCCGGTCGCCATCCCGGACGGGTGTGGTTCGAAGTCGACGCATCGGCGGGCGAGCCATCGAAGTGGCTCACTTTGTTCGGGACGCGAGTGCTCGCCTGGTGGGAAGCCGATACGAATTAGCACAGCTTCTGTTGTATTCGAACTACCGGTTCGCGGTGCTGGCGGTAAATCCCGAGAAATTGTCAAGGCCTGCGGGTTGCGAGTGTTTCGATCCATAGGTGGCCGGGGTGGACTTGGGTCAGCCAGCCCATCAGTCGTGATCGTCGTGTCTGGTCCAACACGGGCAGCACACGTTGAAAATCAGCGGTGTCTTTCTCGCGCGGGTGCTTGGCTTTGAACAGGAGCGCCACCTCGGGAGCTGCGTACGGGATGCCGTCGCTGGTGCGCAAGATCAGGTCGCTGTAGGGCAGGGTGATCGACGCGTCGCGCCGGCACACCCAGTGATCGCCGACGTGCGGTTCACGAAACACGTCGAAGCGATAGCGCCCAGTCGCGGGTTCACGCAGCCATGTCTGATAATGGTTTGCCAACTGCTCGGGGAACGGCCAGACCTGGCGGTCTCCCACGATGTCCCACTCGAAGCCGGGAAATGCGGCCATGATTTCGCCGAATCGTCCTGCTGGTACGGCGATTTCGAGATCGTCGTGTTCCCGGGCGGCGTCGTCGGTGAACAACTCGAGCGCCCATCCGGCCGCGACGTACCAGGGGGCGGCGACCTTCGAGAGCCAATGTGCGGCTTCGCCCGGCGTCCAGGCATCCCAGAGTTCGTTGATCTCGGCGTCGGAGAGTTCTCGCCCGGACACCGTCACGCGGCCCGCGCCCAGCTCGTCGCCGGGGTGGCCCGCCAATCCGAGGCCCAACAGCGAATGTTCGTGGTCTTCCCGATCACGCTCGGCCCCGTCGCAGCCGGCGGTGAGAGTCGTTCGGCAGTTACGGATGGCAGCGTATCGGTTGTCGGTGGGTCAGGGATGATGTTGGGTATGCCCGCTCTGGTCCGCCCGGCCATTGTGTCCGGTTCGCTGTCGCAGTCTGTTCAGCCGTCAATTCCAGCCGGACGAGCGGCAGTGTTACGGCCGTGGACCGCCGGGGATGCAGCTGATGTCGTAGAGGCATTCCACGATCCGGCGATCCAGCGATGGCATGTGCGGCGGGCTGATTCGATCAGTGAGGCGGCCGAATGGATCGACAGGTGGCGCAGTGCCTGGACGACCGAATCTGAGTGTCATTGGGCGGTCGCCGACCTGAATACCGACAAATTGCTGGGCCGGATGTCGTTGAAGGGGTTGGACCTGCAGGATGGGACCGCTGGCCTCGCCTACTGGATAGTCGGCAACGAGCGTGGCCGAGGTATGTGCACCCTTTCCGTTATGGCTCTGTGCCAGTGGGCATTTCATGACGCCGGGTTTCACCGCATCGAACTTGAGCATTCAACAAGTAACCCGG
>C688J18823_10001729_pt1 | contig 13595 bp, 10 predicted proteins | sample HopSoiMetagenom1_FD_18823 | JGI IMG/M metagenome (IMG submission 18823)
CGGGCATCCTGCCAACCTTCGGAGTCTCGATCCCACTGCCAATTCTAAACCGCAACCGCGCTGGCATTGCCCAGGCCGAGGCGGAACGGGAGCGAGCCCGCGCCGAGCTGCAGTTGGTTCGGCTGGAAACCCAGACGGCGGTCGGCCGCGCGGATCGAGCGCGCAAACTGGCGCTGGAGAAAGTGCAGCGAGACAGGGCGCTCGTGGAAAGCGCAAGCCGAATTGCCGCGATGAGCCTGACAGCCTATAGGGAAGGGGCGCAAGGCCTGCCCGCGGTGCTCGAAGCGCAACGCAACGCTCGCGAAATCCTTACCCAGTACGTCGATGATCTCGCCGACGCGTGGATCGCCAGCGCGACGCTGCGTTTGTACAATCTCCGGGCCTCGNGCCAATGAGANTATTGCTNTGCACNGCNGTNATGNTNGNCACGCTCGGTTGTCGNGGATCTGACGCCGAGTCGGAGACAAAAGCTNTNGTGCAGGTCAAGACNNCNCGNGTTACNATNGCGCCCTTCGCGGANANGATCAGCTCGATAGGNACNGTNANCGCGCGNGCNGGNCACATCGCTTCGTTGAGCGCGCCGGCGCCGGCGCGCATCGCGGTCGTTCACGTTTCTCAGGGAGAGAAAGTGGGTGCTGGAGCCGCTTTGGTTTCCTTCGAGCAAGCACCGTTCGTGGCCGCAGCGCAGAGCGCCGAGGCGGCTCTTCTCGGCGCCGAGCGCAATTATGAAAGGGCGCGTCGTTTGGCGGACGCTGGTATCGTCCCGAAAAAAGATGCCGAGCAGGCAGCGACCGAGCTCGCCCAGGCCCGCGCTGCTGCAACCACCGCCCGTCGTACGGCGCAACTCGCGGTGTTGCGCGCTCCGATCTCCGGAGTAGTTACCAAGCTCAACGCGCCGCTGGGCGCGCAGGTCGATGTCTCCCAGCCGATCGTGGAAGTGGCGGACCTCGGCGCGGTGGACATCATCTTCAACGTTTCACCGTCGGATGCAGCCCGCGTTGCGCCCGGCGCTTCAGTGGCGCTGAGTGCAGGCGAAAGCGCCAAGGGCGAACCGCTTGGGGTCGGACACATCACGGACGTTGGCGGGACGGTCGACTCCGCCACGCGCAGCGTTGCAGTGCGGGCGGTTGCTCCGCCTGCAGCGAGACCACTGCGGATTGGTGAGACCATCTTCGGTCAGATCNCCACCGCCGTTCACCCGCGAGCGATAATAATTCCGGTTGCCGCGCTCGTTCCCGAAGGTGACGGCTACAAGGTGTTTGTCGTTGGACCGGGAAACGTCGCCCGCGAGCGAAAGGTCACTGTCGGGCGTCGAAACGAGACTACCGCCGAGATCATCAGTGGTCTCGTCGAAGGTGAGCTTGTTGTAACTGAGGGCGCGTATGGACTGGAGGATAGCGTCAAGGTAGCCCAGGCGAAGTAGTGAAATCACTTTTCGATTTGCTCGCCGCCCAGAGAAGGTTCGTTTACCTGCTCGTCGGTCTACTGAGCGCCGGCGGTATATACGCGGCGCTCCGGCTTCCCTCCGCGATCTATCCGGAGCTCGCGTTTCCACGGATCCTCGTCGTAGCAGAAGGGTCCTCCCTCGGCGCGCGTCAAATGCTCTTTTCGGTTGCGCGGCCGATCGAGGAAGCCGTGAGTATTGTGCCCGGCGTGACGCGTGTGCACTCGCGCACCATTCGTGGCGCGACCGAGATCAGCATCACTTTCTCGGACAACACCGACATGACCTACGCGCTGCAGCAGGCGCAGGCGCGGGTCAATCAGGTGCGGAATTCTCTNGCGGGCGACCTCGATATCGAGGTCGAGCGAATGACGCCGTCGCTCTTTCCGATTCTCTCGTACAACCTCGAGGGAGGAGATCCGGCCACGCTCTACGACATCGCGCGCTATCAGCTCAAACCGCTGATCTCGCGGGTACCTGGTGTGGGTCGAGTCGATGTTCAGGGCAGTGACGTCCGTGAAATAGAGGTGGTCGCCGATCCAGCCCGCCTCGCCGCGCAGCGTCTCACTTACGACGATCTCGCCACGGCGATTCAGAAAGCCACCGGTGTCACAGCGATCGGCCGGCTGCCGCAGGATTACAAACAGTACCTCATCGTCGCGGCGCAGGAAGCACATACCGCCGATGACATCGCTGGCATCGTAGTCGGTCACGGTCTGCGGGTGCGCGATGTTGCGGCGGTTACCCTCGGCACAGAGGATCATGTTCGCATCATTGCCGGCGATGGCAAGCCGGCTGCGTTGCTCAACATCACGCGTCAGCCAGGTGGCAACACTCTCGAGATTGTCGACAGCGTCGCCAGCCTGGCCCGGTCGGTGAAGACATCGTTGCCCGCGGGCGTGACACTCAAGCCCGTGTATGATCAGGGCGCCCTGGTCCGGGATGCGATGAAGTCCGTTCGTGATGCAATGATCATCGGAGCGATACTGGCGGTGATCATCTTGCTGCTGTTCCTGCACCACGCGCGCATCACCGCAATCAGTGCGTCTTCGATTCCTCTGACGCTCGCGATCAGCGTGTTCGCGATGTACCTGATCGGCCAGACATTCAATCTGATGACGCTTGGGGCTATGGCCATCGCCATCGGACTGGTGATCGATGATTCGGTGGTGATCACCGAGAACATAGTTCGCCACCTGCGGCTCAACGCCAATCGACACGAGGCGATTCGTGAAGCGGTCCAGGAGCTGATCTGGCCGGTGACAACCTCCACGCTCACGACTGTCGTCGTGTTTCTTCCGCTGCGGCTGCTCAAGGGTGTGGTGGGGCAGTTTTTCGCGGCGCTCTCGATCACGCTGACAATCGCCGTCCTGGTGTCCCTGGCGCTGGCTCTGACGATCATTCCCCTCATGGCGGATCAGTTCCTCACCGCCGAGGACGCGGAGGCGGACACTGATCAGGAAGGCATTCAGAGAAACCCAGCTGGCGCCAGCGGATTTCTGCGACGCGTGAGCCGTCGCCTCGACGACCTGTCGGTGCGCTATCGCGATTCGCTCGACGGTGTTCTGCACCACAGACGTTGGGTACTGATAACCGGCGCGGTTCTGATCGTCGCCGGAGTAATTGCGCAAAGGTTCGTCGGCACGGGCTTTTTGCCCGAGATGGATGAAGGCGCATTCGTACTCGACTACTTCACGCCTGGAGGAACCGCGCTCGCGGAGACCGATCGCGAGATTCATATCGTCGAGCGCATTCTCGCCGAGACGCCCGAGATCGACGGTACTTCGCGACGGACAGGNGCCGAGCTCGGGTTATTCGCCACGGAGCAGAATACCGGAGACATTGTCGCGCGGCTCAGGCCGCCTGGTCAGCGCTCACGCTCGATCTTCGACGTCATCGATGACGTCCGGGTTAAGGTGGAGAGCGCCGTCCCGCGTCTGCGCATCGAGTTCGTACAGATCCTTTCCGATGTGATCAACGATCTGGCGGGTTCCGCGCGACCAGTGGAGATCAAACTCTTTGGTCCCGATCTCGAACGGCTGGAGGCATACGCGAGGAGCATCGATCCGAAGATCGCCGAGATCGAAGGGGTTGAAGATTTATACAACGGTGTCAGCGAACCCAGTTCCGAACTCGATATGCACGTCAACCAGGCCGAATCCAATCGGGTGGGATTGACGCCGCAGGATATTGCTGACGCGGCAATGGGGGCATTGCTCGGCGCGTCCGCCGGAGAGGTGCGTCTTGAAGACAGATCGATCGGCGTGCGAGTGCGAGCGCCCGACTCGGTTCGTTTTGACCGTAACGCATTGAACTCGCTGCCGATTGTGTCGACTCAGACCGGTGCGCCCGTCCCGCTCGGCACCCTCGCGACGTTCGAGCCAGTCGAGACGCGCGCTGAGCTCCTGCGCGAGAACCAGCAGCAGATGATTGCGATCACTTCGGATGTCAGCGGCCGTTCGCTGGGATCGGTAATAGGTGACGTCAAGAAAGTTCTCGCCGTACGACCTCCGCCGGCGGGCATCAGGCTCGAGCTGGGCGGCCAGTACGCCAGCCAGCAGGACGCCTTTCGCGGACTGCTGCTCGTTTTAGCGCTGGCAGCGGCGAGTGTCGTGGCGGTGATGGTTCTCCAGTTTCAGTCGTTCGTGGAAGCGCTGATCGTGCTTCTTGCGGCGCCGCTCTCGTTCGTCGGAGCGATCGGGCTCTTGCTGGTCACCGGTACTCCGCTGAACGTGTCGTCGTTCATGGGGCTGATTCTCCTCGTCGGCCTGATCGTGAAGAACGGGATCATTCTGCTCGATTTTACGCGGCACCGAATGTTGGATGGGCTCCCGCTGGAGCAAGCGATTGTAGAAGCGGCGCAAGTCCGGCTGCGGCCCATCCTTATGACTACGCTGTGCACGCTGTTCGGCTTGCTGCCGCTTGCACTGGGACTCGGTGCGGGTAGCGAATTACAAAAGCCCCTCGCGCTCGCGGTCATCGGCGGTCTCGCCCTCTCGACTCCCATCACCCTCTACGTTGTGCCGACGCTCCTGGTGGCCATTCGCGGGCGCGGATACAGGCTGAGCCCCGCGCGGTAAGCATTGGCGCGTTGCCTTCTCGGCGCCAACCGACCTCTGTACCCAGACCCGCGTCAAACGCGCGCCGCTGCTACGTAACCCTACGTATTCGAGTCCGGAGTGCCAGCGGCTATCCTGCTGCGTCAACACACCCAGGAGAACCAACGTGCCGCGCCTCCCATCGCTCATTGTCGCACTATCCGCCGCAGCATTCTCATCTCAGCCACTAATCGCCCAGTCGATTGCAAAACCGTCTGTGGTCGTAATGGGGTTCGAATCAGGGACTGTCACCGCGCAGATACAGGATCGACGCGGATTCATGGCGATTCTCGCCGGGATGAATGGCGGCGAGCGGGAGAAGTACGATCCCTCTCAGCTCGGCGTCGGAATCGCGGACATGCTCGTCGAGAAGCTGCTGGAGACCAGAGAGTTTCGCCTGATGGAGCGAAAGGAATCGGGAACTGCGACGGCCCAATACGCAATCAGCGGGTCCGTGACCAAGTTTGGCTTCGAGGAAACGAACGTCGGTGGTGCGTTTGCGACCGTCGCAACAATGGGGCTCCTTGCCTACAAGCAGCATAAGACCGAGGTCGCTCTCACCGCCCGCGTAATCAACCTCGCAACCGGCGAAATCGTCGCCAGTTTCAGCAGCGAAGGAGTCTCCAACAAAGGCGGTGGTTTGAAGGTCGCCGGAATTGGCAGCGGAGGCGGCGGAGTGGGCGACTTCAGCAAGTCAAACTTCCGAGCAACCGCCATCGGCCAGGCGACCGGCCGCGCGGTCAACAATCTCGCGGAGAAGATCATCCAGCAGAAATCATCTTTCTGAATGTCTCGCGGCGGTGTCTGCGGAGCGCTGTCCTCTTAGTTTTAGCGCATGACCTCTCCGCAACTTCCACAAATGGTCGCGCATCCGCCGGAAACCCTCGAGGGTTGGTACGCTCTCCACCAGATCTTCCGATTTCCGAAAGGCAAGCCCGAACTGGCGGCGCTTTCGCGAACCCTCGCTGGTCTTGGTGGACAGCTCACTCCAGCGCGGTCGACCAAGGGGAGTTCTGATGAAGTCAATTCAGCCGATGCTGGTTGGAGCTGCTTTGTCAGGTTGATCGGATCGAGCGCCGACATCATGGTGATCCACTTTCGGGACTCGCTCGATGCCATTGGAGAAGCCCAGCAGAAGATGGCGAGGTCATCGGCTGGCAAGTCACTCGTACTTGTTTACTCGTTTCTGAGCGTGACGGAAGCCGGGCTTTATCACATCACCGCCGATCTTGCACGGGCCGCCGAAGCGCGTGGCGGAAAAGTGGGAGACGCCGACTATGTTCGCACGCTCTCCGGTCGGGCGGCCGCGGAACGCGAAAGCGACCACGTTAAGCGGCGGCTGTACCCTCAGCGGCCGAACGACATGCCGTATGTCTCCTTCTATCCGATGTCAAAGCGTCGAGATCCCGGGCAGAACTGGTACGCTCTGACGCTCGAGGAGCGAAGCCGGTTGATGCATTCGCACGGATTGACGGGCCGCCGTTATGCTGGCCGAATCCAGCAAATAATCACCGGCGCGATCGGACTGGACGCGTGGGAGTGGGGAGTGACCCTATTCGGAAAGGATCCACTGGATTTCAAGAAACTCGTCACCGACATGCGGTTCGACGAAGTCAGTGCGAAATACGCCGAGTTCGGCGACTTCTATGTGGGGAAAGTCATTTCGCCTTCGAGCGCCCGTTCTTCGCGTCGCTAGCAGCGGCGGGTGGCCTCGGCAGCCGGAGCGAAAATGTGGACCCCTCGCCGACTTTGCTCGTTACTGAGAGCTCACCGCTCATCGCTCGTGCCAGGTCGCGACTGATGGCCAGACCGAGTCCCGTTCCCTCATGCGCGCTGCTCAACGAACGCCCGAGTTGTACGAAGGGCTCGAATATCGCCTCGAGTTTGTCAGCGGGAATTCCGGCACCGGTATCAATAACGTTGATCAGCACCGTCTCTTTATGGGCGATGCACTGAATTCTGATGCTCCCACCGGCCGCGGTGAACTTCACCGCATTGGAGAGAAGGTTCAGCACGATTTGATCGAGCTTTGCGCGGTCGGCGAGCGCTACGCAATCCGAATTCGTTGGATCAGCCCTGAGTGTCAGCCCCTTCGCCTGCGCCTGCGGCTCGACGAGCTGCACGACCCCGTTGATCACCGAGATCAACGGCACCGGCGCGATATCGTAGGTGAGGTGGCCCGCTTCGATGCGGCTGAAATTCAGAAGGTCGGAGATGATTCCCATCAGGTGCTGCTGACTGTGGCGGATTCGCTCCAGGTAATCACTCTGCTCCGGCGTGACCGGTCCGCCAAGGCCGAGAGTGAGCAGCTCCGTGTATCCGCCGATCGCGTTGAGAGGCGTGCGAAGCTCGTGTGACATCGCGGTGAGAAATTCCGCTTTCGCCGCGTTCGCCGACTCCGATTCGGCGAGCCGTCTTGCGTCTGCGAGAGCACGCTGTTCGGAGTTTCGTCGCTCGGTCAGATCACGAGTAACCTTAGCGAATCCAATCAGCGTGCCGTCTTTTTCGTGAATGGCCGTGATGAGGACGTTTGCCCAGAACATGCTTCCGTCCTTTCGAACGCGCCATCCTTCTTCCTCGAACTTGCCCACTCTGCTCGCTACCTCGAGCTCGTATTGCGGGTGGCCAATTGCGTTCGCGGCGTCCGTGTAGAACACCGAGAAATGACGTCCGATGATTTCATCGGCAGTGTATCCCTTGATGCGCTGCGCTCCCTTGTTCCAGCTGGCGATGTACCCGGCCGGGTCCAGCATGAAGATGGCGTAGTCCTGAACTGCCTCGACCATCATCTGATAGATGCTGCCACCATGTTTGATGGCGTCGGCGAGTCCCGACTTCGCGATCGGCGTGATCGGGGTTGACCCCCCATTTGGCGTCTCCGGCGGCTTCGGCCTCCGGTTGGACAGTGGGTGGTTCTCCGCCTTGTCAGCCATTGCTAGATACCAGGTCGAGGTATGGACGTGCGATTCCCGACCAGTTGGCCAGAGTGGAAACTTCGTTGCTCAGCTCGAGACCCTCGGCTTCAGGAAACTGGACTGAATTCGAGTTGATTCCGCAACGACCGTGCGAGGAGGGCCTGTTCGCTTGTTTTTGGCGAAAAAAAGTGGCAGCCGAGCCTCGGCGAATTTCGAAGGAATCCAGCCCTTAGAAAAACCGATGGGGTCGGCTATTTTACCTTGCCGAACGACACGCGGTTCGATGTTGACGGGACGTAGCGCAGCCCGGTAGCGCACCTGAATGGGGTTCAGGGGGTCGCGGGTTCAAATCCCGCCGTCCCGATTGATGCAAACGCAAAAGCCCACAAGCCGTTACACGCTTGGGGGCTTTGCTTTTCCCGCCTCCTCGCGCTTCACCGAGAAATCCACCAATGGACTCGGGCCGACGTATGCCAAGTGCTAGGAGCAGCCTCACAATTGACGTTGCCAAGCGCGCATGTGTGCGTATATACAACGTCGATCACCAAACAGATGACCCGGCAAGAGTGGATCGACGTCGAAATGAGCCGGCAACCAACACAATAATCGAGAAGGCGACGAGCCATGTCCGACGCGTTCTTCAATAAGGTATTCGGGGATTCAGAGCCAACCAATCTCGGGAGCGGTTGGGTCAGCGGCGTACTGGGCGTTTTTTTTGGCCTGCTCGGGCTGGGAGGCGCACTGTGCCTGCATTTTCCCGCCCTGCTGACGCTGCCCGACGCCCGATCGCACTACCCCATGGTGATAATCCGTCTGCTCATCCAGGGGATGATCGCAGCAGCTTTTGTGCTCTCCGCCATGTCCGCGATCCTGCGGCAGCGTAAGGTTCTCGCGCTGACCGGTGGGCTCCTCGCGGCGGCGGCGGCGCTGCTGGGTGGCGGAAGCACGCCACTGCCAAACGAGGTCGGGTCACACTACGGCATCGGCTTCGACTGGTTCCTGCTCGACCTGCTCGTGATGACCCTCGTCTTCGTCCCAGTAGAGCGGTTCTGGCCGCTGCATCCCGGGCAGAAGACCTTCAGGCCGCAGTGGACCACCGACGCATTTTATTTCGTGGCCACCCATCTGCCCGCGCAGTTGCTCACCTTCCTCATGGTGGCGCCCGCCCTCTTGCTTACCAAGTGGCTGGCCATTCCTCCGCTCCAGCATTTTGTCCAACGCTGGCCGTACCTGGTGCAGCTCGTCGCGGCGATCGTCGTCGCGGACCTTTTCCAGTATCTCGTGCACCGGATGTTCCACACCGTCCCATTTCTCTGGCGCTTCCACTCGATCCATCATTCGATCGAGACCCTCGACTGGATCGCCGGCTCGCGTTCGCACTTCTTCGACATTGTCATCACCCGCGGGCTGATCATGATTCCGATGATGATGGTGGGCTTCCCGCAGAGCGTGCTGGCAGGCTACCTCGTGTTCGTCTCCTTCCACGCCACTTTCTGCCACACCGATTTCCGACCGGATGCGCGCTGGCTGGAGCGATACTTGGTCACGGTTCGCTATCACCACTGGCACCACGCCGCGGACAAGAACGCGGTGGACGTCAACTTCGCCATCCATCTTCCATTCCTCGATCGCCTGTTCGGAACACACTACCTTCCGAAAACCGCCTGGCCGGAGCGCTATGGCCTGATTGACGACACGCTCCCTGCCGGCTTTTTCGCCCAGCTCATGTCCCCCTTCAGGCGCGCGGCACGACCATCATGAAGACACACAACCTGATCGGTTACACTCTCCTTCTTCTGCAGGCAGCGGCTGCGTTCTACTTCGCGCCGCCGGCCCTCGGCCCCTGGCTCGGCATGACTCTGGGGATGCTGTACTTCACGGCGATCTGGTTTTTGAGCGGCGTCTACTTGTCCGACGTCATCCACATGGGAATCACGCATGGGGCGCTCGACTACAAGCCGTGGTTCATCAAGACGGTGACGGTCGTCAGCAACACCATTGGCATCTACGTGAATCCAGTTACGTGGGTGAATCGTCATCGCCATCACCACAAGTTCGCCGATCATGATGGCGACCCGAACAAGCTTCACGGCGACGGTTTTTGGAGAACGATGTACCTCTGTCTCTTTCCGTATCCTTGCCAGCACGACTACGCCAAGGACGATATTCTCAAGTCCGCGGCGTTCCGCGTGGTTTCAAGCCCCGTCTTCGCCGTGTTCTCGCAATTCACCAGCTTCGGCGTCATCTGGCTGGTGTTCCGTGACTGGAAATACTCCCTCGTGCTCTGGGGTGGCCTGCGCATTTTCGCGCTCTGGGTGAATCTGATCCAGAATTATTGGACGCACGATCGGCGCTTCGGCACCCGCCGCTACAATGACGCGCAGGACAATGCAATGAATATCGGCGACTGGCTGCCGGTCATGGCGACCTTCAGCGCCTGCCTTCAGAACAACCATCACCACTATCCGCACTTTCTGCGTACGAGCCACGATCCATCCGAATTTGATTTCGGGTTCATGACAGTGCGAGTCATGAAGTCGCTCGGTCTCGTGAAGGCCTCCTCCACGGGCGACGACATGCCACCGGATCTCGCGCTCAGAGAAATTGGTTTTTGATTGCCGCCCGTCCCGATTCTGAGGTGATGGCAAGATGAGACAGAGGCGGGCCTGAGGTACTGAGGCCCCGCCTTTTTTATTTCGACATCTTCGTCCCCGGTCGGGCGACAGCGTACATCTCTGCGGCGATAACCTTGTACAGACCCGAGCGGTCGTCGCCCACGCGATACAGGTCGAAATGGCTACGCCCTTCGACGTAGCGAAAGTCGGTTTTCGCCCCGAGCGCCCTCATCGTCGCTTCAAGCCGGTGCGCCGAACCGTCGAGATAGAAGGTGTCGGCCGAGCCTACGGTCAGGTGAATTTTGCCGTCGAGATCACGTCTGAGCTCTGGCCAGTGACGGCGCAGGCGCTCGGCCACGTCGTAGTGCTCCTTCCAGTAGGCGACCACCGCTGAGTCCACCGCGCCTGTAGTGCGATCGAACATGGGAACCGGGGCACCGTCGGCGCCACGGGGGGAGAAGACCCAATCGAACGACGCCATCTGGCCGCCATAGCCCCCGATCACCACTTCTCGCCGGGTGTAATCCTCGACGGACACCAGCATTTCTCCTTTGTCGCGCGCCAACGGCCACGGCGTGCCATCGGGCTTGCGATAGGCGTTCGCGCCCGGGAGGTAGAGGTCGATACCCGTGAAGTCGTGGAAATCGCTGGGATCTGGTGAAGTGGGCCACGCGCCGCCAAAAAGTTTTGGATAGTTCACTTGCAGCCACAGCACCGCCCACCCGCCCGACGAGTGTCCGGTCAGCAGGCGGCCAGACGGCCTGGCGTCCATGCGGTAGTGGCGTTCCAGGTCGGGAATGAGCTCGCCCGTCAGCGCGTCGCCCCACGGCCCGTTGTTGACGCTGTTGACGAACTCACTGGTGCCGCTGGGGCTAGACTGGTCGACGGCTACCCAGATCATCGGTGGCGCCTTGCCCGTCTTCATGTCATCCCACCGAGCGACGGCGCCGTCGTGGAGAGAGCGCAACGAGCCGCCGAACCCTTGGGTGTAGTAGACCGTCGGATAACGCCGGGCTGAATGGCCAGAATAGTCCGGCGGAGTCACCACCCAGCCGTGCAGGACGACCGACCGACCCCAGAAGCGGCTTAGAGCTGGGCTGACGAAGTTGATGGGGTGAATGTCGGACCTGGACGCAGCATAAGCATCTTTTAGCGCCGCCGGCACGTTGGACAAAGGCTGGAAGGGGTCGGTTTCACCGACGGCGGTCTCAAGAGTAATCAGCTGGGCCGCTGCGCCGGGCAGGTCCATCTCCACCACTCCGCTCACGAGATCTCCAGGGCCGCGTCCGTTGTAGTTGTAGCTGTGGTCGCGATCGAGAACCGCCTGCACGGCGTAGCGGCCGGGCTTGAGCTGCGAGAAAGGTGTGGGGAACGCCGTGACATCNGCGTCGATCTCAATCGNGGCGCCGGGCTCGAGGTGCGCCACCTCCTCCGCGGCGATGGCGGTCGCGTGTGTGTCGATCTGATCCATGTTGACCGCCGCGACGGGCCTTTTGTCTGCGGGACCGAGGAGTTTGGCGAACACGAGCAGACGGCCGGAAACTGGAGTCGGGGAGGAGGCTTGGCCCAGGCTCACACGAAACATCACCGGCGCAGACAAGGCCTGCGCGCGCAAACCCGATGTGACGAAGACGGTCGCCACAACAGCCAGCAGCTTGGACAAGTTCATTCTTATCTCCCGCGAGGAAAGCGGAAGATACTCACCCAGAGAACGGCGGTGAACGAACTGCGTGCGAACCAGATAAGGAATGCGAAAACGGCGCGGATTTCTCCGCGCCGTTTCCTTTGCTGCTAACTACTGCTGCCGTTAGTGAGGCAGAGCGAAGGTGACGCTCAAACCGAAGATGGTGTCGTCGATCAGGTCCGCGCCGGCAGCCAGATTCAGCGACGGGCGAAGAACGAGTGACGGCGTGAGCTGGAAGCCCGCGCCCATACCGAGCAGCAGATAGCTGTCGGTTACGGTGTTCGAATTGCCATTCACCTTCGCGGTCGCTCTGGTGTAACCGAAAGCGGCGGAGCCAAATGGCAGAAGATTCACCGACTTGCTCATTGGGACGACAGTTCCGACCGAAGTGCCGAGCGACATTGTCTGCGTCGAGAGATGTGTGCTCACACCACCCACGTCCGCACTCGGGCCGAAGCCCATCGACAATGTGCCGCCTGGGCACACCTGCCATCTGCTCTTGCGCTGCATCGGCATTGCGTAGGCGAGTCCGCCACCGACAACAATACTGTTGCCGCCGTTGTTGTCATAACTCAGCACGCCGAGTGAGCCGCCGCCGTACCAGCCCTGAGAGTGGCCGAATGCGACTCCACCGCCGAAAGAGCTCGCGTTATCACTTACCGCCAGGGAGCCCGCGACGTGAGTCCTGCTGTTGCGGAACGAAAGATCACCCTGACAAACCTGCGCAGTCGCCGCGCTCGCGCACAGCACGAGACCAGAAACTGCTCCTACAAATTGTCCGAACTTCATTTGGCCTCCAGGCCGCTAGTTATTCTTTTGCGAGACGCGCAGATGTGATCTGCCGCAGTCCGCATGTCATTTTGACGACAGTCGACCAGACGTAGTCACCGAAATGCGCCAGACGATTATTGCGCCTCGTGGTAACTGGCCCGTCGCGTGCGCGTGATGACTCGAGCGAAGCAGGAATTCACCGCACAACACAGGTGCTCATGGCAAACCCAAGGATGGTGGCTGTTCTGATTGGTAGCCTGCGAAAAGAGTCGTTCACCCGGAAAGTTGCGAACACCCTCATCGAGCTTGCGCCGCCGGCTCTCCGGCTCGAGATCGTCGAAATCGGTGGAGTGTCCTTCTACAATCAGGATCTCGAAGCCAATCCCCCCGCTGACTGGATCGCCTTCAGGGACAAGCTGCGCTCAGCAGAAGCGGTATTGTTTGCGACGCCCGAGTACAACCGCTCAGTTCCGGGTGTCCTCAAGAACGCCATCGACGTAGCGTCGCGACCGAAGGAGAAAAACGTCTTCGAAGGGAAGCCTGGAGCAGTCATAAGCGTCTCACCGGGCGCGCTCGCAGCGTTCGGCGCCAATCACCACCTCCGCCAGATGCTGGTGTTTCTGAACGTTCTCACTTTGCAGCAACCCGAGGCCTACATCGGCGGAGTCGGCAAGATGTTCGATGAGCAGGGGAGACTCACCAACGATTCAACGAGAGAGTTCCTGAAAAACTTCGTCGATTCATTTGCCCGCTGGATCGAAACGATCTTGAAATAAAAAAAACGGAGCGTCTTTCGACGCTCCGTTTCTTTAACCAGATCAAGCCCTAATCAGGTGCAGGTGATGACACCGTTGGTCATGTCGCAGGTCTTTGCAGACTGCGTGTGCGTGGCGGTCGCGCTCCACGACGGGGGCGGGCCGGCAACTGCCGTAACCGTGACGGTCACGTTCTGCGAAGGTGTAAAGCCCTGAACCGGCGCAGCCATCGTGGCCGTACCAGAGAAGTAGGCACCACCGTTGTCGGCAGCGTACTGCTCTTCGTAGGTCGCCATGTTGCGAAGGTCAGACT
>C688J18823_10001730_pt1 | contig 13587 bp, 13 predicted proteins | sample HopSoiMetagenom1_FD_18823 | JGI IMG/M metagenome (IMG submission 18823)
CAACCTGCTCGAGCTCGCGATCAACGCTGCCCGGGCGAAGGCCACCGTCGGCGAGATCTCCGATGCGCTCGAGAAGGTTTGGGGCCGGCATCAGGCCGAGATCCGTACCATCGCCGGGGTCTACCGCGACGAATTGGGGGTCGGAAACATCACGCCGCTTTCTAAAGCGACCGAAATCGTCGAGAAGTTCGCCGAGGCCGACGGCCGCCGGCCCCGCATCCTGGTCGCCAAGATGGGTCAGGACGGGCACGACCGCGGGCAGAAGGTGATCGCAACGGCCTTCGCCGACATCGGCTTCGACGTCGACGTCGGCTCGCTGTTCTCGACACCGGACGAGGTGGCGCGCCAGGCCGCCGACAACGACGTGCACGTGGTCGGGGTGTCGTCGCTGGCGGCCGGGCACCTGACCCTGGTGCCCGCGCTGCGCGATGCGCTCGCCGAGGCGGGACGGCCCGACATCATGATCGTCGTCGGTGGTGTCATCCCACCGGGCGACTTCGATGAGTTGTACGCCGCGGGCGCAACGGCCATCTTCCCGCCGGGCACGGTGATCGCCGACGCCGCGATCGGCCTGCTGCAGAAGCTGGCCGAGCGGCTGGGCTACGACCTGAACTAGATGACCAGCCCGGTGTCGGAACTGGCGGCGGCCATCCGCGGCGGCGACCGCGCGGCGCTGCCGAGGGCCATCACGCTGGTCGAGTCGACCCGTCCGGATCACCGCGAGCAGGCGCAGCAGCTGCTGCTGGAGCTGATGCCAGAAGCAGGCACCGCGATGCACGTGGGCATCACCGGAGTGCCCGGTGTCGGGAAGTCGACCGCGATCGAAGCGCTCGGCATGTCCCTGATCGAACAGGGGCATCGGGTCGCCGTGCTGGCCGTCGACCCGTCGTCCACCCGCACCGGCGGTTCGATACTGGGCGACAAGACCCGGATGGCGCGGCTTGCGGTGCACCCCGACGCCTACATCCGGCCGTCGCCGACCTCGGGCACCCTCGGCGGGGTTGCCAAGGCCACGCGCGAGACCATCGTGCTGCTCGAGGCCGCGCGGTTCGACGTGATCCTGGTCGAGACCGTCGGCGTGGGGCAGTCCGAGGTGGCCGTCGCCAACATGGTCGACACGTTCGTGTTCCTGACCCTGGCACGCACTGGCGACCAGCTGCAGGGCATCAAGAAGGGCGTGCTCGAGCTCGCTGACATCGTGGTGGTGAACAAGGCCGACGGCGAGCACGCGACGGAGGCCAAGGCGGCGGCCCGCGAGCTCACCGGCGCGATCCGGCTCATCTATCCCCGCGAAACTCTCTGGCGCCCACCCGTTCTCACGATGAGCGCGCTGCAAGGGACCGGCCTGTCAGAACTGTGGGATACGGTGCTCAAACACCGCCAAGTGCTCACCGACGCGGGGAAGTTCGAGGCCCGCAGGCGCGCACAACAGGTGGACTGGACGTGGTCGATGGTCCGCGACACCGTGCTGGACAGGGTGCTGTCGCATCCCGCGGTGCGCAAAATCCGTGCCGAGGTGGAGCGCCAGGTGCGCGACGGTGAGCTCACCCCCGCACTTGCTGCGCAGCAACTTCTCGACGCGGCCGACGTGCAGTGATCTAACTAATTGGTAACACTTCGTTTATTTGCCGGGGTTCCAGGTAAATTCAATACATTGTGACGGATGTCAACAGCCGGCAGCGCAGCGCAGCGCTTCCGCACGGCATACAGGGCGCGGCAGACCCCAGCTTCGCCTGTACGGTCCGCGCCTTTTCCCAGCTGTTCCCGGGGCGGCGGTTCGGCGGCGGCGCACTTGCCGTCTACCTCCACGGCGAACCGGTCGTCGACGTCTGGACCGGATACGCGGACCGACGCGGCGCCGAGTACTGGACCGCCGACACCGGTGCGATGGTCTGGTCGGTGACGAAGGGCTTGGCCTCGGCGGTAATCCACCGCCTCGCCGACCGCGGCCTGATCGACTACGACGCCACCGTCGCCGAATACTGGCCCGACTTCGGTGCCAACGGCAAGGCCGACATCACCGTCCGCGACGCGATGCGGCACCGCGCCGGGCTCTCCCAGCTCAACGGCGTGAGCAAGGCCGAACTGCTTGATCCGAAGGCGATGGAGTCGCGCCTCGCGGCAGCGCCGGTGAATCGCGTGCTCTACGGCAAGCCGGCATATCATGCGCTGACCTACGGCTGGTTGATGTCCGGGCTTGCCCGGGCCGTCACCGGCAAGGGCATGCGCGACCTCATCCGCGATGAGTTGGCCGAACCACTGAACACCGATGGGTTGCACTTGGGTCGTCCGCCGGCCGATTCGCCAACGCGTGCCGCGCAGATCCTGGTGCCGCAGGGCACGTTCAGCAACCCGGTGTTCAACTTCGTCGCACCGCGGATCGCTGCACTCCAGTATTCCGGGGCGTTCGGCTCGATGTACTTCCCCGGGATGAAAGCCGTTGTGCAGGGCGATATCCCGTTCCTCGACTCCGAGATTCCCGCGGCGAACGGCGTGACAACGGCACGAGGTCTGGCCAAGATGTACGCGGCGATCGCCAATGGCGGCCGCATCGACGGCACCCAGTTCCTCTCTGAGGAGCTGGTGGCCGGGCTGACCGCCAGGCCCAGCCTGAATCTGGACCGAAACATCTTCGTGCCGTTGAGCTTCCACCTCGGCTATCACTCGGTGCCATTCCCGCCTGGGTTCATGCCCGGCTTCGGCCACGCGGGACTGGCCGGCTCTGTGGGCTGGGCCGATCCGGCGAGCGGCCTGTCGTTCGGGTTCGTGCACAACCGGCTACTCACCCGAATGATGCTCGATCAAGTTTCGTTCGCCGGACTGCATGCCCTGATCCGCCGCGACGCCTCGCAGGCCCGCAAGCGGGGTTACGAGACGATGCCGACGTTCGGTGCTCCCTACGACGTGCCGAGGCCGGTCGCGGGGTAGCGGCTCAGCGGTTTGCGCTGCTGAACCACTTGGTCTTGATGCGCCAGGACTGCGCGGACGTAATCGCGAATCCGGCTCCACACCCGCATGCGAAGATCCACACCAGCGTGCCGCCCTCGATCGCCTGCAGCGCAGGCACGTAGGCAGTGATGATCCGCACGGTGCAGGCGAGGATGCCGCTGGCCGATGCGACGAGGTAGATATTGGCGATCTTCCGTGACCGCGGATCCTTCCGGAGGATCAGCAGTGCCCGCCCTCCGTAAGTCAGCAGGTAGATCAGAAGGCCGCACAGCAGCAACCAGTAGGTCGCCAGCCAGAAATCAGTGGGCACCTCGAAGAAGTCGGGCTTGTAGATCTTCGAGCCGTTGCCGATCGTGAATGTCACCAGGAGCAGCGGGATGCATAGCGTCGCAGGGCGCTCCACGTACTGTTTGAAGGTCGCCTGCATGACGTGGTCGTCGGCGAGCCGTCCAAGCGCGTTGTAGACAACCGCGGAGGCGGCGACGATGTACGCGTCGTGTCCGAGGTAATCCTCGAGGTTCCACATGCCGGTCAAGGCGTGCAGCCAATGGCCGATCGTTTCCGAGGCGAACGGGGACATCAGCATCACGGCAAGGCCCTGCAATGCGATGTTCAGAGTGGCGGCGACTTCCCACCGGCACGACCACGTGACGCGCCGGATCCACAGACTCCAAGCGATACACCCGAGGGTGATCGCTATGAGTGTTGCCAGAGCCATGGGAATCGCCTTCGAACTGAACCTGTCAGCAAAGTGTACGGCTTGTCCGGTCTAAAGAGGAGGAGCGTCTGCTCTCGGCTTCAACTCGGACAACTTCGGCGGGCGGGTCGACTGCTTGGTCTGCACCCCGTCCTGCACCGCCGTCATCGTCGTGAATGGGGACGATTCGATGTAGCTCCACACCTCTTGGCGACTCATCAACCCAAATTGGATTTGCAAGTCGGGATAGCTGAGCGCGAACCTATCGGCCACTCGCCGAAGCTCCTCGGCGTTGGGATAGTCGTCTTCCTTGATTCGCCGGTAATAGGTGCTACTCGAGATAGCCAGCGCATCGTAGATGTCCTTGGCATCGATCTCTCCGTCGAGCAGGTAGTCGAGCAACGCTTTGAGCTGTCTGCCGTTCTCGTCGGTCCGTGGCATCCACCTACGATAAACCTACTTCCCGATTTTGGGCAGCACCGTTCGTAAATCGGATGTATTAGCCGTTATTGACACAGGCGTCACAGTTTTGGGATGGCTCTCCCATTACTGGGAGTGAGGTGTACGGTTAGCTACATGGTTGCTCCCTATTTAGCTGATCACAACAGCGACTTGATGTATGCGCTCGACGCCTGGACCATGCCCACGTTGCGGGTTGTCGACCATGACATTGCCGACGGCACCTCGCCCGTCCTCGACAAACTGTCCATGGCCCCGTCAGACGAGGTGACCGCTGAAGTCGACGGAGCAACCGAATGGCTGGGACTGGACGCTGACGAAATATTGCTTGCCGCACTCGGCCGGACGATTTCGCGAACCATTGGTAACGGCATCGTCGCGGTCGACGTAACCGGTGAACGCCGTTGGCAGCTACACGCCATTCCGCTGCTGTGCGCGGATGCGCAGCAAGCGAGTGCGACGGAGATGCTGGGCACTGTGCACCGCATGTTCGGGGCGATTCCGGCGCACGCCGCGTCCATGCCGTCGGAGATCTTCCTCAACTACATCGGCACGCTGCCTCATGGCACCATCCCGATGTACGAGACGCCGCCCGGCCTTGGATACGCGCTCGAGCTGCGGGTGTATCGCAGCGACGGTCTGCTGCACCTGGACTGGTGGTACGACACGACCCGGTTCGACCGCTACACGGTGGAAGAGCTCACGGAGCAGTTCCCGCTTGCCATCTTCGAAATGACCTCAGACGCCGCCGCTCCGGTCTGACGTCATCGGGCATCTTCCAGGCGGAGGCCCACCCCCAGCGTCACCTGGAAGTGCCCGATGGCGCCGTCCTGGAGATGGCCGCGCACGGATCTCACCTCGAACCAGTCGAGGCCACGCATCGTCTCCGATGCCCTGGATATGGCGTTGTGGATCGCCGCGTCGATGCCGTCGGGCGAGCTGCCGACGATCTCAATGATTCGGTACGTGTGATCGCTCATGGCGCGACGCTACGCGGTTTAGGGTGCCGCTATGCCGGACTCCGCGAGCGCGCGTGCGTTGGTTTTGGAGCGGCCGCGTCGCCTCGTGCTCCACGAAATCCCACTGCCCGTTGTCGGCGAGGATGACGCGCTTGTGCGCGTGCAGGCCTGCGGGCTGTGCGGGACCGACCACGAGCAGTACACCGGCGATCTCGCGGGCGGGTTCGCGTTCGTGCCCGGCCACGAGACGATCGGGATCATCGAGACGATCGGGCCGCGGGCCGCTCAGCGCTGGGACGTGGCCGCGGGGGATCGGGTGGCGGTGGAGGTCTTCCAGTCCTGTCGTAACTGCAAGGCGTGCGTGGACGGGCAGTACCGCCGCTGCGAACGCCACGGCCTGGCCGATATGTACGGATTCATCTCTGTCGACCGCCCACCCGGACTGTGGGGTGGTTACGCCGAGTACCAGTATCTGGCGCCGGACTCGATGGTGCTGCCGGTGCCGGCGGCGCTCGATCCGGTCCTCGCGACGGTGTTCAACCCGCTCGGTGCTGGAATCCGTTGGGGCGCAACGATACCCGCCACCGGCCCGGGCGACGTGGTCGCCGTTCTCGGTCCGGGCATCCGCGGACTGTGCGCCGCCGCGGCGGCCAAGGACGCCGGTGCCGACTTCGTCATGGTGACCGGCATGGGCGCCAGGGACGCTGATCGGCTGGCACTGGCGTCTCGGTTCGGTGCGGACCTGGCGGTCGACGTCGCCGTCGACGACCCCGTCGCGGCGCTACGCGAGGCCACCGGAGGACTGGCCGACGTCGTCGTCGACGTCACCGCTAAGGCGCCTCGCGCCTTCGCGCAGGCGATCGAACTCGCCCGCCCGGCAGGCACCGTCGTCGTCGCCGGAAGCCGCGGGTTGGACACCGGCGCACCAGGGTTCATCCCCGACATGGTGGTGTTGAAGGAACTGCGGATCGTCGGCGCCCTCGGTGTCGACACCACCGCGTACCGGGCAGCGCTGGACCTACTGGCGTCCGGCCGGTATCCGTTCGCGGACTTGCCCCGTCGCTGTGTGGGACTCGACGCGGCCGAGGATCTGCTGGCCGCCATGGCGGACGAGCGCGACGACGCACCGCCGGTGCACGGGGTGATGACGCCTTGACCGAGGGCCGTATTCCTCGGTTGCCGGTGGAGGAGGCCAAGGCCGCCGCCGACGAGGCCGGGGTACCGGACTACATGGCCGAACTGTCCATCTTTCAGGTGCTTTTGAATCATCCGACGCTGGCGCGTGCCCTCAACGACCTGCTCGCGACGATGCTCTGGCACGGCCGTCTTGAGCCACGGCTGCGCGAGTTGATCATCATGCGGATCGGCTGGCTGACCGCCTGCGACTACGAATGGACGCAGCATTGGCGGGTCGCCTGTGGGTTGGGTGTGCCCGCCGAGGATCTGCTCGCGGTGAAGGAGTGGTCAACCCATGACGGGTTCGGCGGACCCGAGTGCGCGGTGCTCGCGGCCACCGATGAGGTCGTGCGCGATGGTGCGGTGAGCCCGCGGACGTGGACCGCGTGTGAGCGCGAGCTCGGCTCCGATTCGGCGGTACTGATCGAACTGGTGACCGCGATCGGCGCATGGCTCATGATCGCCTCGATCCTGCACAGTCTCGAGGTGCCGCTGGAGGAAGGCGTCGCGAGCTGGCCGCCGGACGGTCAGCCGCCGAGCCGGTAGGTCTGCACTGCGTGCGCCACGACGTCGCCGTCGGCATCGGTGGCGATGATCTCGGTGAAGGTGAGTTCCTTGCGCCGCCGCACGGTACGGCCACGGCAGATGAGATCGGAGCGCTTGGCGGCGCCGACATAGTTGATCGTCATCGAGATCGTGGAGGCCCGCGTTCCCTTCTCGAAGTCATGGTTCGACCACGCCGCAGCCGCGCCGGTGGTGTCCAAGACCGCTGCGATCACACCGCCGTGGTAGTACGTGCCGTCATTGGTGAGGTCCTCCCGGAACGGCAGTCGAATCGTGACGTCGTCGGGTTCGTAGCGCTCGAACACAATGCCCAGCTACTTCATGTACGGCGTCGTTGGCATGAGTTCGGCCGCCGCTTGGCGCCGTCGGCGCTGTTGCTCGTCGGTCAATGACTCGGCCATAAGCGAGCACGTTACTGGTTGAGATGACGCCGGCCTTGTTGTCAGCCAGCGCAGTCGACCGCCACCTCAAGGGCGCCACAGATCTCGCGCATCCGGGTGTCGGCCAGCCGACCAAGTCGGCTGACTAAGACTGCGACGGAGATGCTTTCGACGGAGTCAAGGTTGACGGCCGAACGGTGGGGGATCGGGTCGGATCCGGGTTCGAGAACAACCTCGCTGGCGAGTCCCCGGATGGTCGTCGTGCATGGCGCGACGAGAACGCGTCGAAGCCGCGGGATGGCGGCGTCGCGGGACAGCACAACGACTGGGCGCCGGCCGATCTCGGCCAGTTCGCACCACCACACGTCCCCGCGAGCCGGAAGAGCGCTCACGAAGCGCCCGCTGCTCGCCGCCATGACGCCAGGTCACCCCACTCGTCTGGCTCTTCAGCCGGGTGCTCGTCATAGGCGGCGTAGCTCGCATCCACCTCTGCGGATCGATGACGAGCGAGTAGTGCCGCGAGGGCCTCATCGATAAGGGCGGCATCAGTGATCCCGGACCGCGCGCTGCGCGCACTGCCGAGGAGCGTGGCGTCCACGGTGGTGCTCAGACGTATGCGATTCATGCCACAAGTATGCCACTGCGCTGGTGAACCACCGTCGTTCTGATTTGCGATGGCCACTAGACTTGACATCGAACGGCACCGATCCGGCCATCACCGGGGAGCCTTCGGAAGAACAGCTGATCCAGCCCAGTAGAACCGAACGGGTGGGGCCCGTCATCGCCCGCAGTTGAGCGGCGCACAGGACTGTGCGCAAGCGGGGTGGTACCGCGGCGCTCGCGCACCGGCGCGACGTCGTCCCCGTGCCTTGACATTGAACAGGCACAGGAGACAACGCACCACAGTGACCGCCTATCCGAAGCCGGCTCCCGGAGCCCCGAAGTTCCCGGAGCTCGAACTCGACGTCCTCGACTACTGGGATGAGGACGACACGTTCCGCGCCAGCGTCGCGCGTCGCGACGGCGCACCGGAATACGTGTTCTATGACGGCCCGCCGTTCGCCAACGGCCTGCCGCACTACGGGCATCTGCTGACCGGATATGTGAAGGACATCGTCCCGCGGTACCGCACCATGCGCGGGTACAAGGTGGAGCGCCGGTTCGGCTGGGACACCCACGGCCTGCCCGCCGAACTCGAGGTGCAGCGCCAGCTCGGCATCTCCGACAAGGCACAGATCGAAGAGATGGGCATCGAGAAGTTCAACGAGGCCTGCCGGGAGTCGGTGCTCAAGTACTCAGGCGAATGGCGCGCCTACGTCACCCGCCAGGCCCGCTGGGTCGACTTCGACAACGACTACAAGACCCTCGATCCGACCTTCATGGAGTCGGTCATCTGGGCGTTCAAGCAGTTGTGGGACAAAGGCCTTGCCTACGAAGGCAATCGGGTGCTGCCGTATTGCTGGAACGACGAAACACCGCTATCCAGCCACGAACTGCGGATGGACGACGACGTCTACCAGAGCCGCCAGGATCCGGCCATCACGGTCGGATTCCAGGTGACCGAGGGTCCGCTTGAGGGTGCGTACCTGCTGATCTGGACAACGACGCCGTGGACACTGCCGTCGAACCAAGCGGTCGCGGTCAACCCCGACGTCGCCTACGTGCACGTCAAGGGTCCCGACGACAGGCGCTATGTGCTGGCGCAGGCGCGAGTGTCGGCCTATGCCCGCGAACTCGGTGAAGAACCAGAAGTCCTGGGTACATATACCGGCCGGGATCTGCTCGAGATGCGGTATCTGCCGCCGTTCCCGTATTTCATGAACGCGCCGAAGTCATTTCGGGTGCTGCCCGCCGAGTTCGTCAGCACGGAGGACGGCACTGGCATCGTGCACATGTCACCTGCCTACGGCGAGGACGACATGGCGACCACACAGGCGGCGGGCATCCCTGCGGTCACGCCGGTGGATGCCAAGGGCCGCTTCGACGAGACTGTGCCGGACTACGCGGGCCAGCACGTCTTCGATGCCAACCCGCAGATCATCCGTGACCTGAAGAACCAGGGTCGCTCGGCGGCCGTCAACGGTGCGGTGCTGCTGCGCCACGAAACCTACGAGCACTCCTATCCGCATTGCTGGCGGTGCCGAAACCCGTTGATCTACCGGGCGTATCGTCGTGGTTCATCAAGGTCACCGACTTCCGCGACCGGATGGTCGAACTCAACCAGCAGATCACCTGGTATCCCGAGCACGTCAAGGACGGCCAGTTCGGCAAGTGGCTGTCGGGTGCCCGTGACTGGTCGATCTCGCGAAATCGATACTGGGGCACGCCGATTCCGGTATGGCTGTCCGACGACCCGGCGTATCCGCGGATCGACGTCTACGGCAGCCTCGACGAGCTCGAGCGCGACTTCGGTGTGCGACCGGACAACCTGCACCGCCCCTACATCGACGAGCTCACGCGCCCCAACCCCGACGACTCGACCGGCAAGTCGACGATGCGGCGCATCGAGGACGTGTTCGACGTGTGGTTCGACTCGGGCTCCATGCCGTACGCGCAGGTGCATTACCCGTTCGAGAACCAGAAGTGGTTCGACGGGGTCAGCGGTGAGGACGGACAAACCGGCGTCGACGCCCATTTTCCCGGCGACTTCATCGTGGAGTACATCGGTCAGACGCGCGGCTGGTTCTACACCCTGCACATCCTGGCCACGGCGCTGTTCGACAAGCCGGCCTTCAAAACCTGTGTGGCACACGGGATCGTGCTGGGCAATGACGGCCAGAAGATGAGCAAGTCGCTGCGCAACTATCCCGACGTGACCGAGGTGTTCGACCGCGATGGCTCCGATGCCATGCGGTGGTTCCTGATGGCCTCGCCGATCCTGCGGGGCGGGAACCTGGTCGTCACCGAGCAGGGCATTCGCGAGGGCGTCCGGCAGGTGCTGCTGCCGTTGTGGAACGCCTACAGCTTCCTCGCGCTATATGCGCCGAAGAAGGGCACCTGGCGCACCGACTCGTCGCATGTGTTGGACCGCTACATCCTGGCCAAGCTCGCCGAGTTGCGCGACGACCTGACGGAGTCGCTCGACGTGTGCGACATCTCGGGCGCGTGCGATGAGCTGCGCCAGTTCACTGAGGCGTTGACGAACTGGTATGTGCGACGGTCGCGTTCGAGGTTCTGGGAGGAGGACCCCGGCGCCATCGACACGCTGCACACGGTGCTCGAGGTGACCGGCAGGCTGGCGGCTCCGCTACTGCCGTTGATCACCGAGGTGATCTGGCGCGGGGTGACCGGTGAGCGGTCTGTGCACCTGATGGACTGGCCAGAAGCCGGCGTGGTGCCGGCGGATCCGGAGCTGGTCGCCGCGATGGACCAGGTGCGCGAAGTCGCGTCGGCGGCTTCGTCGCTGCGCAAGGCGAAGAAGCTGCGGGTGCGATTGCCGCTACTGAAACTGACTGTGGCAGTGGATAATCCGCAGCGCCTCGCGCCGTTCAAGGATCTGATCGCCGACGAGCTCAATGTCAAGGAGGTCGAGTTCACCGACGACATCGACACCTACGGCCGCTTCGAACTGACCGTCAACGCCCGCGTCGCGGGTCCGCGACTGGGCAAGGACGTGCAGGCCGCGATCAAGGCGGTCAAGGCCGGCGACGCGGTGGTCAATGCCGACGGCACGCTGAGCGCGGGCCCGGCCGTGTTGCAGACCGAGGAGTACAGCTCGCGGCTGGTGGCCGCCGAGCCCGAGTACACCGCCGCGCTGCCTGATGGCGCGGGACTCGTGGTGCTCGACGCCACCGTCACCCCGGAACTGGAGGCCGAGGGCTGGGCCAAGGACCGCATCCGTGAACTGCAGGATCTGCGCAAGTCCACCGGCCTCGATGTGTCCGACCGGATCCGGGTGACGATCGCGGTGCCCGAGGACAAGGTGCAGTGGGCGCAGACGCACAGCGAGCTGATCGCCCGCGAGATCCTGGCCACCAGTTTCGACTTCGGTGAGCCGGTCGACGGCACCGAGATCGGCGACGGCGTGCGGGTGGCGATCGCGAAGGCGTAGTGCGGCGGGCGGTTACGCGGAGATCAGCGGTTTCAGCGCCTCGCCCACTTTGGTGATGACGCCGGGTGTGTAGCGATGGGTGGGCAAGTTGACGATGACGCCGTCGATGCCGACATCGAGCACGCGACGCTTGATCTCGTCGGCCACTTGCTGCGGTGTGCCGGTGACGGCGCGGCCGCCGCGGGCCTCGGCCATCGCGGCATGCGATTCGTATCCGTCCAGCACTACGGTCAGCAGGCAGCTTGTTTTCAGCGTCGCGGGGTCACGGTTGGCTTCCGCGCATCGTTGTTCGAGGGCGCGCAGCTTGCCTGGAAGTTCGCTCATGTCCGCGATGATGTTGAGATGGTCGGCGTATTGGGCGGCCAGCCGGAAGGTTTTCTTTTCGCCGCTGCCACCGAGCATCACCGGAATGTGGTCGCGGTAGCGCGGCTCGTTGATGGCGGTTTCGGTGTGATACCACTTTCCTGAAAAGCTCGGCCGCTCACCGTGAGTCATCGGGATGATGATCTGCAGTGCCTCTTCAAGCTTCTCGAATCGCTCGGTGAACGTGTCGAATTCGAAACCGAGCTGCTGGTGCTCCAGCTCGAACCAGCCGGCGCCGATACCTAAGATCGCGCGTCCGCCGCTGACCACATCCAGTGTGGTGATTTCCTTAGCCAGCAGCGTCGGGTTGCGGTAGGTGTTGCCGGTAACCAGCGTCGAAAGCTGTACACCTTCGGTCGCGGTGGCCAGCGCACCCAACGTCGTATACGACTCCAACATGGGTTCGTCCGGTTCGCCCAGCGTGGGCAGCTGATAGAAGTGATCCATCACCAACACGGTGTCGAATCCGGCGGCTTCGGCTTCCTCGGCCTGCGCTCTCACCGCGGGAAAGAGCTCGGCTACCGACGTTCCATACGAGAAGTTGGGAATCTGCAATCCAAGTCGAATAGTCACGCCAATGGTTGACCGCCGCCCGGCAGGATTTTATTCCCGCGGCGAGGCGCGTCATGGCCGTCAACGAGCGCCCTAGCATCGGCAATTGTGGATCGCTGGGTGCTGCACCTCGACATGGACGCGTTCTTCGCCTCCGTCGAGCAGCTGACCCGCCCCACCCTGCGCGGACGGCCCGTGCTGGTCGGCGGGGTCGGTGGCCGCGGCGTTGTCGCCGGCGCCAGCTACGAGTCCCGCGTGTACGGCGCCCGGTCGGCGATGCCCATGCACCAAGCCCGCCGGCTGGTCGGCGCCACGGCAGTGGTGTTGCCGCCGCGCGGCGTCGTTTACGGCGTGGCCAGCCGGCGCGTCTTCGAGACCGTCCGCACCATGGTTCCCGTCCTCGAGCAGCTCTCCTTCGACGAGGCCTTCGGCGAACCTCCCGAGCTCGCCGGGGCGTCCGCAGAACACGTCGAGGACTTCTGCCAAGACTTGCGGGCCAAAGTCCACCACGAGACCGGGCTCGTCGCCTCGGTCGGCGCCGGATCCGGCAAGCAGATCGCCAAGATCGCCTCGGAGCTGGCCAAACCCGACGGCATCCGCGTGGTGCGCCGCGACGAGGAAACCGTGCTGCTGCAAGGCCTTCCGGTGCGGCGGCTGTGGGGCATCGGCCCGGTGGCCGACGAGAAACTGCATCGCCTCGGCATCGACACCATCGGCGCGCTCGCTGCGCTGTCCGACGCCGAAGCGGCCAACATCCTCGGGGCCACGGTCGGCCCGTCGCTGCACCGGCTCGCCCGCGGTATCGATCATCGGCCCGTCGCGGAGAACGCCCCAGCCAAGCAGATCAGTGCCGAATCCACCTTCCCCGAAGACCTGACCACCCTCGACCAGCTGCGCGAAGCCGCGGGACCGATCGGTGAGCACGCCCACGCCCGCCTGGAGAAGGACGGCCGCGGCGCCCGCACGGTCACGGTCAAGCTGAAGAAGTCGGACATGAGCATTCTGACCCGCTCGGCGACGCTGCCCTACGCGACGACCGATGCTCCGACTCTGATCGCGATGGCCAGGCGACTGCTGCTCGATCCCCTCGAAATCGGCCCGATTCGCCTTGTCGGCGTTGGCTTTTCGGGTCTAACCGATGTCCGCCAGGAATCGCTGTTCCCTGATCTCGAGCTCGTGGCGGAGGAAGTGTCCAACACGCAGCTGCCGAACACCGTCACCGAGCTGGCCGCGACCCCGCCCGCGTGGCGTGTCGGCGACGACGTCGTGCACACCGAATACGGCCACGGCTGGATCCAGGGCGCGGGCCACGGCGTGATGACGGTGCGGTTCGAGACCCGCAGCACCGGGCCCGGGCCTGCGCGCACCATTCCCGATGACGAGGCCGAAATCCGACGCGCCAACCCCGTCGACAGCCTGGACTGGCCGGACTACATC
>C688J18823_10001731_pt1 | contig 13584 bp, 15 predicted proteins | sample HopSoiMetagenom1_FD_18823 | JGI IMG/M metagenome (IMG submission 18823)
ACGGCCGCTGCGCGGCCTGGGCCAGACGGTAGCGCGCGTAGGTGCGCGCCCCACCCGCGCCGGCGCCCTGGGCGCGGGCCCAACCCTCCAGCGATTGCTGCGTCATCCCGAAGAGCTGCACGGGGCGGTTCTAGCTTCGACGGGCGGGCCGCCGCCATCCCCTGCGCAGGGCCCGGTACGCGCCGCCCTCGGCGAACCGCGGCACCCCCGTGGGGCGCTGGTCCCAGTAGTTCACCACCAGCGTGACGCGAAGGCGCCCGCGCGGCCCCGGCAGCGGGCGCCCGGGCGTCCGGCCGCGCGCGTCGAGCACCCCGTGGAGCAGGTCGCCGGCGAAGATCGCGTAGCGGTTGCGCCGCGGCTTGACGGCATCGAGCCGGGTGGCCGCCGCCTGGCCGGGCCGCTGGTCGGTGACGGCCAGGTGACCACCGCGCACCGCATTGAAGAAGAAGACGCTGGATAGCCGTGGGTGCCGGTGGGTGCGCCCCTTCACGTCCTGGTCGAAATGGAACTCGATGGGCAGGCGGCTGGTGAAGGCGCGGCCGATCCACCACTCCGCGCCGCTGCAGCCGCGCGGCCGGGCCAGCTTCCAGAGCGCAAGAACCATCTCTTCCACGGCGTGCGCAGGCGTTTGTCCGCGGGGCAGCCAGAAAGTGGTGAAGTAGCTTTGGCGGAAGCTCTCGCCGCCGATCCTCGAGATGGCGCGCCGTGCCTTCGCCACCAGCGCGTCGGGCAGGGCGCCGTCGATCACGCGCACCAGCGCTTGTGATCGCCCCGCCGCCTGTGGCAGATCGCCCACAATGTCGAATTCGGATTGGTCCATCGAAAAGTCGCTCTCGCTCTACAACATTCCGGGCTGGGGCGCCGGCTACTTCAACATCAACCCCAAGGGTCATCTGGTAGTGCACCCCTTCGGCCAGCCGGGGCCGGTGATCGACTTGATGGACGTGGTCGACGACATCCGCGAGCGCAAGCTGGGATTCCCCTGCATCGTGCGCTTCCAGGACCTGTTGCGCAGCCGGGTAAAGCAGCTCAACGAGGTGTTCCGGGCCGCCATCGCTCAGCACAACTACAAGGGCCAGTACTTCGGCGTCTATCCCACCAAGGTCAACCAGATGCGCGAGGTGGTGGAAGAGATTGTCGACGCCGGCGCGCCCTACCACTTCGGGCTGGAGGCGGGCAGCAAGGGCGAGCTGCTCATCGTGCTGGCGCTCAACACCGACCCCGAGGCGCTGACCATCTGCAACGGCTACAAGGACGAGGAGTACCTGCGCCTCGCGCTCCTGGGCCGCAAGCTGGGGCGCAAGATCCTGGTGGTGATCGAGAAGCTCTCCGAGCTGCCCCACTTGTTGACGCTGGCGGAAGAGATGGGCGTGCAGCCGCTGATCGGCCTGCGCAGCAAGCTCTCCACCAAGGGCACCGGAAAATGGGAATCCAGCTCCGGCGACTTCGCCAAGTTCGGCCTGACCACGCCCGAGTTGATCAAGGCAGTGGAGATCCTGCGGGCCGCGGGCAAGCTGGATGCGGCCAAGCTCTTCCATTTCCACGTCGGCTCGCAGCTCACCGACATCCGCACGGTCAAGGACGTGGTCAACGAGGGCGCGCGCTTCTACGCCAAGTTGCGCAAGATGGGCCTGCCCCTGGAGTACTTCGACGTCGGTGGCGGCCTGGGCGTGGATTACGTCGGCGCCCGCAGCACGGCCTTCGTCTCCTCGCTCAACTATTCGATGGAGGAGTACGCGGCCGACGTGGTCTACACGCTGCAGCAGATCTGCACCAACGAGAACGTGCCCGAGCCGCACGTGGTCAGCGAGAGCGGGCGCGCGCTGACGGCGCACCACTCCTGCCTGGTGATGAACGTCTTCGGCCACATCGAGTTCGGCGAGAACGGCGCCGTGCAGGAAGACGCGCCAGCCGGCGAGCAAGCCACCGCGCCGGTGCCGGCCACCGACTCGCCAATCGTGCGGGAGATGCGCGAGATCGTCTCCGGGCTCACCCCCAAGAACTCCGGCGAGGCCTACAACGACGCCGTCTCCAAGAAGGAGCAGGCGCTCACCATGTTCAAGCTGGGCATCCTGGGGCTGGAGGAGCGCGCGGCGGTGGAGGGCCTCTACTGGCGGCTGTGCCGGCGACTGGTGGAGATCAACAAGAAGCGCAAGCGCGTGCCCGGTCCCACCCGCGGCCTGGACGACAAGCTCGCCGATCAGTACATGGCCAACTTCAGCCTCTTCCAGAGCGCGCCGGACCACTGGGCCATCAACCAGCTCTTCCCCATCGTGCCGTTGCACCGCCACACCGAGCAGCCCACCCGCGACTCCACCATCGTGGACATCACCTGCGATTCGGACGGGAAGATCGACACCTTCATCGAGGGGGAGTCGGTGGACGAGACCATCGCGCTCCATGCCCTGACCACCGGCGAGCCCTACTACCTGGGGATGTTCCTGACCGGCGCCTACCAGGACATCATGGGGGACATGCACAACCTCTTCGGCCGCGTGCACGAGGTGCACGTCTTCGTCGACGACGACGACCCCGAGGACTACTACATCGAGGAAGTGATTCCCGGGGACACCATGGAGCGGGTGCTGGCGCGGGTGCAGTACGAACCGAGCGATCTGGCGAAGCGCATCAAGCAGGCGCTGGACTCCAAGGTGCGCGAGGGCCAGGTGAAGCCGAAAGAGAGCGTCCAGCTCACCGATTTCTACGAGCAGGCGATGCGCGGCTACACGTACCTGGGCACCGAGTAGCACGCTCATTCCCGCAGCCCCAGCGCGTCGAGCTTGCGCAAGAGGCTCGAGCGCGCGATGCCCAGCTCCTCGGACACGGCGCGCCGGTTGCCGCCGTGGCGCGAGAGCGACGAGCGGATGGCCAGCTCCTCCAGCTCGCCCAGCGTGCGCCCCCTTAGATCGACCATGTTTTGGGGCAACGGCGGAGCGTCGGCGTCGCAGACGCGCGGCTGCCAGGTGCCGGCCGGGGAGTCGAACTGCAGCGCGTGCGCGCGGATGACCGGAGATTCGGAGAGGAGAGCCGCGAGCTGCACCACATGGCGCAGCTCGCGCACGTTGCCGGGCCACCGGTACGAGAGGAGCCGGGCGCGCGCGTCCGGCGCGAGGGTGTGTTTGGGCGGCAGGAAGTGCTCGGCCAGCGGCAGGATGTCCGCCGGCCGCGCGCGCAAGGGCGGCAGCTCCACGGTCACGCCGCGCAGCCGATAGAAGAGGTCCTCGCGGAACGCGCCCTCGCGCACCCGGGCGCGCAGGTCCTGGTGCGTGGCGCAGACGATCCGGACGTCGATGCTGCGCGGCCGGGCCGCGCCCACCGGCTTCACCTCCCCCGCCTCCAGCGCCCGCAGCAGCTTGACTTGCAGCGGCGGCGCCAGATCGCCGATCTCGTCGAGAAAGAGCGTTCCGCCGTCGGCCGCGCCAAAGGCTCCCGGAGCGGAGGTGATGGCGCCGGTGAACGAGCCCTTCTCGTGGCCGAAGAGCTCGGCCTCCGCCAGCTCCCGCGAGATTGCGCCGCAGTTGAGCGGCACGAAGGGGCCACGGCTGCGCGCCGACAGATCGTGCACGGCGCGCGCCGCCAACTCCTTGCCGGTGCCGCTCTCGCCCAGGATCATCACGGGCAGCGGCGAAGGCGCCGCGCGGCGCAGCAGCTCCAGGGCTGGCGCCAGCGCCGGATCGCGGGTCACCAGGCCCGGCAGCGAGGGCATGGAGCGCGGCTGCTCGGGTGAATCAGGTGTGACGCGGTCGGGAAATGCGATCGCTTCTGCCATCGGACTTGGCTCCGGGTCGATTGTGAGGAAAGTCGTCCGGCGCGGCGATCTCCCGCCACGAGTCCGATCCTTGACCGAGGCGGCGGGTTATCATCGCCCCATGCGAGCGGTGGTGCTGGTCCTGCCCAAGTCCGGATATCGCAACGACGATTTCCTCGCGGCGGCGCACAAGCTGGGCCTTTCGGTGATCGCCGCCTCCGACGTGTGCCACCAGCTCGCCGAGGGGTGGGAGGAGGCGCCCTTGGCGCTGCGCTTCCGCGACGCACAGGCAGCTGCCGACGAGCTGGCGCAGCAAGTGGCGGAACAGAAACCCGTCGCGGTGCTTGGCGTGGACGATCTCACCGCGCTGGTGGCCGCCCTCGCCGCCGAGAAGCTGGGCCTGCCGCACAACCCGCCGCGCGCGGTGGCGGCCGCGCGAAACAAGGCGCAGAGCCGCGCGGCGCTGCGCGACGCCGGTCTGCCCGCGCCGCGGTTCGAGGCGGTTTCGCGCGACCTGGCCGGCGCCGAGCTGGACGCGCTGCTCGCCCGCGCACCCTATCCCTGCGTGGTGAAGCCGGTCGTGCTCTCGGGCAGCCGCGGCGTCATCCGCGCCGACGACGCCGCAGGGCTGCGTGCCGCCTTCCAGCGGGTTGCGGCCCTGCTGCGCTCGCCAGAAGTGGCGGAGCGCCGCGATCCCGATCTGGCGCGCATCCTGATCGAGGAGTTCATTCCGGGTCCCGAGGTGGCGCTGGAAGGCATGCTCATGCGCGGGCACCTGCACGTGCTGGCGCTCTTCGACAAGCCCGACCCGCTCGATGGGCCCTACTTCGAGGAGACCCTTTACGTGACGCCTTCGCGGCATCCCGCGCCGTTGCAGGATGCCGTGGCGCGGGCCGTGAGCGATGGATGCAAGGCGCTGGGCCTCTCCGAGGGACCCGTCCACGGCGAGCTGCGGCTCTCGCCGGCGGGACCGCGAGTGCTCGAAATCGCGGCCCGCTCCATCGGCGGGCTGTGCGGGCGCGCGCTGCGCTTCGGCGTCGGTGTGACCCTGGAAGAGCTGATCCTCCGCCACGCGCTGGGAACCACCGCCGAACCGCCCCCGCGCGAGCGGCGCGCCGCCGGCGTGCTGATGCTTCCCATCCGCAAGCGCGGCGTCCTCGAGGAGGTGCGCGGCGTGGAGGAGGCGCGGCGCGTTCCCCTGATCGAGGACGTGGCCATCACGGCCCATCTGCGCGAAGAACTCGTTCCGCTGCCGGAGGGAGCGTCGTACCTGGGGTTCGCCTTCGCCCGCGGGGCCTCACCAGAGCAGGTGGAGGCGGCCCTTCGCAAGGCCGGGGCCAAAATCGATGCAGTGGTCACCCCAAAACTGCCGCTCCAACCCCAAGGGGCTCCCGCGGACCCCGAAAAATAAAAAAAATTTTTTTTTGGCGCGAAGTGGACAGGGGCGTCCTGAAGTCGGGGTGCCATTCTGGGACGCCGCGAGGCAGCGCCCGCCGCCGGCTTGTGCGCGGCTTCCTTCAGATCCGGCCAAACTGGCCGGAGGTGGGCTCCGCTCAACAGAACCACGGCTCGGTCAGTCGAGGTACCGCGCGGCGGGTCCGCGCTACCGGCCCGCGCCGGGGCCGCCGGAGGGCCGTGTCCGCCAATGCGCGCAACTCATCGAACCCGGCGCCCGCATGCACGGCCGCCGCGGATTCCCGCTGCAGGGCATCCACGCGCGGGTCCTCGTGCTCCCAGCGCCAGGAGAATCCCGCCTCGTCGAACTCGCGGAGCCAGGGGCCGGCTCCCTCCAGCAAGAGCGATCCCGGCGGCAGCAGCAGCCGGAGCGTGAACTGGACCGGATCGACGGCATCCACCAGCTCGTGCTCCGCGGCGAAATCGAAGAGCGCCGGCAGGTCGGAAAGCTCTGTCCACGGCGTGTAAGGCAAGAGCGTCGGCCGCATCTCCGCCCCCGCCTCGCGCACGGCGCGCAGCGCTTCCGGCACGTCGGCCGCGACGTGCCCTTTGTCCAGCGCTCGCAGCACGCGGTCGCTCAGCGACTCCACGGCGGAGGTGACGAAGAGCATGCCGCACTTGACCAGCTCAGGCAGGATGGCCCGCTGCTGCAGCAAGTGCTCGATCTTGATGGTCGCATCGAAGGTCACCGCCGGCCAGCGCCGGGCCAGCTCGCGCGCGATGCGCAGCGCGTGGGTGGGCCCGTTGAGAAAATCGGGATCGGTGAAGGTGACGTGCTGCGCTCCCGCCGCCACCACCTGCTCCACGTCGGCCAGCACCGTCTCCACCGGCACCGCCACGAACCGCCCCTTCCACAGCGGCACCACCGGGCAGTGACGGCAGAGGTGCTTGCACCCCCGCGTGGCTTCCACCGCGCCCACCAGCCGCGTCTCGCCACCCGCCTCCAGCCTCGCGTAGCGATCGAGTACAGGCAGTCCCGACCGCGAGGGCGCCGTCGCGTCGCGCTTGCGCGGCAGCGCGCCCAGCACCGGCGCCCGCCCCTCCGAGACCGCCCGCGCCAGCTCCACCAGGTCGTCGGCGCTCTCCCCCACCACGAAGTCGCCGTGCCGCGCCAGCAAGTGCTCCGCGTTCAAGGCGGCGTAGAGCCCGAAGAAGGCGGCCTTCGCTCCGGCGGCCCGGGCGCGAGCGGCCACGCGCACGCCGAGCTGCAAGGCGGTGTGCATGGGCACGCTGACGAGCACCAGCCGGGCCGCGCGCAGCGCCGCCTCCGACAGCTTCTCCACCGACACGTCCTGCACCGCGGGGGCAAAGCCGGCGCGCTCCAGCGCCGACAGCGCGCTCGCCGCCGCCACGGGCTGGCGCCCCAGCTCGTAGCACGAGACCACCAGGATCTCGCCGGCGCCGCGCAAGCCTAGCCCTTGGCGGCGGGCGGCTTGTAGTCGGGAGGAAGCTGCGCGCCTTCGCCGAAGAAGAACTTCTCGGCCTGGTCGAAGAGGACCTGGTTGGCCTGATCGGAGCCGCCGGCCAGCCGGTACTCGTTCATCACCATCTTGAAGTGCTCCAGCCACAGCTTCCAGGCATCCTGCGAGATGCTCTCGTAGATGCGCTGGCCCAGGTCATTGTTCCAGGGCTTGAACTCGAGGCCGGGCAGCTCCTTCCCCAGCTTCGCGCACTTCACCATCCGGGCCATCGGCGATCTCCTTGCAGGCGTGTATAACCCAGGTGCCTTGCTTGCACCCCCAACCTTCGACGTGCAAGTCCTCGCCGCGCTCAACCGTCCCGGGGTGCCCTGGCTGGACGCGGTGATGAAAGCGGCCTCCAGCAACATCGTCCTGCTCGCGGTCGCCGCGCTCACGGCGCTCTATTTGTGGCAGAAATCCCCCTACCGCGCCCTCGCGGCCGTGCTGCTTGGGCTCGCCATCGGAGCGGCTGACCTGGTCTCAGTGCGGCTGGTGAAGCCAGCGGTCGCTCGGGTGCGCCCCTGCCGTGCCGACCCTGCCCACGTCGCCTCGCCCCTCGGCTGCGGGTCCGGGCAGTCGTTCCCTTCCTCGCACGCGAGCGATACTGCCGCGGCCGCGGCCATCGTCTCCTGGGCGGCACCGAGGATGATGCCGGCCGCCCTCGGCGTGGTGGCACTGGTGGGGATCTCTCGCGTGTACCTGGGCGCCCACTGGCCGACCGACGTGCTTTGCGGGTGGGCGCTCGGCGCCGCCCTGGGAGCGGCGCTCGTCTTCCTTGCCCGGCTCCGCTACCTGCGTTGAAGCGCCGTGTTTACAGTTTGAGCCAAGACAAACGGCGCGGAGTCAAAATGCACATCCTCGGTTTCATCATTTTCGGTCTCATCATCGGTCTGTTGGCGCGAGCCATCTATCCGGGCCGCCAGCATCTCGGTTGGCTTTCCACCGCCATCCTCGGAATGGTGGGATCGCTGGTGGGCGGCCTGGTCGGCCACGCCATCTTCGGCGGCAACTCGCAGGCGGACGGATCCTGGGGCTTCACGCCCGGCGGATGGATCTCCTCCATCGTCGGGGCGATCATCGTGCTCTGGGTCTATCTCGCCGTGGCGGGACGGCGGAACCGCACGGTCTAGACGCGGTCGACCGCCTGCGGCCGGAGCACGGGGATGGCGGTGATCTCGTAGGCCGCCCCGAGCTTCGACTGCAGCGCCAGCAGCGGTTCCTTCCGCGCGCTGGCCTTGATGACCAGATCTCCGTCGCCGCGGCGATGGAGCAGGAAGACCTGCGCCAGCGCGAAGGCCTCCTTTTCGACCGCGACCCGCACCTTGATTCCGCTGCGCGGCGCTCTCGGTCTCGCCGAGACCGGTCGCCGCTCGCCGCGGCGTCCCTCGAACAGCACGTAAAGACGTTCCTGCGCCGCTGCCAGTTCGCCCACTCGGGTGCCCCTCCCGAAAGCGAAATCCCGATGTGGTTACGGCAACTCGCCTGTCGGACAACAGCGACCAAGGGCGTGTAGGATAAGGTGGGATTGTTCAGGCGGAGTGCATTCCTCTGCTTCACGTGCGATTCCGCACGACGTCTCGCCTACGTGGGAACATGCAATCTTCCGTTGCCGCCAGATGATGGTTTGCCCTCAAACGAATCTCCGGGATAGATTTTCTTGCGCACCGGCCCCCGACCGGGCATACGGCGAACCGGTTGATGGTTTTCTCCTGTACACTACTCTCGGAGGTATTCATGAAGCTGTCGGATATCGCTGGACATGTCGTCACCCTGGGCCTGGCTGGCCTGGTCGCGTGCGCGGGCAACAAGCCCGTTCCGGACACCACCGCTCAGGAGCAGAAGCCGCAGCCCGCGGTGGCGGAGACGCAGAAGGCGCCGACTCCGGAGGAGCAGTACCACGCGCAGGGCCAAGCCGACCTGGACAAGGCCCTGGAGGCGCTGCGCAACGTGAGCGTCTTCTTCGAGTTCGACTCGGCGACGCTGGCCAAGGAAGCGCAGGAGAAGCTCGGCGCGGTGGCCGACATCCTGGTCAAGCACCCTGAGCTGAAGGTCCGCATCGAGGGCAACGCCGACGAGCGCGGCTCCGAGCAGTACAACCTCGCCCTCGGCCAGCGGCGCGCCGACGCGGCCAAGAAGTACCTCGACAACCTTGGCGTGAAGAACGAGCAGATCACGGCCATCAGCTTTGGCGCCGAGCGGCCCAAGGCCACCGGGCACGACGAAGAGGCGTGGAAGCAGAACCGCCGCGACGACGTCAACCCGAACAAGTAGCCAGGATCCGCACCATCTTCGGATGCAGGCCGGGCGGCGCGGCGAGGATCTCGCCGCCCGCCAGCCGGTGTGGGCTCCCGTCGAAGCGCGTCACCGCGCCTCCGGCCTCCTCCACCAAAAGGTGTCCCGCGGCGACGTCCCAGGGCCGCAGCCCCATCTCCCAGAAGCCGTCCAGTCGTCCACAGGCGACGTAGGCCAGATCCAGGGCCGCGCTGCCCAGCCGCCGCGTCCCGCGGGATTGCTCGGTGAGCTTGCCGAAGGCGGCGATCATCTGCGGCAGCTTCTCGCGATCGCCATAGGGAAAGCCGGTGCAGACCAGCGCGTCAACCAGCTCTGCCGTGCGGGAAACGCGCAGCTGCCGCTCGGCGAATCCATGGCGCAGGAACGCGCCCTTTCCCCTGGCGGCGAAGAAGACCTCGTCGCGCAGCGGATCGACGGTGCAGCCCGCCACCGGCACGCCGTTCTCCTCGGCGCCCACGGTGCAGCAGAAGAGCGGCAACCCGTGCGCGTAGTTGGTGGTGCCGTCGAGCGGATCGACGATGAAGCCGATCTCGCCCTCTCCTTCCGAGCCGCTCTCCTCCGCCAGGATCCTCGCGCCCGGCGCGCGCTCGCGGATCACGCGCAGCACCGTCTCCTCGCTGGCCTTGTCGGCGTCGGTGACCAGATCGATGCGGCCCTTGAACTGCACCTCGCGGGGACGGTCGTAGAGCTCGCGCAGCACGCGCGCGCCCTCCTCGGCCGCCGCCATGCAGATGTCGCGCAGCTCGATCGAGGTCATCGCTTGCCGTCCAGCGCCTTGAGCAGCTTGTCGTGCAGCCCGCCGAAGGCGCCGTTGGACATGGCCAGCACCACGTCGCCGCTGCGGGCTTCTTTCGCCAGCGCCGCGACGATGGCGTCCGGCGACTCCATCCAGCGCGCACGCGTGCCGGCTCTGCCGATGTCCTCCGCCATGCGCTTGGCGTCGATGCGCTCGCTCTCCGGCACCTTGGCGATGGCGGAAGGTTGGCTGATGATGGCCTCGTCCGCCCCCTTGAAGGCGTGCGCGTACTCGTCCTGGTGGATCTTGCGCATGGCGGTGTTGCTGCGCGGCTCGAACACGGCCACCAGCCGCCGGCCCGGGTACTGCGCCAGCACCGCCGCGATGGTCTCGCGCACGGCCGTGGGGTGGTGGGCAAAGTCGTCGATCACGGCCACGCCCTTGATCTCGCCCCGCAGCTCCTGGCGGCGCTTGACGCCCTGGAAGCTGGCAAAGCCCTTGGCGATCTCGTCGGGCTTGAGCCCCAGCGCGCGGCAGGCGGCGTAGACGCCCAGCGCGTTCTCCACGTTGTGGCGGCCCGCGGCGGGCAACGTGACGCGGATCTCCGGCTTGCCCTTGAAGTCCACTTCGAAGGAGGCGCCGGCGGGACCGAGCTGCACCCAGCGCGAGTGCCAGTCTGCCTCGAACTCGTCGCGCGCGGAGTAGGTCTCGGTTCTGCAGCGCGCGAAGGAGGCGAGCCGGCTGGAGTTGGGGAAGGTGCTGCAGACGGCGGCGAACCCGTCCTGCGGCAAGAGCGCGAAGAACTTCTCGAAGGCGCTCTCGTAGTGCGCGAGGTCGCGGTAGATGTCGGCGTGGTCGAACTCGGCGCCGGTGAAGATGGCGGTGCGGGGCCGGTAGTGGAGGAACTTGGGGCCCTTGTCGAAGTAGGCGGTGTCGTACTCGTCGCCCTCGATGACGAAATGCTCGCCCTGGCCCAGCCGGAAGCCCTCGTTGAAGTTGAGCGGGACCCCGCCGACCAAGAGGCTGGGATCGCGGCCGGCGTGCATCAGCACCTGCGCGCAGATGCTGGTGGTGGTGGTCTTGCCGTGCGTGCCGACGACCACCACCGGGTGGCGCTTCTGGAGGAAGAGTTCTTCCAGCGCCTCCGGGAAGCTCATGTGCGGGATGCCCTGGCGGCGGACGGCCCGCGCCTCCACGTTCTCGGCGCGGAGGGCGTTGCCGACGACCGCCAGATCGATGTCTGCCTTTTTCAAGTTGCTCTCGGCGAAGGGCGTGAAGACCGGGACCCTCCACTCCGAAAGCTTCTCGCTCATCGGCGGGTAGACGTTCTCGTCGGAGCCCGAGACTTCGTGCCCCGCCTTGCGGAGCAGGCCCGCGAAGGAGCCCATCCCGGTGCCCGCGATGCCCAGCAAATAGACGCGCATGGGCGGCGGAGACTAGCAGCTTCAGACGGCGGCGGTGGGCGCTTGCAGCTGGGTCAGTTCGCCTTTGTTCGCGTCGAGGGCGTGCTTGCAGCCGAAGGCCACCGGCTGGTTGCGGCCGGCGTGCCCGAAGGGAGCGCCGAAGACCACCGGGACGCCGAGGGTGGTGAGGCGTTCCGCGACCGCATCCTCGCGGCCGGCGGGGTCTTCGCCGGGGCCGCTGAGATCGCCCACGACGAAGGCCTGGGCACCTTCGAGCGCGCCGCTGAGCAGGAGCTGCGTGAGCAGGCGATCGAGGCGGTAAGGGGGCTCGTTGAGGTCCTCGAGCAGGACGATGCAGCCCTTGAAGGAGGGCTGGAGCGGCGTCCCGCACATGGAGGCCAGGCTGGCCAGGTTGCCGCCGGCGAGGGGGCCCTCGGCGACTCCGGGGGTCACGGTTCGCGGTGGCCAGAGCAGCGGCGGCGGGGGCTGCCCGAAGAGGAGCTGCTGCAGGCGCTGCGTGGCGGACGGGTCCTCGCCCAGCTGGGTGCACATGGGCCCGTGGATCGAGGGCACGCCCGCTCGGCGCCAGAGGTCGTGCAGGAGCGTGGCGTCGCTGTAGCCGACGAGGAGCTTGTTGGGGATGCGATGCAGGTGCGTGGCGAAGCGGAGCAGGCCGTAGCCGCCGCGGGCGAGGATCAGGGCCTTGGCGTCGCTGTGGAAGGCGAGTTCCAACTCAGCCCGGCGGCGCTGATCGCTGCCGGCCAGGTGTTCGCTGCGCGCAAAGATTTCGTCGCTGTAGCGGGGGACCAGGCCCATCTCGCGCAGGGCTGCGACGCCGCGCTCGAAGCGCTCGCGCTCGAAGGCGCTGGAGGGCGCGACGACGTCGATGGGATCGCCGGAACGGAGGGGTTGCACGGACCGGAGTGTAACCTTGACACAGGCTGCCGTGGCGGCTACAAGCGACGCCCTTCGCCGGCCGCGTCACCTGTTCCCCGATAGCTCAGCTGGCAGAGCGGCGGACTGTTAATCCGTAGGTCGCTGGTTCGAACCCAGCTCGGGGAGCCACTCTTCTGGAAAGAGACGCGCCCCAAGTCGTCCTTCGGCTACCGGTTCGAGAAGTGATTCCACCCCACACCTTTCTCGTCCGGCGGTACGGTGCGTGCCGAACTCGACAGCTCGCTATGGGGATCCACGCCACTGGAGTGCTCAAACCGCTGCCCAGGACTGACGTAATGGTGGACGGATTCGGGGGCAGGTCACTGCGAGCGCCGGTGCCGTGACATGCTCCACAATCCCTGGACCGCGAGAATGAAGCCGAAGAGCCCGGTCACACCCATCGCGAGCACGACGGCCACGAAGAAGAAGCCGGTGCTGCCGGAATTGGCGACCTGGGCGAGCTTCCAGTGGAGGACGGGCATGGCTGCCGAGGCGAGCCCGCCGAGGAGCATGATGACGTGCCCCGATCGCCGCTCGCCGAGCACGAGCGCTCCGTACAGGAACACGACCGCGATGGGGATCACCGGGAGGACCGATCCCTTCTCGTATCCCATGGCGATATCGCCCGTGATGTGAAAGACGAACAGGACGACGGACAGCAGCGAGGTGCGGATCAGCAAGGTGCTGTCTGTCATGTGAGACTCACGGATGGCGGCAGGATTTGTTTCGCTCCCCCACGGCCGGCTCGAGATTTCGCGGTTTCTCAGACCGGCCGCGGTCGCCGATCACCGGAATGCGCCGGTGAACGTGGGCCGCTCGCCCTGGGTGCGACTCAGCGTGAGGCTGGTCGTGGATTGTACCCCTCGCGCGCGGTTGCAAGCTTCCGGGTTCCCGGAGGCTCTCATGGTGCGCTCAGCTGCTCTTGCGCTCGGTTGCGTTCTCGCTTGTGGAGGAAGCTCTTTTGAGACGGCCGACGCCGGGTCGGGCAACACCGGACCCGGCGCGCCGGCCGCGGATGCAGGGACGCCGGATGCGGGCGTGGCGGCGCTGACGGGAATTTCGCTTTCGCAGACGGACATCCGCATTCCCAAAGGAGCGAGGACCGCCTTCGCCGTGACTGCCAGCTACAACGACGGCTCCCACGCCGACGTGAGCGAGCAGTGCCATGTGAGCATCTCCAACGGCGAGATCGCGACCTTGCAACAGGGCCCCGGCGCGCAGGTTCAGGTGTTCGCGCGCGATGAAGGCAGCGCGGTGATCACCGTGACCTACGGGCAATTTACGCAGACCGCGAATCTGACGGTGACCGATCACTGAGGCGCCACCGCTACGCGTGGAGTGAGTTGAGGCGTTGGTCGTGGCAGCTGTTCTTGCCGGGCCTTTGAAAAGCCGCGATGATCGCGCGCTCCGGCGGATTCGGCCGCCCGATTTCTCCCAGGCGCACAATGCCCGACACCTCGCAGCTCCTCGAGATCGACCGCCGTCACGTCATCCATCCCCTCCACCATGTGAGCGATCACCAGGCCCCGCTCCTCATCACGCGGGGGGACGGTC
>C688J18823_10001732_pt1 | contig 13576 bp, 11 predicted proteins | sample HopSoiMetagenom1_FD_18823 | JGI IMG/M metagenome (IMG submission 18823)
CCGCAGGTATCGCGCTCGTCCGACCCGGACGACCTGCCGGCCATCAGCCTGCAGCAGCGAGAAGCGTTCTACCGATGCGACTGAGCGTCGGGATTGCAGCGGTTCTCTTTTGCGCCGTGGCGCAGGCGCAGTCTTTTCCCACGCGTGCGTTGCGCGTGATCGTGCCGCAGCCGCCCGGTGGCGGCTTCGATACGGTGGCGCGCACCATCGCCGAGCCGTTCGCCGCGCAGCTCGGGCAAGCGGTGGTAGTCGAGAATCGACCGGGCGGCGGCACGCTGATCGGTACGGAAGCGGTCGCCAAGGCGGAGCCCGATGGCTATACGCTTCTCCTGGGCGCTTCCGCCAACCTGGTCCTCAACGCCGGGCTGTACCGCAGCCTGCCCTACGATCCGAAGGCGGACTTCGCGCCGCTCGGCCTGGCCGCCGCCTTCGGCTATACCCTTGTCGCACGCAACGATTTGCCGCAGGCGACGCTGCGCGAGATCGTCGACCATGCGCGCGCCAATCCGGGAAAGCTGACCTACGCCTCCGCCGGCAACGGCACGGGGCAGCACATTGCCGCGGCGTTACTGTGGCAGCTTGCCGGGGTGAGCGTGACCCACGTTCCATACAAAGGCGCGCAGGCGGTGTACCAGGATCTAATCCCGGGTCGCGTCGATCTATTCTTCGATGCCGCCTCCACGGCGCGCGGCCATGTCGAGGCTGGCCGCGTGCGCGCCGTCGCCGTATCGCCGGCCGGGCGCCTGCCGTATCACCCGGCTGCGCCCACGGTGAAGGAGACGGGCGTGGTGGACTTCGTGTGGGATACGTGGGCCGGCTACTTCGCGCCCGCCCGCACGCCTGCGCCGATCCTCGCGCGCCTGCGCCAGGCGTTCGACCACGTCGCTGCCTCGCCGGAGGTGCAGGCGGCATTACAGAAGCGCGGCGTGCAGCCGATGCACGTCTCCGGACCGGATGCACAGGCCCTGCTGGCACGCGACCTCGCGAAATGGGTGCCGCTCATCCGCGAGGCGGGGCTGACCGCCGATTGAAAACCGCCACCCACTATCGCGCCACCGCGCGTCGCGCCGGCTTGCGCTATGTGACCGACGGCATCGACGGCATCCGGCGCCGGCGAGCCGGCAAGGGCTGGATCTATTTCCATCCCGGCGGCCGCCGCATCACCGACTACGGCGTGACGAAAAGGCTGAACAGCCTCGCCATTCCGCCGGCGTGGACCGATGTATGGATCTGCCCGGATGCCGACGGCCACATCCAGGCGACGGCGCGCGACGCGCGCGGCCGCAAGCAGTATCGCTATCACCCGCAGTACCGCGAGGCGCGCGACCGCTCCAAATTCAAGCGCATGCTCGAGTTCAGCGAGGTGCTACCGCGCCTTCGCGAGCGCATCGAGCGCGACCTGCGCTCGGCGGACTTGAGCCGCCGGCAACTCCTCGCCACCGTGGTGCGGCTCCTCGACCGCACGCTGATCCGCGTCGGGAACGACGAGTACGTGCGCGACAACCGCTCGTACGGCCTCACCACGCTGAGGCGCCGCCATCTCACCATCGACGGCTCGGTCCTGCGCTTCAGCTTTCGCGGCAAGAGCGGCGTCGAGCACAGCATCGCGGTCGCCGATCCGCGGCTCGCACGCATCATCCAGCGCTGCCAGGACCTGCCCGGGCAGGAGCTCTTCCAGTACCGCGACAAGGCCGGCAAGCGCCACCTGATCTCCTCCGACGACGTCAACGACTACCTGAAGGAGATCTCCGGCCGCGACGTGAGCGCGAAGGACTTCCGCACCTGGGGCGGCACGATGCTCGCGGCGGTGGAGCTGCGCCGCCGCGGCGTGGCGGCGAGCGGGCGCGAGGCCGACCGCAACGTCATCGCCGCCATCGACGCGGTGGCCGAGCGCCTGGGCAATACGCGCGCGGTCTGCCGCAAGTACTACGTGCACCCAGCGCTCATCGATGCCTATCGGATGGGCGAAACGGTGCCCGACCTTCCGCAGGCGAAGCAGGCGCGGCAAAAGCGCGGCGCGGCCCTGCGCCGGGACGAAGTCCTGGTGCTGCAGTTCCTGCAGGAGAGGCTCTAGGACCAAGGTCCCATATCGAGTGGCGCAGCCATTAACTAAGGTTGTGCGCATGAGATGGGGCCTCGTGGCGCTAGCGCTGCTGCTCGCTTGCGCGAGCGGTACCGCCTGCGCCGCGGACAAGAAAGCCGCTGCGCCCGCGCTGCCGGAAGTGCCGGAGACGCTGTCGCCCGCCGAGGCGGACGCGTTCCTCGCCAAGCTAACCGACGCCCAGGTGCGCGCGCTGCTCGCGCGCGAGCTGAAGGCGCGCGCCGGCAAAGAAGCCAGCGCAGCGGACAAGGCGCAGCCCCAAGGGCTAGGCCCGCTGATGATGGGCATCGCGCACCGCCTGGAGAGCGAGGAGTTCGACTTCAGTGCGCGCACCGTGGTACTCGGGCAAGGTTTCTCTTACTTGCCCGCCACCGTCGGAGCAGGTGTTTCGCGCATCGCCCCGCACGTCCCGGTTTTCGCCGCCGTGCTCGTCGTCGGCGTTTTTGCTTCTTGGGTGGTGCGGCGAGCGTTACGATTTCGCGGGCTTGCACCAACCATTGCGCTCACGGCCCCTGCCGGCGCGAGGCTCTCAGCCGGGGCACTGCGCTTCGGACTGGACCTCCTGACATTCGTCGCCTTCGCGCTCGCCATGCTCGCGCTGGGACATGCGGCCACGGCGGTGCAGACACCGGCGCGCAGCGTGACCATCGCCTACGTGACGGGCGCCATCCTCCTCTACGGCATCGCCGTCCTGCTACGCCTCTTACTCTCACCCGCACAGCCGGCACTGCGCCCCTTGCCAGTCGGCGACGAAGGCGCGCGCTTTCTCTACCGCTGGCTGCTCGCGCTCAGCGGCATCACGATCTTCGGCATCCTGAGCGCGCAGCTCATCGTGGAGAGCGGCGTCCCGGTCGAGGCGGGGCGTGTCATCACCGTGATCGGCGGCGTATTCGTAACCGCGACCTTGCTCTTCATGATCGTGGTCGCGCCGCTATCAACACTGTGGCGCGCGTTCGCCGCGGTCTACGTCCTCGGCGTGGCTGCGTTCTGGATGGTCGGCGTGCTGGATGGCCGCCCGAGCCGCGCCGGCGCGGTCGCCGCCTCGCTCGGCATCCTGCTCGTCTTTCCGATCCTCGACCGCTGGGTGGGGCGCGCAATCGACGACCTCGCCGGCGTGTCGGCCGCGCCGTTGCGCTGGGCGATGCGCGCGCTCATTGCGGTGCTTCTCGTCGGCGCAGCGAACGAGATGTGGGATTTCCAATACTTCGCATGGCAGGCGAGCTTGCGGCAGACGCTGCTCGGCGCAAGCTTCGACCTAGTGGCGGCTTTCGCGGTCGCCGTGCTCGGCTGGCAATTCATCAAGATCGCCATCGACCGGCGCCTCGAGCCGCGCGAGATCAACGGCGAGCGCGTCGGTCCGAGCACGCGCCTGCAGACGCTGCTGCCCCTCGCGCGCGTGTTCCTCGTCACGGGCCTCATCGCGACGACCGTCATGCTGATCCTCTCGGGCCTCGGCGTGAACATCGGCCCGCTCCTTGCCGGCGCGGGCATCCTTGGCCTCGCCATTGGCTTCGGCGCGCAGACACTCGTGCGCGACATCATCACCGGCGTATTCCTGATCCTCGACGACGCCTTCCGCGTCGGGGAGTACATCCAGAGCGGCAGCTACAAAGGCACGGTCGAGTCGATCGGCCTGCGCTCGGTGAAGCTGCGCCACCACCGCGGCCCGATCTTCGTCGTGCCGTTCGGCGAGCTGCGCGGGGTGCAGAACCTGGCGCGCGACTGGGTGATCCACAAGTTCACCATCGGCATCACCTATGACAGCGACCTCGAGAAGGCGAGGAAGCTGGTGAAGAAGATCGGCCAGCAGCTCGCCGAGGAGCCGGAATACAAGGACACCATCCTCGAGCCGCTCAAGATGCAGGGCGTAGAGGAGTTCGGCGACTTCGCCATCCAGGTGCGCATGAAGATGATGACGCGGCCGGGGAACAAGCAGTTCGGGCTGAAGCGCAAGGCCCACGCCCTGATCAAGCAGGCTTTCGACGCGAACGGCGTCAAGTTCGCGTTCCCAACTGTGCAGATCGCCGGGGGTGGCGGCGATGCCGCCGTCGCCGCCGCGGCCACGCGCATCCCGGCGTTCAAGGACGGTACAGCCGCTGCTTAGCTGTTATTCCTAGGACCATGGTCCACTACCGCGCGGCAGGGGCGGGCGCCAGACTGGGCACATGCGTTCCTCCATCATCGGCATTTGCCTCCTTGCCGGCGGCTGCGCATCGAACGATTGCGCGATGAACGCCTTCGAGCTCGGCCAGCGCGACGGCATGCTCGGCGCGAACCAGACCGAGCGACACCTTTCGCGCTGCGGCTCTTCATTCGACGCTGGGCGTTACACCGAGGGCTTTCGCGACAGTTTCTCGCGCCGCCCGGCGCCGCAGGGAGATTAGCGTGCACCGTTCATTTCTACTTTGCCTTCTCTTTACCGCGGGTTGCGCGGCCACCGGTTCCGACTGCGCAGACGCCTATCAGACCGGACAGCGCGACGGCATCCTCGCCGCCGAGCAGTCGGAGCGCCTCGGGGCGCAGTGCGGCGGCTCCTTCGACGCCTCGCGCTATCGCGATGGCTTCAGCGACGGTTTTTCGCGGCGCGGCCGGGTGTATGCCCTCTAGCGGCGGTTAGCGCCGCAAGACTTGCGCGTGGTTAGACGGATCACGTTCGCTGCCGCACTAGCCCTCGCGGCGCCGGCGCTGGGGCAGGACAACCTCTTCAAGGATCCGCAGGACGGCGCGCTCGACGGCTCCGAGTGGCTGCTCGACAGGAAGGGCTTCCTGCCGGTGCCGATCCTCATTACGGAGCCGGCGGTCGGCTATGGATTCGGCGCGGCGCTGGTTTTCTTCCGCGAATCCTTTCGCGAGCGCGCGGCCAAGGTGAAGCCGGGTGAGCGGCTGACGCCGCCGGATATCTACCTTGCCGCCTTTGCCGCCACCGAGAACGGGACGAAGGCGGCGGGCGCCGGCGGCCTCGTTACCTTCGCCGAAGACCGCTGGCGCTGGCTCGGCTTCGTCGGCCGGCCGGACGTGAACCTGGATTTCTATGGCCGCGGCGGCAAGCTGGAAACGGGCGATCGAAGCGTCGGCTACAACATCGACGGTTGGCTCTCGACGCAGCAGCTGACGCGGCGGCTGGGCGAGACGAACAACTTCGTCGGCGCAAAGTGGATCTGGCTCGACCTCGACACGCAGTTCGACCCCGGGCGCCCCGAGCCCGTGCTGCCGCCGCGCTCGCGCGGTGTGACGAGCTCTGGCCTTGGCGTGGTATTCGAGCACGATGCGCGCGACAACTTCTTCAGCCCCGGGAACGGCTGGAAGGCGAACCTCGAGGCCATGTTCTATTCGCCGAGCATCGGCAGCGACAACCAGTACCAGACCTACCGCACGCAGCTCTTCGGCTACGTCCCGGTCGACCGGTTCGTGCTCGGCGCTCGCGTGAACGCCCGAAGCGCGCGCGGCGACGTGCCGTTCTACCAGCTGCCTTTCATCGAGCTGCGCGGGGTGCCGGTCGCCCGCTACCAGGACCAGAATGCCGGCGCCGCGGAAGCGGAAGTGCGCTGGAACGCTACGCCGCGCTGGGCGCTGGTCGGCTTCCTTGGCGTGGGTCGAGCCTGGGGCTCGAGCTCCGGTCTCGGCGACGCCGTCTCGGTCAGCTCGAAGGGAGTGGGGTTCCGCTATCTCATCGCGCGCCGGCTCGGGCTACAGGCCGGCGTGGACGTCGCGCGCGGCCCCGAGCAAACCGCCATTTACATCCAGGCGGGCAGCGCCTGGCGCTAGCCGTGGGACCAAGGTCCAATTTCGCTCGGGCGGGTAGCTGCGCAGACTGGCTCCTTGGAATCGCTTTGGCCAGGTGCAGGTCAACCTCCCCTCTGCAATCCCCGGCACGTCCCTGCCGGGTCAAGGCCTGCACCCGGCCTTTTCACGGAGCCGTCATGCGACGACTGATCGCTGCCGCGCTGGCCGCGGCGCTCTGCGCGGTGCCGCTTTTCGCGAGCGGCGCGGACGGTGGCATCTATATCGGCGCAGGCGCGGGCCGGGGCCACATCGAGGAGAACGCGGTTGGCTTCGACTCGAACGGCACGGCCTACAAGGGATTCGTCGGCTATCGCCTGGGCGCCCTGCCGATCGTCGATCTAGCGGTGGAGCTCGGCTACACCGACTTCGGCCATCCGGCGCAGGACACCTCTCTCGGCCCGCGCGTTGAATACAAGCTACGCGGCGCGACGGCGGCGGGGCTGCTCATCCTTCCCATCGGTCCGATCGATCTCTTCGCCAAGGCCGGCGGGGTGCGATGGAGCTCCGAGAGGACCATCAACGGCACAGCCTCGAATCGCAACGGCACCACCGCGCTCGTCGGCGCGGGCATCGGACTGCGCGTGTGGAGAATCGGCCTGCGCGCCGAATACGAATACTTCGACGTCAAGAACATCGACCGCGCCGACATGCTGTCCGTGAGCGCGGTCTTTCAGTTCTGAAAGCCACTCTCCTCGTTTGCGTTGCGAGCTTGCTCGCGGCCGCTTCGGGATGCTCGAAGGAAGCGCCGGCCCCGCAGCGCCCGCCGCCGCAGGTGGCCGTGACGACGATCGCAGCCGCGACGATCCCGAACAGCATGAGTTTCGTGGCGCAGACGGAGAGCTCGCGGCGTGTGGATATCGTCGCGCGAGTCTCCGGCTACCTGGAGCGCATCGCGTACCAGGAAGGCGAGCTGGTGAAGGAAGGGCAGGTGCTCTTCGAGCTCGATCGCAAGCCCTTCCAGGCGCAGCTCGACGGCGCGAAGGGCGAGGTGCTCGCACAGCGCGCGCGCTTCGCCACGGCGAAGGCGAACCTCGACCGCATAAAGCCTCTTGCGGAGCAAGACGCGCTGTCGCGTGCGGATCTCGACCGGGCACAGGGTGATTACGACGGCTCGAAGGCCGCGGTGTTCTCCGCGGAGGCGAAGTTGCGCGAAGCGGACCTCAACCTCGGCTATACCGTAATCCGCTCGCCGGTGGCCGGCGTCGCCGGCCGGTCCCTGCAGCGGCAGGGCGCCTATGTCAATGCGATGGCCGACTCGGCCCAGCTCACCTATGTCGCCGCCCTCGATCCCATGTGGGTGAACTTCAGCGTGTCGCAGAACCAGATGGCGCGCATGCGCGGCGAGCTTGCCTCCGGCCGCGTGGTCGCGCCGAAAGGCGAGGCGCTGCAAGTGACGCTCGTCCTCTCGGATGGATCCGCCTACGCCGCGAAAGGTCGCATCGACTTCGCCGACCCGTCCTTCAGCCAGGACACGGGGTCGTTCCTCGTCCGTGCGCAGATCGCCAATCCCGACCGCGCGCTGCGGCCCGGGATGTTCGTCACCGCGAAGGTCGAGGGCCTGGTGCGGCCGAACGCGATCGTATTGCCACAGCTGGCGGTGCAGCAAGGCTCGAGCGGCCATCTGGTCTACGTCGTGCGCTCCGATGGCGTCGCGGAGCTGCGTCCGGTCGTCGTCGGCGACTACTTCGGAGACAAGGAGATCGTGATCGTCGAAGGCCTGAAGGCCGGCGATCGGGTCGTCACCGACGGCATGCTGAAGGTCGTGCCCGGCAAGCCGGTCCAGCTAGGGAAGTAGATGTTCACGCACTTTTTCATCGACCGGCCGATCCTGTCGTCGGTGATCTCGATCCTGATCGTCCTCGGCGGCACGGTTTCGATGACCACGCTTTCCATCGAGCAGTACCCGGAGATGGCACCGCCCGAGGTGGTGGTCGACGCGATCTATCCCGGCGCAACTGCAGATGTGATCGCGTCGAACGTCGCGGCGCCGATCGAAGTGCAGATGAACGGCATCGACAACCTCCTTTACTACTACTCGACCAGCTCCTCGACCGGCAACTCGCAGGTGGTGGTCACGTTCAAGCCGGGCAGCAATCCCGACATCAACCAGGTGAACGTACAGAACAAGCTCTCGCAGGCGACGCCGATGCTGCCGCAGGCGGTGGTGCAGCAGGGCCTGATCGTCGACAAGAACATGCCCGGCATCATGATGGTCGTGTCGGTGTACGCGCCGGACGAGCGCTACGACGCGGCCTACATCGACAACTACACGAACCTCTACGTGCTGGAGGAGCTGAAGCGCCTGCCCGGCGCGAACCGCTCGCAGGTGTTCGGCTCGCCGGACATCGCCATGCGCATCTGGCTGCGCCCGGACCGCATGGCGCAGNTCGGCGTCACCGTGCAGGAAGTGGCCGCCGCGGTGCAGAGCCAAAACCAGTCGTTCGGCGTCGGCAGCCTGGGCGCGCCGCCGTCGGTCCCTGGCGTCGAGCAGCAATTCGTCGTCACCGCGCAAGGCCTGCTGTCGAAGCCCGAGGACTTCGAGAACATCATCGTGCGCGCGGCGAAGGAAGGCGTGGCGAGCCTGCGCATTCGCGACATCGGCCGGGTCGAGCTCGCCAAGCGCGACTATTCCATGGCGAGCCGGCTGAACGGCAAGACCGCCACCACCATCGGTGTCTACCAGCGCCCCGGCGCCAATGCCATCGAGACCTCGCGCGCCGTGCGCAAAAAGATGGAGGAGCTGAAGGGCAAGTTCCCGACCGGCCTCGACTACAAGATCGTGCTGGATACGAGCCAGTTCACGCTCTACTCGATCAACAAGGTGGTGAAGACCTTTTTCGAGGCCGTGGCATTGGTGGTGCTCGTCGTGTTCGTGTTCCTGCAGTCGCTGCGCGCCACCGTCATCCCGATCCTCGCCGTCCCGGTGTCGATCGTCGGCACCTTCATCGGCATGTACCTCCTCGGCTTCTCGATCAACATGCTGACGATGTTCGGCATGATCCTCGCCATCGGCCTGGTGGTGGACGATGCCATCGTGGTGGTGGAGAACGTGGAAGCGAACATCACCACCCACAAGCTCTCGCCGCTCGAGGCCGCGAAGCGTGCGATGACGGAGATTGCTGGCGCACTGATCTCGATCGTGCTTGTGCTCCTCGCCGTATTCCTGCCGGTCGCCTTCCTGGGCGGCGTGACGGGCATGCTGTACAAGCAGTTCGCCATCACCATCGCCATCTCCATGGTGATCTCCGGCGTGATGGCGCTCACGCTGTCGCCCGCACTCGCCGCCATCATCATCAAGGCGCATCACGGCCCGAAGAACCGCTTCTTCCGCGCCTTCGAGTCCGGGTTCGAGCACGTGCGCAGTGGTTACCTCACCGGAGCGTCGGCGATGCTGCGCGCATGGCCGCTCGCGCTCGGCGCGTTCATCGGTGTGCTGCTCGCGATCGTCGCGATGTTCAAGATCCTGCCGGCGAGCTTCGTGCCGGAGGAGGACCAGGGCTACTTCTTCGTCGTCGCGCAGGTGCAGGATTCGGCGAACCTCGGGGTGACGACGCGCTTCACCGCCGAGATCGAAAAGATCTTGCTCAAGGACCCGGCGGTGCAGGACGTCGGCACGGTGAACGGCTTCAGCTTCATCGACGGCCAGCAGAACAACAGCGCCGCGATCATGTTCGCGCTGCTCAAGCCCTTCGACGAGCGCAAGGACGCCTCGCTCCTCGCCTTCGATACGCTGAAGCGGCTGAACGCCCAATTCGCCGCGCGCAAGGACGGCCTCGCGTTCGCCGCCAATCCGCCCTCGATTCCCGGCCTTGGCACCACGGGCGATTTCGAGTTCTTCATCCAGAACCGCGGCGCGGGCGATGCGCGGGCCACCGACACGGCGGTGAAGGCATTCATCGCCGCCGCCAGCCAGCGCCCGGAGCTCGCCGGCATGGGCACCACGTTCCAGGCGAACAGCCAGCAGCTCTATGTCGACCTCGATCGCTCCAAGGCCGAGACTCTCGGCGTGAAGGTGGGCGATGTGTTCCAGGCGCTGCAGGGCCTCTTCGGCTCGCAGGTGGTTGGCCAGTTCTCGCAGTTCAGCCGCGTGTGGTTCGTGATCCTTCAGGCCGAGGCGGAGTACCGCGCCCGTCCCGACGACTTCCAGAAGATTCATCTGCGCGCCGCGCGCGGCGCGAGTGTGCCGCTGTCGTCCCTCATCACCATCCGCTATGTCGCCTCGCCCAAGCTCGTCACGCGCTTCAATGGTTTTCCCGCCGTAAAAGTATCCGGTCACCCGGCGCCCGGTCACAGCTCGGGCGAGGCGATCCGCGCGATGGAAGAAGTCGCCGCGACGCTACCATCGGATTTTTCCTACTCCTGGGCGGGGCAGGCGCTACAGGAGAAGCAAACCGGCAGTACGTCGTCTTCCGCTTTCATCTTCGGCCTGGTCATCGTCTTCCTGCTGCTCGCCGCCCAGTTCGAGAAATGGACACTGCCTATCGCGGTAGTGCTCACCGTGCCCTTCGCCGTGCTGGGCGCGCTCGCGCTTACCTGGGTGCTCGGCCTGGAGAACGACGTCTACTTCCAGGTCGGCCTCGTCACCCTGGTCGGCTTGGCGGCGAAGAACGCGATCCTGATCTGCGAGTTCGCCATCGAGCGCGTGCGCCACGGCATGGCGCCGCGCGAGGCGGCGATCGAGGCAGCGGGGCTGCGCCTGCGCGCGATCGTGATGACCTCCTTCGCCTTCATCTTGGGCTGCGTGCCGCTCGCCATTGCCACCGGCCCGGGCGCGAACAGCCTGCGCGCCATCGGCACCGGCGTAATCGGCGGCATGCTGGCATCGACGGTGATCGCGGTATTCTTCGTGCCGCTGTTCTTCTGGCTGCTCGAGTCTCTAGGGCGCAAGAAAGCGCCGGGCGGTGCTGTCGTTCCCGCCGGGGCGCACGCCAAGCGCAAGGAGGATTGATGCGGCGCCTGCTGCTGCTGGGACTGCTCAGCGCATGCACGGTCGGTCCGGACTGGCAGCAGCCGAAGGGCGATGCTCCGCCCGGCTGGCGCATCGAGTACGCGCAGGCGGCAGAGCTTGCCAACGCGCGCTGGTGGCAGGCCTTCGGCGATCCGGTGCTGGATCAGCTGGTGCAGGAGGGCCTGCAGCAGAACCGCGATCTCGTGCAGGCTGCGGCTCGCGTCGAGCAATTCCTCGGCGCCCTGCGCACCACGCGCTCGCAGTTCTACCCGCAGGTCGGGTACGTCGGCGAGGCGAGCCGCAACCGCACGCCCGAGCGCAGCTTCACCAGCTACGACGCTTCGCTCAGCGCCGGTTGGCAGATCGATCTCTTCGGCCGCGTGCGGCGCCAGGCGGAGGCCGCCCAGGCGCAGGTCTATGCGAGCGAGCAGGGACGTCGCGGCGTGGTCCTGTCAGTCGTCTCGGCGCTCACCACCGCGTATATCGGCCTGCGTTCGCTGGATCGCCAGCTGGAAGTGGCGCGAGCCACCGAGCAGAACTACGCCAGGTCGCTGCGGCTCTTCGAGGCGCGGCATCGCGGCGGCACGGTGTCGGAGGTGGAGCGCTCGCAGGTGGAGTCGCAATACCGGCAGGCGCAAGCCGCGATTCCCTCGTTCGAGCGCCAGGTGGCGCAGCAGGAGAACTTGCTATCGGTGCTGCTCGGCCGTAACCCGGGCACCATTCCCCGCGGTAAATCCATCGAGGATCTGGTCGATCCCGCGATTCCGCCGGGCCTGCCGGCGGCGCTCCTCGAGCGGCGGCCCGACATCCTGCAGGCGGAGCAAAACCTGCGCGCCGCGAACGCGTCCATCGGCGTGGCGAAGTCGCTCTACTTCCCGACCATTTCGCTCACCGGCCTTCTCGGCTACTCGAGCGTGTCGCTCGCCACCTTCACCGGCAGCGGCGCCAGCGGATCGCTCGCTGCGATGCTCGCGGGCCCCATCTTCACCTTTGGCGGCATCGGAGGGCAGGTGGCGAGCGCCGAAGCCGGCGAACGCGAAGCGCTCGGTTTCTACCAGCAGGTCGTGCTAAATGCGTTACGCGAGACCAACGACGCACTCATCGGCGTGCAGAAGCTGCGCGAGGAGTACGACGCTCTTGCGAAGCGCACCGTTTCCTTACGCAACTACGCGCGTCTCTCGCGCGCACGTTACGAGGGCGGCGCCACCAGCTACATCGAGGTGCTCTATGCGGAGAACGAGCTCTTCGCCGCCGAGCTCACCGGCATCTCGACGCTCGCGCAGCGCCATGCCGAGCTCGTCAACCTGTACAAGGCGCTCGGCGGCGGCTGGGTCGACGCAGTCGACCCCTTGCAGCCATGAGACTCGTCCCCATCCTGGTCGCGCTGCTTGCCGCCTGCGCGTACGTCGAGGCGACCACCGTGCCGTACGTGGGCGTGCCGATGTTTGCGCCGGTGGACCCGGCGACCATCAAGGTGCTCGGCTACGAGCCGCGCGAGCGCCACGACCGGTTGGGTGAAGTCGTCGTGTACGCCTCTCGCGAACCGCCACCTAGCACGGCGGACATCGAGAAGCGGCTGCGCGAGGAAGCGGCGAAGTGGGGTGCGAACGCGGTCTACATCGTGCGCGACATCATCCCGCCGGGTGCGTCCGAGCGTCAGCTCGTCGGCATCGCCGTGCGGTATCGCTAGAAGCTCACGTTCATGAAGAAGAGCGGCCCCTGGAAGCTTTGCCGGAACTTGGCCGTGCGGCGCTCCGAGTCGGCCGAAGCATCGATGTAAAGCGCCCGCGTGCCGACGCCGAAGCCGACGTGACGGAACGGCTGGTACATCACATCGAGACCCACGGCGCTCACGCTGCCGTCGAAGGTGTCGTACTTGAGGACAAAACGGTCCATGCGCGCGGCGAGCGCCCAGCGATCGGTCAGCGCGAACTGACTGAAGATGCTCAGCACCGGAAGCGGTGCGGTGATGGCGCTCGATTCGGTCGCGCTGCCGTTGCCGGACAGGCTCACCTCGTATTGCGCGATATGCAGCCCTGCGGCCACGCCGACTTCCTTGTCCGGACGCCGGAAGAAGGAATAGCCGGCGGAGACGCGCAGATCGGAGAAGTTGAAGCGCGAGTTGAGTTGGGCGTTGACGGGATACGTGGTGTCGCCCCATTGGATGTCGCGATCGATAACCTTTTGCGCGGAGCGGTTGAGCTCGAAATACTCCGCTTCGACGCGCCAGCGCTGGTTGATGCGCCAGCGCGCGAGCGCGATGGGGACCGACTTGTCCGTCGCCATGCCGAGCGCGTTCTCGAAATCGACATTGGCACCCACGCCGGTTCGCGAGTTTTGCAGCTGGGCCGAGGTCGCCGTCTGCGGCAGGAACATGCCGGCGCCGAAATAGAAGCGGTCGCGAAGGGCCGGATGCTCGGGAGTCGTGTCATCGGCGCTTGCTGCCCCGGCGGCTAGCAACAGCACGCCTGCAGCAATGCAAAACGTAGATCTCCCCATGGCCGAAAGTGTCTACGGGTAAGCGGAGAGTTTCCATTAGACCAAGGTCCTATATCGGCGGCACTTCCCGCCGTCGATGATTTCGCCTGATGCGAACGATCTTTGCCGTCCTCGGCCTGGCCGTCTCGCTGGCGTGCCACGCGCAGGCGGCGCCTGATGTCGCGTGGCCGCGCGAGGCCAAGGCCGCCGACGGCACGCGCGTCATCGTGTACCAGCCGCAGGTCGAAAGCTGGGCCGACAACAAG
>C688J18823_10001734_pt1 | contig 13556 bp, 7 predicted proteins | sample HopSoiMetagenom1_FD_18823 | JGI IMG/M metagenome (IMG submission 18823)
CGATGCAGGTAGGATTGGCGGAGCTTTGGAAATCATGGGGTGTTCATCCGGCCGCTGTCGTTGGACATAGCGTCAGTGAAATTGCCGCGGCCTGCGTTGCCGGTTTATTTTCGCTGGAACAAGGCGCACGAATCACTGCTCTCCGCGCCCGGTTTATGGAGAATTGCGCTCGCGGCGAAGGCAAGATGCTCGCGGTCGGCCTCGGCGAAGAAGAAGCGCGCGTGCTGATCGAGAAGCACGACTCCACTGTTTCCATTGCTGCGTTCAACGGACCGCGCTCTCTTACTCTCGCTGGACCGTCGGCTTCGATCGACGCAATTTTCGCCGAACTTGAGCCGCAAGGCGTTTTCGCACGGCTCGTTAGGGTAGATCATCCGTTTCATCACGCCATGATGGAGCCGGCGGCGGAAGCGCTGGAGGATGCGCTCGCCGATCTTGCGCCGGAATCTGGAACCATTCCGCTGTTCAGCACCGTTACTGGCGGGCGCCTCGAAGGCACCGCTGCTGATGCAGCACATTGGGGCCGCGGCGTCAGGGAAGCTGTCCAGTTCGCTCCGGCGATCAATGCCATCGCTGATTTCGGTGTCGACGTTTGGCTGGAACTCGGCGCGCATCCCGCTCTCGCCCATTCCATCCAGGAATGTCTGTCTGGCCGGGACGGGTCAAAACCGATCGTCATCTCTTCGGTCCGCCGCGAACGCGAGCACAATTCGGTATTGGAAGCGGCGATGGATCTGCATCGCGCAGGACTGGCTCTCGATTTCAAAGCGCTGACGCCGTCGCGCCGGCTCCTTCCGCTGCCCGCCTATGCGTGGGATCGTAGCCGCTGGTGGAACGAGGCTCCGGATTGGCGCGACGGTCGCCTTGCCCCGGGTGGACGCGGATTGCTCGATCTCCGGCTGCCATGCGCCACGCCTACCTGGACCTCGCGGCTCGATAGTCGCCACATGGCGTTTCTCAAAGATCATAAGGTCGACAATCACATTATTTTTCCAGCGGCGGCATTTGTTGATTTGATTCTCGAAGCCGGAATGCAGCTGTTCGAAGGCCGGCCTTTCGTGGTCGAAGATTTCGAGATTCGGAAACCGCTCATCCTAACCGATCCGTCTGCCACTGTTCAGATCGAGGTTTCGTACGAGCCTAACCAGCGGACTTTTGCGATTCAAAGTCGCTTAGAGCACGGTGCATCGTGGTCGCTGCATGTAGTGGGCTCAATGCGCAGCGAGCGAACTGAATCGGGCTTCGCCGCTTCAACCTTTGACACCGAAACCAATCGCGCGCCGGCCATCCTCAAACCGATGGATATCGATGCATTCTATCGCTACATGAACGATCTCGGTCTCCGTTATGGCGAAGAGTTTCGGTCAGTCCGCGAACTTTCCGTGGCGGAAGGCGAATCAGCCGGACGGGTCGCGCTTTCGCAAACAATTGGAGCGCGAGCTGGTGAGTATCCGCTCCACCCGGTGCTGCTCGACGGTGCATTGCACGTCTTTTCTGCGGGTCGCGCAACGGTTGAAGCGCGCGGCTCACAGCTGAAGCTGCCGGTTCGATTCGGTCGCATCCTGTTCCTGCACTCTCCTGGCGCATCCGCCCGGGTTCGGGCTAACGTTGTCGAATGCAATGCCGAATTCGTCGAAGGCCGCATCGGACTTTATGATGAGTCCGGCAAACCTTGTGTTCTGATCGATGGCTTCCGCGCGATCAGTGTCGCGGGTGTACGTCGCGACACCTTTAGCGGCACGCGCGACGTTCTCTATCACGTAGATTGGGAGAAGACGCCCTCGATATCGAAGCCGGCTGCGCTGGAACCGGTTCCGTTAGGCCGACTACGCGAAGCGGCACACCGTGCACTCGAAGACGTAATCGCCACCCGTGGATATACTCGTTTGGAAGGTGCGATTGCCGCGCAAGACGATTTGGCGGCAACGCTGCTTTGCGCCGGACTCCGGAAAATGGGTGTGCAGGTTAGTGTCGATTTCACGGCCGACAGCCTCCGGATCGGCGACCAAATGCGGCCGGTGTTCGAGCAGCTGATGTTGAAGCTGGCAAAGCGCGGGCTGCTGGCGCGAACCGACTCCGGGTACCGTCCGACTTCCAAATTTAGACAGGCTGCCGATTCTGCGTCCGGTACGGAACGCTCTTTCATCGACAAACATCCTGGGCACCTTCCCGAGGCGCTGCTGGTAGCCGGAAACTGTGCCGAACTGGGCCCAATTTTGCGCGGCGAAAAAGATGCCGTCCAGGTTCTGTTCGCCGGCGCCGGCGCAGAACTACTGGATCAATTCTATGGTGACGGTCTGCTAACGAGTCACTGGCTGGCGGCGATTACGGCGGCGATACAGGAAGGCGCGCGCGTCCTGCCCGAGGGCCGAGGCCTGCGCATTTTGGAAGTCGGCGCCGGCACTGGCGGTCTAGCTGCTCAACTTCTGCCTGCGCTCGAACGCGGCCTGCACTCATATGCTTTCACCGACGTGTCGGCGGGCTTTTTCCCTCACGCCATGCAAAAGCTGGCCGCTTTCCCTGAGATCGAAACGAAAATTTTCGACTTGGAAAAGCCTGCTACCGAACAGGGGTTTGAACCTGGCTCATTCGATTTCGTTGTCGGAACTAACGTGCTCCACGCTGTGGCCGATGTGCGCGCCGCGCTTCGCAATCTTCATGGTCTGCTCGCGCCCGGCGGCTCTCTTGTATTCATGGACGTAGCCACGCCTCAGCTTTGGACGGAAGCAGTTTTCGGCCTAACCAGCGGATGGTGGCGTTTCACCGATCGCGATATCCGCACCGTGCATCCGCTCCTGGGCCGATCTCAATGGGAGAAACTGTTGCGCCAGGCCGGCTTTGACGAGACGGCTTCACTTCCAGGATTGATGGGACCGTCCGGCGAAGGCCAGATCGGTATTCTTGGACGTAAAACTTTCGAAATTGCCGCGGTGTCCGAACCGGTTCCGGAAACTCCGGCTGAAAAATCATGGCTCATCTTTGCTGATAACGGCGGGATCGGAGAATCGTTAGCTGGGCAACTGCGCGATACCGGTGCTCATTGCCAAACCGTGCATCGCGGAACTGCTTTCGACGGCTCAACCTCCGAGACGTTCACGATTCGACCCGAATTCCCGGAAGATTGGCGGCAACTCTTTCAAACCTACGCCGGCGGCGAATTGGAACGAATTGTTTATCTCTGGAACCTCGATACGAGGTTGGACGACGATGCGGTGTTCGGCACCGACGCGTTGCTTCACCTGGCACAGGGACTGGAAACCGTTCTGCCAACGGCGAAACTACGCATCGACTCAGTCACGCGCGGCGCACAACCAGTCGGTCGCGACGCTCAACCGACCGCCGTCGCACAAGGTCCGGCCATCGGATTGGTTCGCGTTATTCTGAACGAGTATTCGAACTACCTCTGCCGCGGCATCGATCTGCCGGCGGCTGCGTCGGCAGGTGACGTTGACCTGTTGTGGACCGAGTTGCTCCGAACCGAACCTGAACGTGAAGTCGCTCTCCGCGGCGAAGCACGCTACGTCCAGAGACTCGATCGTGGCCGGCCAACCGTAGAACGAGAGTTGGAGCCACACATACCGTTGCGGCTGCAATCACGTGACCGCGGCCATCTCGACGCTTTAAAGTTCGTTCCGTTCACGCCACCCCATTGCGGCGCGGGCGAAGTAATGATCGACGTCAAAGCCGCAGCCATGAATTTCCGCGATGTGTTGAAGGCACTCGCGCTTTACCCCGGTGAAGCCCCTGATGCCCGCATCTTTGGCGACGAAGTCGGCGGCATCGTTAGCGCTGTGGGTTCCGACGTTAGGCATGTGAAGCCCGGCGACCGTGTGTTCGGCCTCGCTGTATTTGGCCTGGCAACGCAAACCATCGCCCGTGGTGGCAACGTTCGACTCATTCCCGATAACCTTTCGTTTGAAGAAGCCGCGACCATTCCAGTGGTGTTCATGACTTCCTGGCACGCGCTCAAAAATGTCGCGCGATTGCGCAAGGGCGAGCGCGTTCTGATTCACGCCGGTGCGGGTGGTGTCGGCATGGCCGCGATTCAAATTGCCCATCATTTGGGCGCTGAGGTGATCGCCAGCGCTGGCAGCCCCGCGAAACGCGCGCTGTTGGCAACGCTCGGCGTCAAACACGTTATCGACTCGCGTCGCGGCGATTTCACCGAAGCCGTAATGGAGCTCACTGATCGGCGTGGCGTTGACGTAGTGCTGAATGCGCTTGCCGGCGAAGCGATCCCGATGGGCCTTTCGTGTCTGGCGGAGTTTGGACGATTCATTGAGATTGGGAAACGCGATATCTACCAAAACTCCCGCATCCCTCTCCGGCCGTTGCGATGCAATGCCTCTTTTCATGTGGTCGCGATGGACGCGGTATTCGCCGGCGACGAATCGTTGACCCGCGAGATGCTGGCGGAAATTTCCGATCTGGTGAAGCAAGGCGCACTGCGTCCGCTTCCGTTTCGTGCTTTCCCGGCTTTCAGTGTCGATGCCGCATTTCGTTTAATGGCCGGTGGTAAACACATCGGCAAAGTTATCGTTTCTTTTCCAGAATCGTTTATACCCCGGCGGGGCGAGCCCCTGGCACCAAAATTCGAGATTAAACCGGACGGCTGCTATCTGATCACCGGTGCATTCGGCGGCTTTGGTAAAGTTCTAGCCAATTGGCTGGTGCAATCCGGCGCCCGCCATCTTGTCCTCTCCAGCCGCAGTGGTGCCTCGACCCCAGAAGCCGAGACTTTTGTGCAGGGGCTGCGCGATCGCGGAACCGAAGTGCTAGTGGTAAAAGCTGATGCCGGGTCGTCCGAGGACATCTCGCGCTTATTCGCGCAAATCCGCCACACCGGCCAGCCCCTTCGCGGGGTGTTTCACCTGGCGATGGTGATTGACGACGCTGTATTGGCTCAACTCAACCGCGATCGAATGGAGGCGGTGATCGGACCCAAAGCACGTGGCGCATGGCTACTGCATGAAGCCACGCGCCGAATGCCGCTGGATTGTTTCGTCATGTTTTCATCGATCTCGTCGATTTTCGGAAATCCGGCGCAGGGTAACTATGGGGCGGCCAATGCATTTCTCGATTCGCTCGCACATCACCGTCATGCGCTGGGTCTGCCTGCCCTAACGATCAACTGGGGTGTGCTTGGCGGCGAAGGTTATGTCGCCCGCAACGAACGCGTCGCGGAGTTTTTGGCGAAACAGGGGACGACCGAATTGTCACCTGCCGAAGTAGTTTCAATCCTTGAATCGTCTCTCCGCGCGGGAAGCAGTCAGGTTGCTGCCATCCGGGTGGATTGGGCGAAGTGGCGAACATTCTTCCGGGGCATGCAAAGCAATCCGCTGTTCGAGCGCATTTTCGCCGCAGTCGAAGGTGACGAAAGCGGCGCCGTCACGAGCGATTGGCGAAACCGGATTGAATCCGCCGCGCCGAGCGAGAAGGAAACGGTTATCGCTCAGGCGGTGCGCGATGTTGTTGGCTCTGTCCTGCGAGTGAAACCCGACACACTTCGTGACGATCAGCCTCTTACCGACCTCGGCCTCGACTCATTAATGGGTGTCGAAATTGAAAACTCACTCGAAGCAGTGATCGGGGTCGCTCTTCCGCCAACAAGTCTCATGCGCGCCCGAACCATCGGGCAGATTGCCGCCTTGATGCTGGCGCATCTGGGTGGCGGTAGCGTGGCAACGACGGCCGCGGCGCCGGCGGTTGCTGCACCACAAACCGCAGTTGACCCGGCGGCGGCTGCAAGCGACGTCGATTTCGACTCACTGTCGAGTGAGGAAATCGACCGGCTCATGGGCGACGATGAAGATCCTTTGCTCGAGGCGGCGCCGAATGTCTGAAGCAAAGCGAACCCGTTTCAAACAATGGATTGAGAGCGGTGAAGCACAGCTTCAACCGCTGACATTCGCACAACGTGAGCTATGGGAGGCATCACCCGCACCGCCGGAAGATGTATCAAACCATATCTGCTGTGTAATCAAGCTCCGGGGTCTCATTACTTCGGAAGATTATATCGCCTCCATCCAACAAGTGGTGGATCGGCAGGAGGTGTTGCGACTTTCGTTTCTCCCCGGAAAAAACGGCCCGATGCAATTGATCCGAAAACGCGGCGAAGTGGTAGCGCGGTTTCGCGATGTTCCGCGCCAAACCACCTCCGAAGCACTGGAGGAACTCGCGCTTGAAACTTTTCACCAGCCTTTTGACCTGGTCCAGGGCCCTCTATATAGATTGGAAGTAATTCGCCGCGCCCCGGACGATCAGCTGATGGTGTTCGCAATCCATCATGGAATCGCCGATGGCTGGACTCTTGGTGTTTTCGTCCAGGACCTGTGTGCTGCCTATCTGCAAAACCGCATGGGTAAATCAAATGGACTGCCGCCCGTGCCGACCTCGCACTCTGCATGGGGCGCCGCCGAGCGCGCGTTCTGGCAGCCTGCCGAACTGGAGCCGCGGATCGCTTTCTGGAAACCGCGCCTCACCGGAATTCGGCGGATGTGGTCGACCCCTGACGAACCCAATCCCGGCTTCGTATCGCGGCGGCTGGTTACGCAGTTGCCGACTGAAATCGCGACAGCGGTTCGTAATCTGGCTCGACGCAACGGCGCCACCCTGTTCAGCACGTTGCTGGCAGGTTTTCAAATCACCCTCTCGCGATGGACCGGCGAAAATGATATCGTTGTCGGTACGCCAGTGGCCAATCGAACGAAGCAGGATGTTCGCGAGACGATGGGTTATTTTGCCGGTATCGTCCCATTGCGCGGCCAGGTAGAACGGGATCGCCCGTTTTCCGAGCATGTGCGGAGCGTCCATCAGACTACAGTCGATTCGTTTGCAAATGCGATGCCTTTTGCCGAACTTACACGGGCCATGGGTGAACGCCCGTCGCCGAAGCACAACCCAATTTTTGAAGTGAGATTCGCTTTGCAAAATCATCCAGTTCCCGACGTCGAACTTCGCGGGCTCTCTCTGAAGCTCGGGATGCGCTCCACTGGTACGCCCCGATTTAATCTGGCCTGCGAAATCACGGAACAGGGCGACGCGCTTGAAGTGGTTTGGTTGTTCCGCGAAAATCTATTTTCACAAGCTGAAATCGAGGAGTTGGGCCGATTATTCAGGACAGTGGTGGAAAACATTTGCCGCGTTCCCGACCGGAGAACTGCGGCCCTGACGAACTGACATGGCAGGCATAGCGACAAGCGTCGAACCCGTTGCTGACGTGCACGACGAGCACGAGGTAAGCAGCGTCGCGTTCCAAACTTTAGTGTTTCTGCTGGCCCTAACCGAAATTGCAATCGGAGCTTCAGTATGGGCCGGGTGGCTGTGGCTTACCGTGCCACTTGTCCTGGTGACGGCTCACCTAATGCACGGGCTGCTCATCGGATATCATGAGGCGTCGCACGGTATGCTGCGAAAGAGCCGGCGATTGAACGAATTCGACGGTGTGCTCATCGGCATTTTCAGTTTACTTCCATTCAGCCTCTACCGGGTGGTGCATCAGATGCATCACATGCATCTGGCCACCGAAAAAGATACCGAACTCTGGCCGTTCGTTCTCACCAAAGCGCCGCGATGGGCTCGTCGCCTGGCTGCTTTTTTCGAATTGACCCTGGGACTCTTCTATTCGCCGTTGATCTTCCTGCGCGTGTTCATGCACCGGAAGTCGTTAGTGCGAAGCCGGAAAGTGCGGCGGAGGATTTGGATGGAACTGGCGCTGACGGTTGTGGCGTGGGCAATCGCTCTCACCGCGATCGGTTACTTCGGCATTTGGAAATATTTCCTTTGGATCTATTTGGTGCCTGGGCTGATCGCCGCAAATCTCCAGAGTTGGCGCAAATATATCGAACATCTGGGGCTCACCGGTAACACCGTAAACAGCTCGACTCGCAGCATCGTGCCCAGAAGCTGGGCCGGCAGACTGTTTGCTCACACTCTGTTGCACGAACCTTATCACGGTGTGCACCATCAGAATGCCGGATTGCCCCATCGAGTATTGCCCCAATTCACATCCGTTCTTACGCCGAAAAACGCCGATGAACGGGTTCCGTTCATCAGCTACCGGCAGGCGCTTCCGGACGTGATTCGAAGCCTCGGCAATCCTCGCGTAGGTGTTCAATGGCGCGATTCCTCGCGGAACGGACAGCCGACCTCGTGAGCAACCGCGAATTCGTCGGAAAAAGGAGCGGCAAGCTAATATTCACCTGATCGCCGTGCGGCCCGGCGTTTAACCCGCAGGCATAACGATCAGGCAAAGCGCACATGAGTTCCGCCACGCCTTTTCATCATGAACCTACAGTCATCGGAGCCTAAACAAACGGCGGTGTCGCCTGTTGTGTTCGAGGCATCTGGCCTAAAGAAGGAATACGACGACGGCCAGGTGCAGGCGCTTCGAGGTGTCGATTTCCAGATCCGCGAGGGCGAGTTTGTGGCGATTATCGGCCCCAGCGGGAGCGGGAAAACAACCTTATTGCAGATGCTCGGCGCGTTGGACCGTCCCAGTGCCGGCTCGTTGTCATATCGCGGAAAATCCATGCTCGATTGGACGGACGCCTCCGCCTATCGAGCGCGTGAAATCGGTTTTATCTTCCAGGCGTTTCACCTGCTTCCCACCTTCACCGCCATCGAGAATGTTCAGATTCCGATGTTCGAAGGTGACCTGCCTCGATCAAAGCGAATCGATCGAGCTCGGGAATTATTGAAAGCGGTCGGGCTCGACCAGCGGGTAGATCATTTTCCCTCCAAACTTTCCGGCGGCGAACGCCAGCGCGTCGCCATCGCCCGAAGCCTCGCAAATTCCCCTTCCGTCCTCCTCGCCGATGAGCCCACTGGAAATTTGGACTCCAATAATGCAGTCCACATTCTCGATCTTCTCATCAATCTTCACCGCGAACGGCACATGACCCTGGTTCTGATCACTCACGATATGACGGTTGCCCGGCGCGCATCTCGGGCGATTCAGATGAGGGACGGCCGGGTCGTGTTCGACGGTGATCCGTCAAAACTCACCGTGGATTCCTGACATGAATTTTTTCAACGTCGTCACCAGTGGACTGAAGCGGCGGCCGGTGCGCACCGGATTAACTCTTTTAGGAATCTCGGTCGGCATCGCCGCAGTTGTTGCGTTGATCGGTTTGTCGCGCGGCCTGCTAACCAGTTGGACGGCAGGCATGAAATCGCGCGGAACCGATATCGTCGTTCACAACATGCGCGGTTCTCTGACTCCGAAGCCCTTTCCGGCTTCGACTCGCGACCGGATCGCGCATCTGCCTGGTATCGCGGCGACTGCCGAGGGTCTGGTGGATTTGATGAGTATTGAAAACGCCGAGCTGATGGTTGTATCAGGTCGCGAATGGGGCGGATTTACGTGGCAAAATCTGAAGCTTATCTCCGGACGGATGCCTAACGATCAAATGGAACGGGCAGTGGTTCTCGGTACGACGGCAGCGGATGTGTTGAAAAAGAAACTAGGCGACACGGTGCAGATCGAGACGGAGGAACTCCCGGTCGTCGGTATCGTCGAAGGCGGCGCGTTCGTCGAGAACGGCTCCATCATCCTTTCATTACCACTGCTCCAGCAGATCATGGGAAGCCAGGATCAAATCAGCGCGATTGACGTGCGCGCCACTCCCGGAACTAACGACGCGGGGATCCGGAAACTCTGCGACGAAATATCACGATTGATCCCCGAAGCGCATGCCGAGCCCGCGGGCGAACACCTGGTCAATACTGAGGGTTATCGGGTGATTAATGCGATGAGCTGGGGCACATCACTCCTGGCCGTGCTGGTTGGCGTGCTCGGCGTTACCAATACAATGTTGATGAGCGTGTTCGAACGAAAGCAGGAAATCGCAATTCTGCTGGCGCTGGGCTGGAGACGCAGCCGGATCGTTCGAATGATTCTGTGGGAATCGGCATTACTCGGCCTTTGCGGAGGGATCGTTGGCGTCGGCCTGGGGGTAGTCGGTGTGAACATCATGAAAACCGCTCCAACAATTCACGGCCTGCTTGAACCGGACCTAAGCACCAACCTCATGCTGATGGCCATCGCGATCGCCATCTGTGTCGGCGTGTTGAGCGGTCTGTATCCGGCATGGCGAAGCTCACGGCTAACACCGAGTCTCGCCTTGCATGGCTGAAGAAAGCACCGAACCGTTCCTCAACTCAGTCATGAATTCTCCATTACCGATTTCTTCTCTCCCATTCCCCTTGCCCAATTGGGCGTTGGGCGTTGGGCGTTGGGCGTTCGGCGTTCCTCCCCTTCCCGGTTTGCGCTCTACGCGATGCCGGTTCCTTTTACATCGTCTCGCCTTAATAGCTCTTACCGCCGCTCTCCCGGCTCTGGCTCTCGCGGCCAACGACGACGCTGCCAGCCTGGCTGCTAACCTGCGCGCGAAACAAAGCGGTTCCGCATTCGTCCGGATCCGGATGGAAACCAGCGGAGGCCAAAGCCAAACGCTCCAGGTTCAAATTAAGTCGCGTATGTCTGAAGCGAACGGAGACATCGTTTACCAAATTCTGTTCCCGAAAGAACGGAAGGGCGAATCAGTCTTACTTCACAAAGCCGGAGGTAAATTTACCGGCACATCGTTCGCGCCGCCGAATACGGTGAAAGCGATTTCGTCAGGCGAAATGAAGCAGTCGCTGTTTGGGACCGCCCTTTCCTACGAGGATATCATCGACACTCCCTTCGGCTGGAGTCAGCAGGCAATCGTCGGTAACGAAGACGTCGATGGAAATGCGTGCCAGATCCTCGAATCAAAACCCGGAAAAAATCAAAACTCTTCGTATGCTAGTGTGAAAACCTGGGTCGACCCAAAGCGCATGGTGCCGCTGCGGATTGAAAAGTACGACAGCTCCGGCAAAATGGTTCGCCGCATCAATACCACGCGGGTCTTGCTCGATGGAAGCGATTCGCTTCCAGCCGACCTGAAGGTGTACGGCCCTAACAACTCGGTCACACAGATATCCGGCTCACGGATTAAGCGCGGCCTGACCTATGCCGACACCGAATTCACGCCGGACGGCCTGAAACAACTCACCGCTCCTCCCGGTTCCGCTCCGTAGCGTGGCTCGGCCGCTGGCCGATCTTCTTCTATTTTCGTGGCATCGGCTTCCACGCGGTGTCTTTCTTCCTGCGTCGTATCGAGCGCCCACCGATAGTCCCTTCGGTCATCGTGCCATCTGCATCGAGCCGATCGCTTACTTCTCCTCTGTGGACCGATATTCCCTTCCGTCTTCGTGCCATCAGCATCGGGCCGATCGCTTACTTCTCCTTTGTGGACCGATACTCCCTTCGGTTTTCGTACCATCCGCATCGAGCCCCTACTTCTCCTCTGTGTGCATCGCTGCCTCGTCTGCCGTGCGTACTGAATAGTTGATAAACAGGATGCATCGTAAGCCGCTTACGATGCATCCTGTTTTGAGGCATCCATTGCGGAATGCCGCTGTGATCTCGGCGGGCGCGCCTTATGGCCGGTGGCCCGTCTGTTTTTTTCCCCGATCCCAGAACGTCCGCAACTGTCACCGGGTCTCCCCTCGCAGTTTTGAACCAGGAATTGAAAGGTTGCTCGCCGAATGAGCGAGCATCACACTTGTTCGGCCATGGGCGTGACTGATTTGTGATGAACACCGAAAGAGTTCGGGCCTTGGCGCTCGATCTGAACGAGACGGCGCCCCGCAGTCCGCGTACAGCTTTAAGCGATGATTTCCCGGCAATGGCAGCGCGGGTCACGGATAAATGCCGCGCGGAACTGGCTGGCGTGGCCGGGTCGTACCACTACAACTGTCCACTGGATCGAAAGTTCTTCGCGGCAACCGGTCTGCACGCCAATCGACTGCGAGACTTCATCGCCAGCGGCGCCGAGGACGCGGAGGTCGCTTCGTGGATGAGTGCACATGCCACATCGCCGCGTGAGCAAATCATTGCCTGGGGTCGGCGAGTGCGGCGGAATCCATTCTTACTACTGCTGGATTTCGATGACTGGCTGCACCGGCGTCGGAATGCGGGAGGCCGGTAACTCTGGCGAAAGGCAACTGATTGTATTAATTCATTGGCCGGTTGTCAGTCTACAGCTTCAGATTATGTCGTCGTACAAAATGTTTCTTCCTGAATCATCGCAGGATCCAAGTCGCTGCCACTACCGCAATTCGCCTTGTTCGGTTAGGCGCCACTAATGATCACGATCGCACAGTGTTTCGACATTCAGCAGGCGCAGCGATTGCAGATCGCGCTTCAGGCCGCCGACATTCCATCATTCATACCGGATGAGTTCACGGCCCAAAATGCGCCGTGGTATTTCACCGGGAGTGGCAGCGGTGTTCGGCTTCAAGTTGCCGAGGAACACGCGGCAGAGGCACAGCAGATAATCGAGCAGGCCAGGAAAGACGAGCCATAAAAATTGTCAGCAATCTTCTCTTCTCCGGATGGTAAAGCCGCTCCTCGTCTTTGTTTTGGTGTTGGGCGCAGCTGACGCCCGGTGCGCGGCCGACGACCAGAAGGAAATCGTCAGCCAGCATATTACCCAGGCGATCCGGCCGGTCATGGAGCACTACGAAATCCCTGGGATGGCCGTGGGCCTCGTAATCGACGGACAGAACTACATTTTCAATTATGGCATGGCTTCCAAAGAGACGGGTAAGCCAGTGGACAACAACACGCTTTTCGAGATCGGATCGGTCACCAAGACGTTTACGGCAACGATCACTTCGTACGCGCAAGTCGATGGCCACCTATCGTTAGGCGATAAGGTAAGCAGATATCTCCCTTCTCTGAAGGATACCCGATTCGGTGACGTAACCTTACTCGCTCTCGGAACGCACACGCCAGGTGGTCTGCCGTTACAAGTGCCAAACGACGTGAGGAATGACGACGAACTGATGCGGTATCTTCGGACCTGGGAACCGACCTATGCCCCCGGTTCTTATCGGACCTACTCTAATATCAGCATCGGGTTGCTTGGCGTGATTGCGGCAAAAAGTCTGAACGAAAAGTTCGCCGACCTCATGCAACGCCGATTGTTTCCCGCGCTGGGGCTGCAGAATATCTATGTTGATGTTCCCGCCACGAAAATGGTTCATTACGCGCAAGGCTACACCGAAACAGACGCACCCATCCGGATGGCGCCGGGCCTTCTTGGCGACGAAGCATACGGCGCGAGGGCGACGGCGGGTGACCTGCTTCGCTTCGTGCAAATAAATATGAAAACAGTTCAGATCGACGAGAAGTGGCAGCGTGCTGTGACCGAGACGCACACCGGATACTATCGAATCGGCGCGATGACCCAGGACCTCGTTTGGGAACAGTATTCCTGCCCCGTCGCATTGAAGGACCTGATAGCCGGCAACTCAGCCGAAATCAGCGCTAAAGCTAATCCGGCGGTGAAGATCGATCCTCCGACACCGCCGCGGGAAGACGGCGTGATCAACAAAACCGGATCAACAAACGGATTTTCGACCTATGTCGTGTTCGTTCCCAGCAAACGGATCGGCGTCGTTTTGCTGGCAAACAAACGCTATCCTAACGACGCGCGAGTGACGCTGGCCCGGGATATATTAGC
>C688J18823_10001735_pt1 | contig 13556 bp, 13 predicted proteins | sample HopSoiMetagenom1_FD_18823 | JGI IMG/M metagenome (IMG submission 18823)
AATCTTCCTGCAGGAATTCGGGAATGACGTTCTCGCCGATCACGAGATTGGCCAATATCACCGAGTTCACCTTGATGGCGCGGCGCAGGATCCAGGCTTCCATCGTGCCGGTCCGGTAGGCCGTCACCATCGGCACATTGGCCAAGGCCAGTTCGAGCGTCACCGTGCCGGATTTCGCCAGCGCCGCGTGCGCGATCCGGAACTTGGCGCGCTTCTCCTGCTCGCCGATCACGACCTGGGGCTGCACCGGCCAGGTCTTCACCGCATCCACCACCGCTTCCTGCAGATGCGGCATGGTCGGCAGCACCAGTTCGAACGTCACGCCCTGCTCCTGCAGCCGCGCCACCGCCTGGCCGAACACTGCCATGTGGTGGCGGATTTCGCTGCGCCGGCTTCCCGGCAGCACCAGCAGCACCGGCGGCGATTCCGCCCGCCGCGCGGCTTCCTCGGCGTTCGGGCGCAGCGATGACAACTGCTCGGTCAGGGGATGGCCGACATAACTGCAGGGCGGCCCGTGCAGCCTGCGATAGGCCTCAGGCTCGAACGGCAGCAGCGCCAGCACGTGATCGACATATTTCAGCATCGCGCGCGCCCGCCCGGGCCGCCACGCCCACACCGAAGGCGAGACATAGTCGACGATCGGAATCCTGGAATCCTTGGCGCGAACGCGTTTGGCGACGCGATGGGTGAAGTCCGGGCTGTCGATGATCACAAGAACATCCGGCGCCGCTTCCGTCACCGCAATGGCGGTTTCCTTGATCAGCCCGAGGATCTTCGGCAGGTCCCTGACGACGGCGGCGAGCCCGATGATCGAGAGCTCTTCGATCGGAAACAGCGACTCCAGGCCCTCCCGCGCCATCGCGCGGCCGCCGATGCCTTCGAACCGCACCCCGTCGCCAAGGCGCTGGCGCAGCACCTTCATCAAATTGGCGCCGAGGCGATCGCCGGACTCTTCCGTCGCGATCAGAAATATCCGCCGCTCCATCCCGGCGGTGGTGCGCGACGGCGTCACGCGGTTAAGCCCTGGATGAACAGGCCGGCGCGATCAGCGGCCTCGATCATGGCTTGCGAGTCGGCGGCAATCGTATGGCCGGCGATCACGGCAATGCCGGCGAGCCCGGCCCGGGCTGCGCCCTCGATGGTCTTGGCGCCGACGGCCGGCAGGTCGAAGCGCAAATCCTGGCCGCTCTTGGGCGCCTTCACCAGCACGCCGCGGCCGGATTTGGCGCGAATGCGCCCGGCCTCGCGCAGCCGCGCCACGCGCGCCAACAGCCCGTCGGTGCCCTCGATGTCCTCGACCGCCACCACATGCCCGTCGATCACGACCACGGCCTGGCCGATGTCGAAGGGCCCAAGCGCGCCGAGCACCTCCCGCCCCTTGGCGATATCGGCTGTGGCAGCGGGATCGGGCGCGACGCGGGCAATGTTTCCCTCCGGCATCAGAATGTCGGGCGCGACATCCCGGATGCCGACCATCCGGAAACCGTCCTGTTCGAGGATGCGGCCGATCCCGGACAGCAGATGATCGTCGCCGCCGCGAAACGCCGCCCAGACGCGGCCGAGGACGCGGACCGTTCCCCAGTCGAGCCGAATTTCCGACAGCGCCGGGCGCAGCAGCGTGCCGATGAAGATCAGGTCGCGGCAACCCTCGCTGCGGAACAGTTTTGTGGCGCGGCCGAGTTGCCCGACCGAGATCCAGTGATGGCGGAAGCGCTCGACGCGATCAGGATCACAGGCGCCGCGGAGCGCGAACAGCACCGGCGCGATCCCGCGCTGGCTAAGCGACTCCGCCACCGCGAACGGCATGGCGCCGCCGCCGGCGATGACGCCGACGGGTGAAGAAATGTCAGAAGCCGCTGAAGTCATGGCTGCGGCGATCCCGTCATCAATGCTTGCCGTCGTCGGCGGGCAGGCAGAGCGGGCGATGCTTGCCTTGCGCGATGAAGGCGAGGATTTCAGCAATCGCAGGGTCTTCGCCGGCGAGCGGCTGCACGGCACTCAGCCGCTCGGCAAAGATGCCGGGACCGTGAAACAGCTTTTGGTAGAACGCGCGCACCGTCGCCAGCCGCTCCTTGGTGAACTGGCGGCGCTTCATGCCGATGATGTTCAACCCTTCGAGCGCGGCATACTGGCCGTTGACGAGGCCGAACGGGATGATGTCGCCACGCACACCGCAGACGCCGCCGACCATCACCTGCGGCCCGATCCGGGTAAATTGGTGCACCGCCGACAGCCCGCCGATAAAGACGAAATCGCCGATCTCGCAATGACCGCCGAGCGTGGCAGAGGTTGCAAAAATCACGTCATTGCCGACCTGGCAATCATGCCCGACATGGCTGCAATTCATGAAGTAGCCACGCTCGCCGACGCGGGTGATGCCGCCGCCGGCAACCGTGCCGGCGTTCATGGTGACGGATTCGCGGATGGTGCAGCCGGCGCCGATCTCGAGCCGGGTCAGTTCACCCTTGTAGCTCAGCGATTGCGGCGGGGTGCCGAGCGAGACGAACGGATAGATCGTGCAGCCGGCGCCGATCGTGGTCTGCGCGGTGACGTGAACATGCGCAATCAGATGGCAGTTTGCGCCGATAACGACATCCCGGCCGATGATGCAATAGGGACCGATGGTTGTCCCCTCGCCGATCACAGCGCCATCCTCAACCCGCGCGGTTGGATCGATCGTACCCATCAAGCAGCCCAGCCCATCGATTTGGACGCGAATATCACGCGTTTTCGGGTGGTTAGCGCGGCTCATCATGGCTGTCCAGTGACGTATGGTTACGTCATGTGTCGGGCGCATCCGACCCGTAAATCATCGGTCGCCGACCCCATTCCCGAAGCCGAAGACCGAGGCGAGCCGCCGCTACGTCATGCTGCCGGGCAGAAAGCAGCGGATCGAAATCCCGAGCCCATCCTTGACCGGCCACACCATCGTCCGGCCGGCGCGATTTGGCACGGTGATGACTGCATCGTCGGGCACGTCGATCCATTGGCCCTCGAGCCGGACGCGATAATGACCGTCCTTCGATTCCCAATCGACGTCGGAAACGACGGAGCCATCGGCGTCCGAACAGCATAGCCCCTTCTTGCTTCTGAGGCTGTCGAACCAGGGCTTGAGCGGGGAGCTGGCGTAGCGGCCATCATCACGGGCCATTGCACTTCCGGCGAAAAGCGCGGCTGAGGCGATCAGCGCTACGGAGGCAGTGAGAACTTTCATGCGGCCCGTCTCCGCAACACACTATTCCACCGGAACTACAAACCTGCTGGCGGGCCGAAGTTCCTTCATGTCGAAACCAAATCTAGCTGCCGCCCAGTGCGATCCATTCGCTCGCCTGCACGCGCGCGATCAGGACGGCGGGGCCCGAGGCGCTGGTCTTGTAGACGAGCGCCTCGCCTTCGCGGATATCAGCGAATTCCTTGCCGAAGGCGTCGGCGACGTTGGTCTTGTGCGTCACCGCCAGATTATTGAGACCGGCCTTGGGAGGCGCGTTCACCAGATCGCGCACCGCACGTCCGGCCCTGCCGTTCTTGCCGTCCGGATTGGCCATCCCCGAAGAACTACCCACGCTGCTGTCGGTCAATGCGTCCACCGGAAAGACATCCTTGCCGCCAAGCAGCTTGCCGGTCTCAACGGCACGATTGAGCTGGCTCGTATAGACTTCGCCGATCGGCACGCCGAGCTTCTTCAGCGCTTCGCCAAGCTCGCGGGCCATGCTGCGGCCCTTTTCGTTCAATTGCCGCTGCGCGGTCATGTCGTCGAATTTGAAGGGGTAGACATCCTTCTGGCTGTCGTCGGTGGCGCCGTGTCGAAACACGAGGACGTAGCCACCATGCTTGAGAGACGCGACCAGACCGTCGAGATCAGCCGCGTGACTTGGCGACGCCATCGCCAGAAAAATGACCAAACACGAAATGATGGACGCAAGCCTGTTCACGGACGCCTCCGTTGAAAAAGCGTGACCCCAAACCGGAGCAATCAGACAAATTTCGTCAATCGACCTCGGTGTGGGTTCCACTACCAGTGATTGAGCAAAGACAGCAGGAAGACGTCGGTTGTATGACGGACGAATTCAATCCGATTCAATCCGTCAGCATCGCGCCGACATCGGCCTCCGCGACCACGGTGCCATTCACCTTGGCGTCACCGTGAAACCACCACATCGCCTTGCGGCGGCCGATCGAGCGCATGTGATACTCGATGGTGTCGCCGGGCATCACGGGTTTACGGAATTTGCACTTGTCGATGGTGAGGAAATAAACCGCGCGCGGCTTCTCGGTGCCCTCGACCGATTTGATGCCGATGACGCCGGCGGTCTGCGCCATGGCCTCGATCATCATCACGCCGGGATAGACCGGACGATCGGGGAAATGGCCGAGAAACGGCGGCTCGTTGAAGGTGACGTTCTTGATGCCGATGCCTGAGTAATCGGTCCGGATCTTGATCACCCGGTCGATCAGCAGCATCGGATAACGGTGCGGGAGCGTCTTGAGGATCTCGTTGATATCCACGAGCTCGAATCTGACCGCGGCCTCCTCCATCACTCCCGCCCCTCGCCTTTCGGATCGGCCGTGCCGCCCTGCGCCAGTCGCTCCACCGCAACAATCTCCCTGAACCACTGCTTGGTCGGTTTGGCAAAATGACCGCCCCAGCGGCCATTGGGCGGAATGTCGTCCTTGACCGCACTCATGGCCGTGACCTGGGCGCCGTCACCGATCTTGAGGTGGTTGTTGATGCCCACCTTCGCCCCCAGCGCGACATTGTCACCGATCGTCAGGCTGCCCGCGAGCCCGATCTGGGCCGCGAGCAGGCAGTGTCTGCCGATGGTCACATTGTGGCCGATCTGGACCTGATTGTCGATTTTGGTACCCTCGCCGATCACCGTATCCCGCAGGCTGCCGCGGTCGATGGTGGTGCCGGCGCCGACCTCGACATTGTTCTGGATCAGGACCCGGCCGGTCTGCGGCACCTTGATGTGGCCCTCGGGGCCGAAGAAGATGAAGCCATAACCGTCCTGCCCGATGCTGCAGGCGGGATGGATCAGGACATTATTGCCGATCAGGGCGAACTGGATCGCGGTGCGGGCGCCGACATTGCAATCGCGGCCGATCTTGACGTCGGCACCGATCACCGCGCCTGCCCCGATCACAGTCCCGGCGCCGATCTCGACCCTGGGGCCGATCACCGCGAGGGGATCGACGATCACGCCGTCCTCGAGATGGGCGGACGGGTCGATGATCGCCGATGGCGCGATGCCGTCATTGTCGAACCAGGATTGCGGGCGAAGCGCATCGGCGTGCCATTCACGCGCCAGCTTGACGAAGGCGCGGAACGGCTGCGGAGCCCGGAGCACCGCTACATGGGCGGGCACCTGGGCCTCGAAACGTGGGCTGGCCAGACATGCGCCGGCCTTGGTCGCCTTGAGCTGATCGGCGTATTTGAGGTTGTCGAAAAACGCCAGATGCATGGGACCGGCTTCGTCGAGCGAAGCGAGGCCCCTGATCACCTGATCGCCCCGAGCGGGGTCGACCAATACCGCTCCCGTCAGCGCGGCCAGTTCGGCCAGCGTCGAGGAAGGGGGTTGCTTGAAGAATATCGGCTGCGCCATTCCACCCGTCGCAGTTCGGCCGAGTTCCACATCAGAGCGCCGGCCCCGAAGAAACGGAGCCGGACCCTCTTCTAGTTCCGAGGCGTTCTTGTCACGCGGACCTGACGTCCGTTCGCTTCAAGCTACCTTAGAACGATGTGCCACCGCCAAACTTGAATTGCTGCACGCGGTCAAACTGACCCTTCGTAAGCGGCACCGCATAGTCGAAGCGCAGCGGACCGAACGGCGAAGCCCAGATGATGCCGACACCCACCGAGGTACGGACCACGTTGCCGTCATCATACTGCAGTCCCAAGCACGTTCCGGGAGCGGCCCCCGTCGTCGCCGTCGCCTGCGTCGGCTTGATGCAACCCGGCACGTTGACCTCACCCGTCGCCGCCCACGACGTCGGGCCCTTGTAGTCCCAAAGTCCGCCGGCGTCGGCATAGACCGAGCCCTTGAGCCCGACTTCCTTCGGCAGGAACCAGAACGGCATCTGCAATTCCAACGAAGCGCCCCAGTACTTGGTGCCGCCGAGCGCGTCACGCGTGCCGTAAGGGTTGATGTCGCGTGGACCGATGCCGTTCGGGGCAAAACCGCGAACCAGGTTCGGACCCATCTGGAAGTGATCGAGCATGCGCAGCTCGCTGCTGCCGAACTGGTTCAGCATGCCGCCCTGGAGATGGATCAGGCCGACGATATCGGCAACCAGCGGGGTGTAGTACTTCGCGTCGACCGCGGACTTGATGTACTTCACGTCGCCGCCGACGCCGGCGAAGTCCTGCTTCCAGTCGATCAGCAAGCCGTCAGTCGGGTTCTTGTTGTTGTCCAGCGTGTTGTAGTTCAGCGAGTAGCCAACCGATGAGGTCAGCGCCTTGCCGCTCTGCAGTTCCTTGCGGACCGGCAGCGAGGCTTCGCCATCGCTGAAGCACCACAGGCCGACGCCGGAGGTGTCGGTGGCAGTTTGGCCACCTGATGTGATCGATCCGCCGGCGGCAGCGCCGTTCAGATTCGCAAATGCCGGGCTCGGATTGAATGCGAGCAGCGAGTTCGAGGAATTGTTGTTACAGTTCGCGAGCTGGCTCGGCAGCGAGATTTCCTGCTGATAGATCGAGTAGCGCAACTGCAGCGCGAGATCTTCCCGCAGCGTGAAGCCGAGCCGCGGGCTGAAGCCCAGCGTCTTGGTGCCGTAGGCGATGTAGCTGTTGGCTAGTTGCTCACGATAGAACAGGTCGAGGCCGAGCGCGACGCGATAGTCGAACAGATAGGGGTCGACGAACGACAGCGAACCACCGCGCGCGTACTGTCCGTAGGTCACGGCCGCCTTCGCGTACAGGCCACGGCCGAGGAAGTTGCGCTCGGAGATGCTGACTTCGGCCAGCGCACCGTCGGTGGTCGAATAGCCGCCCGACACCGAGAAGTCGCCGGTCGACTTCTCTTCGAGATCGACGACCAGAATCACGCGATCGGTCGACGAGCCGGGCTCGGTCAGGATCTTCACGCTCTTGAAGAAGTCGAGGTTCTTCAGCCGGCGCTCGGCGCGATCAACCANCGCGCGGTTGTAGGCGTCGCCTTCGGACAGGTCGAACTCGCGGCGAATCACGTAGTCGCGGGTGCGGGTGTTGCCGCGGACGTTGATGCGCTCGATATAGGTTCGCGGGCCCTCATCGACGGCAAACACGATCGAAACGGTGTGCGCTTCGAAATTGCGATCGCCGCGCGGACGCACCACGGCGAAGGCGTAGCCGCGCCGCGAGGCCTCGATCTGCATTTCCTCGACCGATTTCTCAGCGCCTCGGCATTGTAGACCGAGCCGACGCTGACGCGCGAGAAGCTGCGCATCGAGGCGGTATCGAGGGTCGCGATGGAGGTCTGGAAGTCGACGGAGGCGACGCGATATTGCTGCCCCTCCTCGATCTTGAAGGTGACGAGGAAGCCCTTCTTGTCGGGATCGTACTCGGTCAGCGCGGCGATCACCTGCACGTCGGCGTAGCCGTTCTTGAGGTAGAAGCGGCGAATCAGGTCGCGGTCGGCCTCGACGCGGTCGGGATCGTAGACGTCGGCGCCGCCGAGGAAGCTCAGCAGGTTGGACTCGCGCGTCTTGATGATGTCCTTCAGGCGATAGGACGAATAGGCGACGTTGCCGACGAACTCGATCGACCTGACGCCGGTCTTGCTGCCCTCGGTGACCGTGAAAATCAGGTCGACGCGGTTGTTCGGCTGCTCGATGATTTCAGGGGTCACACGCACGTCATAACGGCCGGAGCGCCGGTAGATTTCGGCGATGCGCTGGGCATCCGACTGAACCATCGGGCGCGAGAATGTGCCACGCGGCTTGGACTGGATTTCAGCCGAAAGCTGCTCGTCCTTGACCTTCTTGTTGCCCTCGAAGGCGATGCGCCCGATCACGGCGTTTTCGACCACGGTCACGACCAGCCTGCCGCCCGCCTGGTTGATTCGCACGTCCTGGAACAGGCCGGTTTCGATCAGGGCCTTGAGGCCGTCGTCGATCTGGGCCTGCCCGAGCCGGCCGCCAGGGCCCGGCTTGAAATAGGAGCGGATGGTCTCCACCTCGACACGCCGGTTCCCCTCAACGGCGATCGACGCCACGGTCTGGGCAGCAGCCGGCACAGACACCAGCGCACCCCCCATCGGCACGGCAACCATGATCAGAGCGCCCAGTAGAGCCCCCCGCACTCGCATTCCCAACATCATGCGCAACGCGCCCTCGTCATTGCACTGCCGGTCCGACCCCTACGAGCCGGCAGAATCCCAAAGTTGCACTGCTTGTAGCCAATTTCGAGGGGGCGGCAAACCACACATCACGGTGCGATTCCATTTTCATTCCAAGACGTTGCCGATGGGCAACGTCACAAAAAAGCCGCTTCTACGATCTCCCGAACAACCCCTTGAGCCACGGCACCTGATGGAAATCATTATAGAAAGCGAACACCATCAACATCAGCACCAGAACCAGCCCCACGCGGAACCCGTATTCCTGGGATTTTTCCGATAACGGGCGCCCCCGCAGCACTTCAGCCGTATAGAACAAAAGGTGACCGCCATCGAGCAACGGCACCGGGAACAGATTCAGCAGCCCGATCGAAATGGACAGCACCGCCGCCAGATGAAGCAGGGGAATCAGTCCCAGGGTGGCGACCTGCCCCGAGATCTGCGCGATCCGAATCGGTCCGCCGATCTGGTCCGCGCTGGCCCGGCCGGTGAAGATGTTGCCGATATAAGACAGCGTCTGGTCGATGACGAACCAGGTTTCCTTGATTCCCAGCCAAAGCGCGCTGGCCGGATCGACCTTCTCGGTGGTCACTTCGCCCGGCGAGGTTGCGCGGGTGATGCCGAGAATCCCGAGCCGCTGCGTATTTCCGAACGGATCCTTCACTTCGCGCAGTTCCGGCGTGCCCTTCAACTGCAGCGTGGCATCGCCGCGATGGACGGTGAAAGTCAGGGTGTCGCCGGCACGGACGCTGACGACTCGCTGCATGTCGGAGAAGCTGCCGATCTTCTTGCCGTCGATCGCCGTGACGACGTCGCCGACCTGGAAGCCCGCCCGCTCGGCGGCGCTGCTGGCTTCGATCTTGTCGACGCGCGCCGTGGTGCTCGGCTTGCCGAAGAAGGTGAAGAGACAGGTGAAGATGACGATCGCCAGAATGAAATTGGCGATCGGACCGGCGGCGACGATGGCCGCGCGCGCGCCGACTTTCTTGTGATGGAAACTGCCCGCCCGCTCCTCATCGGACATGCCGGCGAGCGTTTCGGCCGAGGCCGGCGTCGAGGCTTCCGATTCGTCACCGAAGAACTTCACATAGCCGCCGAGCGGGATCGCGGAGATCTTCCAGCGCGTGCCATGGCGGTCGTTGAAGCCGACGAGTTCCGGCCCGAAACCGAGCGAGAACGTCAGCACTTTCACGCCCGCCCATCGGGCGACCAGGAAGTGGCCGAGTTCATGGAAGAACACGACGATGGTCAGGACGAACAGGAAGGGAATGATGTAGCCGACGAGCCCATGGCCCAACGTATTGAAACTATGTAGAAAAAACTCTGTCATCAGGTTCCCCTCGACAAGAGCCGACGGCTCCGTCCCCAACCCTCTAGGATGCCTTTAAGGCAATTTGAGGCAATAGGGAGGCGGCTCTATTTCGCGCTTTATGGTCAACAGCAATCGCGTCGTCGGCCGAGCTCAAAGGCGCAAGGTTCCCGGCGCGAATCCAGTCGTTGATGGTGGCTTCGACGAGGCGCGCGATCGACCCGAACTTGATCTGTCCGGCGATAAACGCTGCCACCGCCACCTCATTGGCAGCGTTGAATACCGTGGTCGCACCACCCCCGGTACGTAAGGCCTCGTAGGCAAGCCGCAAGCCCGGGAACCGCTCGAAATCCGGCGCCTCGAAGGTCAGCTGCCCGATTTTTGCGAGATCCAGCCTCGCCGAGGGGCCGACGATTCGGTCGGGCCATCCAAGGCAGTGCGCAATCGGGATGCGCATGTCGGGCGCGCCGAGCTGTGCAACCACGGAGCGATCGGAGAATTCGACCATGCCGTGAATGATCGACTGCGGATGCACGAGAACGTCGATTTCGTCGGCGCTCAGCGCGAAAAGATAGGAGGCCTCAATCACTTCGAGGCCCTTGTTCATCATCGAGGCCGAATCGATCGTGATCTTCTGGCCCATGCTCCAGTTCGGATGTTTGAGCGCCTGCGCCAGCGTCGCCTGTTCGATGTCGGTGGCGGCCCAGGTACGGAACGGTCCGCCGGAGGCGGTGATGATCACGCGCACCAGTTCCTCGCGATTGCCGGAAGAGAGCGCCTGAAACAATGCGTTGTGCTCGGAATCGGCCGGCAGAATGCAGGCCCCGGCTTTCGCCGCGCGCTGCATGAAGAAATCGCCGGCACAGACCAAACATTCCTTGTTGGCGAGCGCCACGGCCGCGCCACGATCGACCGCGGCCAATGCCGGCTTCAATCCGGCCGCACCGCTCACCGCCGCCATCACCCAGTCGGCGGGACGTGCAGCAGCCTCGATGATGGCGCTTTCGCCCGCGCCGCACTCGATGCCGGTACCAGCCAGGGCGTCCTTCAGTTCGCCAAGCCGGGCTGGGTCAGCGATACCAGCGAATCGTGCGCCGAATTCCCTGGCGAGTTTGGCCAGCGCGTCGACATTGGAATTCGCCGTCAGCGCCTCGACAGAATAGCGGTCGCGCGCGCCGCGCAGCAAATCCATGGTGCTGTCGCCGATGGAACCGGTGGCGCCCAGCACCGTCACGGTGCGTATGTCCGCTGCCGTGGCCTTGTTATTACGCAATGGAACTGCGCTCATAATTTCACCAAACCATAAGACCGCGGCCGACGCCATCGGCGCCACCCCGCAAAAGACCGAAAAGGGCCGCCACGACGACGGCTGCGACAAATCCGTCCAGACGATCCATTAGCCCGCCGTGGCCGGGAATAATGTGACTTGAGTCCTTTACGCCAAAACGCCGCTTCACGGCGGATTCGAAGAGGTCGCCGAGCTGGGAAACCACCGAAAGGGTTCCGGAAAGCATCAGTAACGGCCCTACTCTGCCCAGATCGAACGCGGCAAATCCGCACGCCACGGCGAGGCTCGCGGCCAACCCGCCGACGGCGCCTGCCCAGGTCTTTTTCGGGCTGACGCGCGGCCAAAGTTTAGGCCCGCCAATGCCGCGGCCTGCAAAGTAGCCACCGCTATCGGTCACCCATACGATCAGCAGCACGAACATCAGCGCGGCGAATCCCTTGACGGGATCGAGACGCACCAGCACCGAGGCGATCTCGGCTGCCGCCGCATACAACAATCCCGCCGCCGCCCAGCTTCGCCGCTCCGGCGCAATCGCCACCACCGCAACGAAGCCGGCCGCCAGCACGATCAGCGCGGCATCGAGCCGCCCAATTGCAAAGCAAAGCCCGGCGACCGCAAGCGCAACAACACCCGGCACCATCACGCGCGTAGCGCCGGCGAGGCCCGCGATCGTGAGCCATTCCACGAACAAGCCGCTTGCCGCCAGCGTCACCAGCAGGGTCCAGAGCCAGCCGCCCGCATAGGCGATCGCGACCGCCAGCGGGATCAGCACGGCGGCTGCGGCAATGCGCATGACGAGATTGCGCGAATCGGGCGCTGCCGCTGGCGCGGCGTTGTCCTCGGTCACGATCCGGTTTTCGCGGCCAGGCCGCCGAAACGGCGTTCCCGTCTGGCATATTCGGCAATGGCGCTTTCCAGCGCATCCTTGTCGAAATCCGGCCAGTGGATCGGCACGAAAACGAGTTCGCTATAGGCCGCCTGCCACATCAGGAAGTTCGACAGCCGCTGCTCGCCGCTGGTGCGGATGATCAGGTCGGGATCGGGAATGTCGGGCGCATCGAGATAGCGGCCGAGCGCATCGGCGTCGATCGAAGCCGGATCGCGCTTGCCCTCCGCCACTTCGCGCGCCAGTTTTTGCGCGGCGTTGGCGATTTCCTGGCGCGATCCGTAGTTGAAGGCGACCACGAGATTGAGCTTGGTGTTGGCCCGGGTCAGTTCCTCGGCTTCGTTCAGCAGCGTGCAGATATCGGGCTCCAGCCCTGCCCGCTCCCCGATCACGCGCACCCGCACGCCGTCGCGATGCAGCGTCGCCAGATCGTTGCGGATGAAGCGGCGGAGCAGTCCGAACAGATCGCCGATTTCGGTCGCCGGCCGCGACCAGTTCTCCGAGCTGAACGAAAAGATCGTCAGATAGAGCACGCCGAGTTCATGGGCGGCGCGCACGACGCGGCGCAGCGCCTCGACGCCGCGCCGATGGCCTTCGGCACGCGGCAAGCCGCGCGCGGCCGCCCAGCGCCCGTTTCCGTCCATGATGATCGCCACATGCAGGGGAACGGATCGATCTGATCCTTCCGGTGCGGGGGCGGCGGCGTTCGGCATTATCTGAATTCCAGGACCAGTCTCGATTCTTGAACGTTGCCGTCAAACGGTGAGGATTTCCTTTTCCTTCGCCGCAAGCAACTGATCGATTTCCGCAATCGTTCCGTCGGTCGCCTTTTGCACCTCATTGGCGAGCCGTTCCTGATCGTCTTCGGAAATCTCGTGATTCTTCTCGAGCTTCTTGACGATATCCAGCCCGTCGCGACGGACATGGCGGACCGCCACCTTGGCGGCTTCGGTGTATTTATGCGCGACTTTCACCAGTTCCTTGCGCCGCTCCTCGTTGAGCTCGGGAATCCGCAGGCGCAGCACCTGGCCTTCGGTCGCGGGCGAGAGGCCGAGGTTGGAATCGACGATCGCCTTTTCGACGGCCTTCACCATCGACTTGTCCCACACCTGCACGGAAAGCAGGCGCGGCTCGGGTACGCTGACGGTCGCGAGCTGGTTGAGCGGCATATGCGAGCCGTAAGCCTCGACCTGCACCGGCTCCAGCATGGAAGCCGCCGCCCGCCCGGTTCGCAAGCCGCCCAGTTCGTGCTTGAGCGACTGGGTGGCGCCTTGCATCCGGCGCTTCAACTCATTGATGTCAAAACCAGGCGTGGCCATAACGCTCTCCTTTAGAAAACCAACCGCCGGCCTCTTCAGGCCCACGATCAAAGCAGCACCGGCATGTCAGCCGGCGACAACCGTGCCGTGGCCGGTCCCGCGCAGGATCGCGCCGATCGAACCCGGCTCGGCGATCGAGAATACGATGATAGGCAGCGACGTCTCGCGGGCAAGCGCGAATGCGGTTGCATCCATCACCTTGTAGCCGCCTTCGACAGCCTGAGAATGCGTCAGCCGGTCGAAACGCTTGGCCGACGGGTCTTTCTTGGGATCGGCGCTGTAGACGCCATCGACATTGGTGGCCTTGAGCACCGCCTCGGCGCCGATTTCGGCAGCCCGCAGCACCGCGGTGGTGTCGGTGGTGAAGAACGGATTGCCGGTTCCGCCGCCGAGCAGCACGATTCGGCCCTCGGAGAGGTATTTGTGCGCTGCACTGCGG
>C688J18823_10001736_pt1 | contig 13555 bp, 7 predicted proteins | sample HopSoiMetagenom1_FD_18823 | JGI IMG/M metagenome (IMG submission 18823)
CCGCCGGCGTCCGTGTCCTGCCGCTCGTCGAGGAAAAAATGGTCGTAGCACTTCCGGCCCGCCACCCGCTCGCGAAGGAGCGTCGCAGGCTCACGCTCAAATCGCTCGCGCACGAAAAGTTCATCGGCTATCCTCGCGCTGCCGGTGCCGGACTTTACGACTCAGTGATCGCCGCCTGCATCGTTAGCGGATTCAGTCCGGATATCGCCCATGAGGCGCCGCAGATCGTTTCAACCCTGAATCTGGTGGCGGCAGGTATGGGAATTTCCGTGGTGCCTTCGTCGATGCAGCGCCTGCGTCTCGATGAGGTCGCGTTCCGTCCGCTGTCTGGCTCACACAATCCGAAGGGCCAACTCAACCTCGCTGTTCGGAACGATACGCTGGCATCTCCCGCCTGTGCGTTTCTGGCATTGGTCCGCAAAGATGCCGGCGCGCCTCACGGCACTTGATCTCTGGCGGAAGCCTGCCGCCCGTTGACGAGGATGAAAATAGACGGCGGAAATAGAGCGGGACGCGTGCTGCGAGCCGGTCCCATTCCACTTTGCACGGGGTTGTTTTCGCGATCTTGTATCTGGTCATGCGATGTATCGCCAAAGAAGCGCTGCATCCGGGACACGAGGTGCCGCCGCCCCTGATCAGCGGTCCAGCGTCTTCGACGCCTTGCCGCGATGCCTGACGATCAGCATGATGTTCCTGATATAGATGATCGTGGCCAGCGACTGGCCGAGAATGATCACCGGCTCGCGCTTGGCGACACCGTAGACCAGCGTCATCAGCCCGCCCCCCATGGAGAAGAACCAGAACGCAATCGGAATCACGCTTCGTCCGGCGCGTTCGCTCGAGATCCACTGCACCAGGAAGCGTGCGGTGAAAAACAATTGCGCGATCAGCCCGAAGGCCAACCAGAAATCGAATTTGGCGACGAAGACGTCGTAGAGATAATCGCCCAGCGCCTGGCCGTATTGAATCAGCATCAGAGAACCTCGGTCACAGTGGGCGTCGGCTTCTTGCGGCGGATCAGCCACCACACGCCGGCAAGATCCATGATCCCGATCCATAGCCGGTCAAAGAAGCCGTAATTGGACACGCCGGAATGGCGCGGGCGGTCGATTACGTCGACATAGGCGATATCGAAACCTTCGCGGCGCACCAGCGCCGGCAGGAAGCGATGCAGCCCGTCGAAATAGGGCATCGAAAGGAAGACATCGCGCGGGAACGCCTTCAGCCCGCAGCCGGTGTCGCGGGTTCCGTCGCTCAGGATCGCCTTGCGTACGCCGTTGGCAATCCGCGACTGCAATTTCTTGAAGCCGGTATCCTTGCGGCCGACGCGCTGGCCCGCGGCGAGGCCGACGCGACCCTCACCTTTCTCGACCGCCGCAATCAGGTCCGGCAGGAACACCGGATTGTTCTGGCCGTCGCCGTCCAGTGTCGCCACGATGGCGCCGCGCGCGGCCCGCACGCCGCTGCGCACGGCGGCGGATTGACCGGACGAAACGGCGTGCTTGAGTTGCCGGAGCTGACGGTGCTGCTTCATCAGATCCGCCAGCCGTCCGGCGGTCGCATCCGTCGAGCCGTCGTTGACATAGATGATTTCGTAGAGCCACCGGCCGTCAAGCGCATTGACGATTTCCACAACCAGCGGCGCGACGTTCTCCGCTTCGTTGCGCACCGGCACAACGATGGAAACGGCGACCGCATCTGTGTCGGAAGGTGTCAAATCGGTACTCGTCTGGTTGGTTTGGGAGGACCCGGAACCGGGCCTATCTGGCCGGCTGGCGGCGTCCGCTTTTATGGGGCGAAAGCGCCCCGGGCAACCCTTTTGAGACGCCCGGACGAGGGCCCGACAAGGGACACAATGCTACCGTCGCGCTGGATCGCAAATCCGAGCCGCCGGGCCGCAAACCAGTATCGCACGAACACCGTGCCGACGATCCCAACCATCGCGCCCGCCACGACGTCGCTCGGATGATGAGCCAGCAGCACCAGACGGCTCATCGCAATGATCAGGGCGTAGATGGCCATCGCGACGCGCGCCTGGGGCCACACGGCGGACACCGCCATGGCGAGCGCAAAGGCGGTCGTGGCGTGGCCGGACGGGAAGCTGTAATAGGCCGGGTTGCCTGCGAAGTGCGAGAAGTGAAAGACGCTGGCCTCGCCGCCGACAAATGGCCGGCCGCGGCCGATGCAATATTTCAGCACTTCCGTGACCAGATTGGAAAAGGCGACCGCCCAGAAAATGAACTGCAGCCGCGTTCCGAGACCGAGCAACAGCGAGCGCTGGATGCCGCGCAACGCCGGCGAGACGAGCGCGACCGCGATCAGCAACGCGGCCAGCACCGCCAGTACGTATTCGTCCTTGCCGAAATCGGTGAGAATCCGGAGCCACCACAGCGACGGGGTGCCGCGCTTGGGCATTTGGGCGATTTCCCACGCGTCGATCGCGTACATCAGCACGATGATGGCGGCGCCGAGACCAGCCGACAGCCACAACACGTGTCGTGCCGCCCGCCGCGCCGCCTCGGCGCGCCGCGAATGCGACGGCGAGCGCACCAGCTGCGCCAGCGACAACCACGCCAGCGTCCCAAAGCGCGCAAAATAGTTTTTGGTTTCGCCGACAGCAGGAGGCGCGGCCATCTTACTCCGTACCTTCCGAGCGGAAGATGGCGATCGAGATCGCCCTGCCCTGCGAGATGTTATAACCCTCGATCCGCTTGGCCACGTTGTAGCGCACCCCGATCGCTTCGGCGCGCTGGACGAAGGCGCGTTCGGTGCGCGATTCCACCAGCGCAAAACGGCAACTGCCTTGCCCCAGGAAATCCGCCGCGCCCGATCCGTCGGTGAGCACCGTACTGGTGCCGGTCATGAAGACCAGGCTCGGCTCATGAAAACCTGCCGCCGCGGCCCTCGGCCCGACGCAGACCACGTTGCGAAGCGCACGCGCGACCTCGGCGCTCGGAAACACCGTCGTCAGCGACGGCAGGACGATGCCGTAGATTCCAACCGCCAGAAACATCGCCGCGACCACCGCATTCAACAGCGAGCGCTCGGCGCGGCTGTCCTCGAACATCCACCACGCGATCAGGCCTGATATCATCGCCGCCGCCAGGAACGGCCAGGCCGGAAACGCCGGGTAATGCGTCAGCTTGATGGCGCCGATGACGGCGATCACAGACGCGCCCACCGGAACGACGAACCACCAGGCCGCACCACGCATCAGCCAGGACCGCGACAGCACGCGACGCTCCAGCGCGCCGGCGGTGAGGATCGCAATCGCCGGATAGAGCGGCAGCACGTAGTGCGGCAGCTTGGTCAGCACCAGTTCGAACACGATCCAGGACGGCACCAGCCACGCCAGCAGATATTGCGCGCCGGGCTCGCGCCGCGCACGCCATACCGCGGGCGCCGCCATTCCCGCCAGCGCCGCGCCCGGCCAGAACGTGATCCAGAACAGCAGCAGATAGAGGCCGGGCGGTGCGCCATGGGATTCCTGCGCGCCGAGCTTGCTCAGCATGTCGCCGCCGAGCGAATTGGAGAAGAACGCCTCGCCGGCGCGCCAGAAGATTGCGACGAACCACGGCAGCACCAGCACCAGAGTCCACATCAGGCCCCAGACCGGACGCAGCCGCCACAGCCACGCCGCCGAGCGGTCGAGGATCGCGAGCGCCAGGATGGTCAGTCCGACGAACATCAGGATCAACGGCCCCTTGAGCAGGATGCCGCCGGCCAGCGCGGTCCAGAAGATCGCAGGCGACGTCCACGGCGGATGCTCCGGATCCTCGCCGCGCTGCCAGGACAGATAGACCCGCGCCATCGCCCCCATCGCGGCGACCACGGTCACAGCAGCATCGCGTCGGTTTTGGCGAGCCGGGCTTCGGCACCGAGCAGGACACAACTGCACATCATCAGCGCCGCCATCGCGGCCCCTTGCCGCGTGACGAAGGCGAGCGCGGTCCAGTAGGTCAACAGCACCGCGCCGATGGCGCCGATCAGGGAAGGAATCCGGTAGAGCCAGATGCGCAACTGCGCCCGCGGCAGGCCGAGCGACGAGGCGGTTTCGACCACGGCGGCCTGCAGCCAATAGATGCCGACCGGCTTCTTGTAGCGGACGTCGTCCTGAAAGCGGATGTCGACGAAGTCACCGCTTTCGACCATCTGCTTGGTCGCCTGTGCGAAACGGGCCTCGTCGCGGTCGATCGCCGGAATATTGAAGAAGCCGGGCAGGAAAAGCACGATGCCGCAGAGCACCAGGAACACGATGGCGCGAAAGTGGCTCGCGGTCGCGTAATCGAACGCCGCGGCCAGCCTGCGGCTGGAATGCGTAGGTTTTACAGGCTGTTGGCCCGTTCCGAAGCGTGGGGGTTGCAAGGTTTCAACCATCTTGTTCGCATACGATGAAACCGCACTGCAAACAACACCACAGAATAGCCTAACCTGTGGTCGCTGGACGCTTTTTCGTCACTGTATCCGGATCACGACGGTATCCGCGGCCCCCGTCGCGTCGATCACCGTCAGGCGGGCAAAACCGGGCCCGGGCGGGTCAACCAGGCGCTGGCGCCGGCTGTCGATTTCGCCGACCGAGGCGCCGTTCAGCATGATGGTCAGCGGCAGCACGCCGCCGGCGACCTTGACCGGCATCGGCGCGGCCTGACCGCCACTTGTCCGGTCGACGTCGATCCGCGAGCCGTTCAGCGGAAACTGGATGCGTGGCATCTGATCGCTGCCGGTGCGGATCAGTTCGCCGACGGGACGGAAGCGCCGCAGCGGCAACGGCAGCTTGGCATTGCTCGCGATCAGCGCGCCCTTCGGCGCCTTCGGCAGCGCCGCCGGGATTTTTCCGGTGCGGGCAAACGCGTCGAACAGGATCGGGGCTGCGGCAGTGCGGCCGACCAGGCCCGGCACCGGCGCGCCGTCGGGACGGCCGACCCACACGCCGATCGTGATGCGGCCGTCAAAGCCGACCGACCACGCGTCGCGATAGCCGTAGCTGGTGCCGGTCTTGAACGCGATTTTGTTGTGCACGCCGTTTTCCGGCGGCGGCGTGCCGATCAGCACGTTGCCGACCTGCCAGGCCGCGGCCTGATCCATCAGCCGCATCGGCTCACGGTCGTCGTTGGCCAGCATGATCTCGCGCAGCGGTTTTGCCGCGCCAAGCCGCGCCAGTCCCGCATAGAGTTGCGCCAGATCCTGCAGGCTGATGCCGACGCCACCGAGGCCCATCGCAAGGCCCGGCGCCTCATCCTTCGGCAGCACGAGGTTGCCGCCGGCCTGCTTCAGCCGCGACGACAGCCGGCTGGAGCCGACCCGGTCGAGCAGCGCAATCGCCGGCACATTCAGAGAGAGTTGCAGCGCCTTGCGCACCGGCACCGTGCCCTGGAACGTCATGTCGAAATTTTCCGGCGCGTAAGAGCCGAAACGAATGGGACGGTCGTCGATCAGGCTCTCGGGATGCACAAAGCCGTCCTCGAAGGCGAGGCCATAGATAAATGGCTTCAGCGTCGATCCTGGCGAGCGCACCGCCCGGGTCATGTCGACTTGCCCGGCGCGGCGCTCGTCGAAATAATCGGCCGAGCCGACGCGCGCCAGCACGTCACCGCTTTCATTGTCGACCGCGATAATGGCGACCGAAATATTCGGCCCCTGCGCCACCGCGCGGTCGCGCGCCAGCGCTTCCAGCGTTTTCTGCAAGCTCGAATCCAGCGTGAGCTTGATCAGCGGCGTCTCCTTCACCGTCGCCATCGCGGCATCGGCAGAATGCGGCGCCAGAATTGGCATCGGCTTGCGCAGCTGCGGCACCGCCGCCCGCTTGGCCTGCGCTGCGTCGTCTTTCGACACCACGCCGTCCCCAGCCATCCGTGCCAGCACGCGATCGCGCGCGGCATGCGCGGCTTCCGGATAACGGTCGAGCCGGCGGCGTTCCGGCGATTGCGGCAGCGCCACCAGCAATGCGGCTTCGGCGAGCGAAAGCCGCTTCGGCTCCTTGCCGAAATAGGCGATGGAGGCGGCGCGGATGCCTTCGAGGTTACCGCCGAACGGCGCCAGCGCCAGATACAGATCGAGGATCTCGTCCTTGCTCAGCTGCCGCTCGATCTGGACCGCGCGCACCATCTGGCGCAGTTTTGCATAGACCGACCGCTCCCGGCGCGGCTCGATCAGCCGCGCCAATTGCATCGTAATCGTCGAACCGCCGGAGACGATGTGGCCGCGTGTGACCAGCTGCAGCGCGGCGCGCCCGAGCGCCAGCGGATCGACGCCGCCATGCGACCAGAACCGGCGGTCTTCATACGCCAGCAGCAATTTCAGATAGCCGGGGTCGACGGCGGTCTTCGCATCGACCGGCAGCCGCCAGCGTCCGTCCGCCATCGCATAGGCGCGCAGCAGCTTGCCGTTGCGGTCGACGATCGTGGTGGAAACTTTTCGCGCCTCTTCCAGCGGCAGCGGCCCGAGCAAGACCACCCAGGCTGAGAAGCTGCCGGCCGCGATCAAGCCGGCGACGGCTGAAATCGCCGCCGCCTTTCTGATCCACCGCCAGCGCCCTCCGCGGGGCGCAGGCGGTGCTATGGGAGCCGTCTCACTCATTTCGCCGGTCGCACCTCAACCGAACCCGTGCCGGTGCGGCCGTAGCGCGAGGGGTTGTACATGTCCTCGACATAGGCCTGCGGCAGCACGTATTTGCCGGGCGATACCGCGCGCACGATGTAGGCCACCGTGAACACCGACTTGTCGTCGCTGGCGCGGTCAATGGCCGCCGTGAAGCGGTCGTCGCGGAACTCGGTATGCTCCGGCTCCTCGCCGTCCTCGATCCAGTCCAGCGTGCCGCTATCACCCGACGACACCAGATGCGGGTTGTCGATCTCGAGCCCGGCCGGCAGATAGTCGGCCACCATGATGTGCCCGTATTCCGGCTTGGCCTCGGTGATCTTCAGCACCACCGCGAAGCGATCGTTCTGCCTGGCCTTGCTGACGTCGGCGGGCTTGCCGTCGAGCGTGAAATAATTGCGCTCGATCTTGAAGCCGTTGGAAGCCGCGGGCTCCGGGGTAACCGGCGAACCCGAGACCGAGACCACCGCCTGCAGCGGCGCATCGCCGGTGTTGGTGAGCTTGACCGGCTTGCCGGCCAACGCCTCGGCCTTGTAGCTGCGATAGACTGCGGCCTTGGCCGGCGATCCATCGATGTCGAGCGCCAGCGTCTCCTTCGACAACGCACGCGCGGCCAGCACCAGCCAGGCGTTCTCCTGTGTCGAGGTGTAGGGCGAAAGCCCGCGCGCCACTTCGACCCGTGCCACCGCCTGCGTCAGCGTCGCCCGCGGCGCGTTGCCTTCGCTGGCAAGCGAGACCAGCGCCGCCGCATCGCGCAGCGCCGAGCCGTAATCGACCCGGCCGAACTCAAGCACGGGCTTTGACGCCAGCGCATCGAGCGCTGCGCCATAGACCCGCTCTGCCCGCGTCTTGTCGCCGACCAAAGCGAGCGCCGCAGCGAGCTGCGATTTCGCAATCGGCGTGGCGAGGTTGGAGAGCTTGGTATCGGCGAGGTAACGAAGATCGCCGATCGGGGCCGCGCCATTGCGGGCGAGCACGTAGAGGCCGTAGGCAAGATTGCGGCCGCCGTCCTTTTCCGGCTCGTTGGCGTTGACCACCGAGTTACGGATGCGGTCGAGCGCGTTCTTGAACAGCACGTCCGGCACCGCAAAACCCTTTTCGCGGGCCCGGGTCAGGAAGTCGGTCACATAGGCGTCGAGCCAGGCGTCGTCGCCGCCGGCCGACCACAGGCCGAACGAGCCGTTCGAGCCCTGGCGCGCCAGCAGCCGATCGATGGCGTCCTTGATGCGCTGGTCGACCGCGGTATCCATCGCCAGATGCGCACCCGCTGCCAGATCGTTGACATAGAGCAGCGGCATCGCGCGGCTGGTGATCTGCTCGGAACAGCCATGCGGGTAACGATCGAGCGCCTTCAAAATGGTCGCCGCATCGAGCGCGGTGGAGAGGCCGACCGACAGCGACACGCTGCCGGTGCCGGACACGAGGTCGGAGAACATGTCCGGCGTCAGCGTCAGGCTCTCGCCTTTTGCCAGCGTCCGGATCGAACGCCGCGCCAGCACCTGGGTCGCCGCCTTGACGTCGAGCGCATAATGCCGCGCCAGCGTCAGCCCGTTCGGGCCCTTGATGTCAACGTCGAGATTGGCGGTGCCCGCGCCGCCGGCATCGAGCGCCAGCGCCATCGAGGTCCGCTGCTTGGCGGCTAGCTTCACGGTGGTCGTGGGATTGCCGGTCACCTTCACCGGCCCCGACGTTTTCACGCTGATGCTGTAGTCGCCGGGCGCGCCTTCGACATTGTCGAGGTCGAAACTCATCGTGCCCTTGTCGCCATTGAGCAGGAAGCGCGGCAGCGTCGCCGTCAGCACCACGGGATCGCGCACCGTGACGTCGATGGTGGCGCGACCGAGCTTGGTCGAATTCCATGCCACCGCCATGACGCGGGCCGTGCCGGCAAACTCCGGAATGTCGAAGCTGACCTCGGCGGTGCCGTCGGCGTCGACCGTGACGATCCCTGAATAGAGTGCGAGCGGCTTCTGCGTGGGCGGTGAGCCCTGCAGTTCGGCGCCGGCGGAATCACCGCCGGTCCGGATCTGGCCGCGCGTGCCCTGCATGCCGTCGATCAGCTGCCCATAGAGATCGCGGATTTCGGACGTGAGGCGGCGCTGGCCAAGATAGTAGTCGTCCGGCGCCGGCGGCTTGTAGTTGGTGAGATTGAGAATGCCGACATCGACGGCGGCGACGACGACCTTGGCGTCCTCGCCGGGATTGAGCCCGCCGAGTTTAACGGGAATCTTCAAGCTGGTGCCGGGCCGCACCAAGGGCGGCGGCGACAGCGCGACCTGCAGCGTGCGCGTCTTCTTGTCGATGCCGAACCACTTTAGCCCAATCGCCCGCCCCGGCATCCGCAGCGCTGCCGCGTCCAGCGGACGGCGCAGCGTCGCCAGCACATAGGCGCCGGTGCCCCAGTCCTTGCCGACCGTCAGCTTGACCTGCTGGGTGCCTTCCTTGACGTCGACGGTCTGCGTCGTCAGCAGGCGGTCGCCGAGCACGTTGATGGTGAGCTTGCCGGCGCTGCGGGCATTGACCGACACCACCATGGAGTCGCCGGACGCGTATTCCGGCTTGTCGATCGAGGTTTCCAGGAGGTCCGGCGTATCGGCGCTGCCGTCGGAATACCAGCCGACGTCGAACTGCACCGACGTGATCGGTCCGTCCGCTTCGGTCGATTTGACGTCAAGGCGATAGCGGCCCGGCTGCGGCGCGAGCGATACCCGCGCCGCCTTATCGGCTGCAAGCGTCAGGTCGCCATCGGCGACGCGCTTGGTCGATTTGACCGGCTCGTATTCCCAGGACGAGTTCTGGCGATACCACTGGTACCGTGACTCCATCTTGAGCAATTCGTAGCGCAGGCGATCCCGCGAAAGTTGCTTGCCGTCGGGGCCGACGAACACGACGTCGAATTCGGCCTTGTCTCCCTCGGCCACGCTCTTGTCAGCGAATAGCGGCTTGATGCCGATCAGCGCCGCCTGCGGCGCCACGGGAAGCACCAGCTTGCGCTCCACCGAGCGGCCGCCGGTCTCCACCATGCGGATGAATATCTGGGCTTCCTGCGGACGGGTGGACGTCGGCGCTTTGGCGAGCGAAACCGGGAAGGTCGCCACACCATTGGCGTCGGCCTCNGGCAGGTTCTCGATCGGGGTGCGCTCNTTGGAGGCGGTTTCCTCNTCCGCCACGCCGAACTGATAGCCGGGATANCCCGGCCGCCCGGAAGCCGCGGGAGCCACCAACATGTCGCCTTCGAGCTGCAGGCCCGAAGCGGGCGCGCCGTAGAGGAACTTGCCAGTGACCTTAAGCTCCACCGGAGTCTCAGCCTTGATCATCTTCTCCTTGGCCGAGACATCGAATTCGATCCGTTCGGGGATGTAATCCTCGACCATGAAGGTGGTTTCGCCGACGGACGAGCCCTTGGGGTCGGTAAAGGCGCGCACNCGCCAGGTNCCGGTCGGGACCGCCGAATTGAGCGGCAGGACAAGTGAGCGGCCGCCAGCGCCCTGGTCGGGGAGCTGTGCGCGGCGGAATTCGACGCCATCCGGCCGCTCGATCACCAGCGTCAGCGGCCCGCCGGCCATCGCGTTGCCCTGTCCGTCGCGCAACAGCGCGGTCAAATAGACGGTTTCGTTCGACCGGTAGACACCGCGCTCGGCATAGACGAAGGCGTCGGCGCCTGCCGGAACCACCCGGCCCGACACGCCGCGGTCGGTGAGGTCGAAGGCATTGGTCTTCAGGCTGAGGAAGGCATAGTCCGCCTTGTCGCTCATGACCGTCAGCAGCGCTGGCGACAACCCGCCTTCGCCGCGCGCCAGCCCGGCCTCGAACAGCACATGGCCCGCATCGTCGGTCTTGCGGGTCGCCAAAATCTCGTTGTTGCGCGCGACCAGCCGCACCTCGGCCTTCGCCACCGCCTCGGTCGAAGCCAGTGAATTGACGAACACGCGGATGCCGTCATTGCCGGAAAACGCCGATAGCCCCATGTCGGAGACGATGAACCATTGCGTCGCCAGCGAACCGTCATCGTCGCCGCTGCCGGGGCCCTTGGCCGACGCCGTCATCACGTAGACGCCGGGCTGGAGATCGCCGAGTGCCTGGTCGACCGGGAATGCCGTTACGACGTCCTGGTTCAGCGTAGATGCGGTCGCAAGTTCGCCCGTCCAGACCTTGACGCCGCGCTCGTCGCCCAAGCTCGAGAGCTGGTAGCTGGAGAGCGTCTTCTGGAAATCGCTGTCCACCACCGTGTTGATCAGGTTGCGGTCGCCGATCCGGAACACGTTGACGTTCACCGACGGCGTGTTGACGCTGACCAGCGGAATGCCGCGCTGGCCGGTGCGCGGCAGCACATAGGCGCGCCCGGTGAAGCGCACGAACGGCTTGCGGTCGCGCACATAGATGTTGAACTCGGCCGATTTCGGCAAGGACTCCTTCACCGTGGACGGCAGGCCGGCGCGCAGGTTGATGTTGTAGCGCTCGCCATGCTTCAGACCGTCGACACAGAGCTGCTTGCCCTCGCTCGTCAGCGCCGGCTTGTCGGTGCCGGCCAGCGCGAGGAACGGCGCAAAGTCGACCCGCTTGGCGAGNTCCTCGGAGAACTGGAAGCAGGCCCGCGGCGAGGCCCCGTCGGAATCGACGGTGTAATCCAAGAGCCGGAAGCCGTGCTCGTCGCGCATCTTCTCGTACTGGCCGCGGACTTCGGCGACCTCGCGCATGTCGAGCGACAGCCGCAAGCTATCCAGCGCCGGACGCCACAGCTTGCGCTCGGACATCGCCCGGCCCAGCACGGCCAGCGCATCGGCCTCCTCGGCCGCGTTGCCGGCGCGCTGATAGGCGATGTAGGCCGCGGTCGAGGCGCGCTCGTACAGGAACGTCTGTTCGCTGGAACTGGCCGAGCGGATCTGGAAGATGGTCTTTGCAAGTTTTAGCCAGTTGGCGCTGTCTTCGGGCGTGGTGGCGGCGATCTGCCCGAGGATCTGCAAGCCCACCCGGAAGTCGGACCGCCTGAAGGCGGCGTCGGCGTCGCTGCGGAGCGTCGCGGAGGATTTGGCGACCGGCCCCGCCTCGCTCTTGATCTGGGCTTCCAGCTTGATGGCCGAATCGGCCAGTTCGTCGCGCTTGAACGCCTTGTCCGCGGCGCCAGCCGCCGTCAGGCCGAGCGCCAGCGTGGCGCAAATCACTGTGGCGCGAACCAAACCGATCATGATGGGCTCCTTGCCGCGGACATCAGCCGCGTAACGTCGAAAAATGCGCGAAAAGGTGACGGACTGATGACGGTCGAAACGGCTTGCGAATAGGTCGCATGCATGGCGCTGGCAGTCCAAACGGTCCCGGCCGACCCGCCCGGCGGGGGTACCGGCGGCTGGCTTTATGTCAGGGGCGGACCATAGGCTATGGCCCACCGTCTGCCTTGGTCGCGAAGTTGAGGAAATCGGTTCGACCGTCTTGGCGGGGAAGCGGATTTTTCATATTGGCAGTGCTAGATAAGGAAAGCCTATAAGGCTGATATCCAGGGCGGCTGCCGCCCGGACGGTCCCATAGCTCAACTGGATAGAGTAACGGATTTCTACTCCGTGGGTTGCAGGTTCGAATCCTGCTGGGATCGCCAGCGCGGCAACGCAAAAACATAAGCAAATGCTTGTCCGATGTGGCCGGGAGCGCGGTCACGCCGCGAGAACGGATGCCGGTCCAAGCCGGTCGATGCCGGCCAAAATCCCTGGAAAAATCCCCAGATTGGTTTTGCACAGCGAAATCGCCCCCTGGTCAACGCAGAATTAGAACGCACCTGAAGGTTGTGTTACCTTGGGTTGCATGCGAATGGCGATAGCAATCCTAGCGACCCTGGCGATCTGGTTCCCGCTCGGAGCCTTCATCGGCAGCCGCTACACGCCGACGCCGCGGCTGCCAGGGGCCTTTTCCGTGATCGGCATCGAGGCGCCCACGGCCAACGGCGGGTTTTTGTTTGTTACGCGCTTCAGTCCTTATCCGGAGCTCGCCGACACCACCGAGCAGCCGACGCGCTCGCCGCTCCAATTGTTCGAAAACGACCGCCCGCTCGGCCCCGCGCACAGCGCCACCAGCGACATCCGCGACCTTGGCGAGGGCCGTTTTTGGCACTCGAAAGAGGCGCTGTATTTTTCCACCAGCGACAACACGGATCCGCGGAGCAACGGCCGGGTTTATTCGTGGACGCTCGGCCTGCTCCAAACCGATTTCAAACGGCGCTAGGGAAGAAACAAGGCCGATGGAAACTGCCCTTTGGATACTGGCCGGCGCCGTCATCGCCCTGGTGCTGCTGCGCCTGGCGCTGCGCTGGATGTTCCCGCCGGACAGCCGCTGAAACCACCGCCGCCGATTCCCAGGGCGGCCCGCCCATGCGTTATTTCGGGATCGGCTGCAGCTCGGGTAGGCCCCGGCGCCGGAATAACACACCAAGCGCTACGCCACGCGATCGAGACAAAGAAAAACCCGCCGGGTTGAGTCGGCGGGTTCAAAGTCAACCTTTAGCGGTGTGAGTTTTTTATCCACCGCACCGGCACGGTATCCCGCGCAAGTAAAGAAAGGTTAACCCCTCGGCGTCAAACGCCCAGGAACTTGTTCATGCGATTGTTCATATCGATGATATCACTCGCCGTAGCGGTCTTGCCTGCGAGAGGCGGATGCATGATCCCTGTCGATGCAATCCGAAGACGATGAACCATCTTGTGTTGAACCATCTTGTGTTGCGCGGATAACACTGGTCCGAGCCGCGTGAGTTCCAGAGCTGGAACCGCGATCGATCTTCGCGCGCTGTGTCGCGCCGGCACTAGCCGACGGCCCGGCAAGGGGGCATGCTGATCCCTAGGGCGACCTCAGCAAGGGCAACCACGATGGCGGCCAAAGCAGCAGCGCACAGCAGAACCAAACGAAATCCGTCAGCCCCGAGAAAACCAATCCGGGCCGCGAAGCTCGCAAGACGGCTGGCCGAGGTGCAGGC